>Ga0181612_149261_pt1 | contig 12153 bp, 3 predicted proteins | sample HoacroProtozoa21_FD_119630 | JGI IMG/M metagenome (GOLD analysis project Ga0181612, IMG submission 119630) | Hoatzin crop microbial communities from Cojedes, Venezuel. Combined Assembly of Gp0051906, Gp0051904, Gp0051908
ATTCAAGACCTGCCTGGACAAGGTCCTGTGCAGCCTGCAGTGGGTGACCCTGCTTCGGCAGGGGGATTGAACTAGATGACCCACAGAGGTCTCTTCCAACCCCTACCATTCTGTGATTCTGTGACATCTTGATCTAGAATATTAAAAGCTAAAAAAGTTGATGAGTCCTGATCCTACTGAAATCAAATGGAGTTTCTCCTTGACTTCTGTGAAGCCATTCATCTATTTTTAACTTAAAAAAAAAAAGTTTTAAGACATTTTGAGGACAGTATTTTGACCTATATTAGAGATTACATGTAGAAAAACCACAGAAATATATGAACCCTGGCAAAACAGATACTTCTGAGTGCTCTTTTGGTTCTCTTAAAAAAATTATATTACATGAATTAAAATATTTGCAGTGCCACATAGACATGGAATAACTGCTGTGGCCTAGAGTAAAGCTGCACGACATAGGGTTTAATATTACCTCACGGCACTCAACAGCTCTCTAAGACTGGGGTGAAGGGAAGGGTCTCGCATTTCCCTGACTTCTAAGTTCCCTAGGCATATGATCTGTTTATCCCTTTCTAACAGAGGGCACATTTCCTCCATTTTCTCTGTCCTTATGGTCATTTAGTGGTGTGCTTTGTCCTCCAGCTCTGTGCTGCTGACAGGTACTGCTGGAGACTGGAGCTGGGCTCTTTGCTGTGCTTGCCCCTGATCACAACTTTCTGCTTGGGCTAATACCAGACAATTTAGTTTGTGTAAAGGGACCCCCCTAAGAATCCTAATGCTCAGAAGAAGTATTTTCTCCTCAAAATCATACCTGTATGTGGTGTGGTTACCGGCTCTAACACATCAGCATTGTTACAAAATCAAGTTAAAGAGTTATTCTGCTGTCATTAAAGGTCTTAGTAAACATGAAGGGATTTTGGTTGTAGTTCGAAAATGTCAGTAAAGGGATATCTGGTAACAGGGTCGGTGTTGGTTTGAAGCGGATTGTCAACACTGGAAGGGGACCTGATGATTTGCAGGACAAATGATAAAACTGTTACTAACTTTCTGAGCAGAAGGAGCCGAGTAGAAGAGGCAAGAACTAGCACTGAATGTTGTTAGGTATTAAGTTATCAAAAATTAGTGTATGCAAGATCTGTAATGAGTATGGGTCGTGTTAGTAAGTGTAAACAGGGAAGATGATACCTTTGTCTCTTGGAGACCATCAAAACCCCAAGTAGAGAACAAGCTATGTTATCACGCAACCTTTTTTAGGTTACATGCAGATTTTAGAGCTGTGCTGGCAGCAGGAACTTTCATTTGGGAGATATATAGTCTCAAACCATCAGGAATAAGACTAGGCATTTCGTAATCATTTGAAAGTAACCTTTTTCAAACACAAAGACACTACACCCATCTTCACATTGCACTCATTTACAACAGTTTCAAGCTGTTTGGAAGCTGATGTCTCAAAATAGATATTCAGGTAGGGTAATAAATGCTTATCTGTGCCATGGCAGTGATGATAAATTCTTTATCACTGTAAGTCCAGGCTGATATTTCCTAGCATCATCTTATTCTGAACTGAACAATATAAATTTTGGAAACAGTTACGACCACCTTAAATACCAAAATATTTGACTCTCAAGTCTAAAACTGAACACTGGTTGTCTCTGAAGGAAAGGCCAATTTTCAGACTCAAGGGTATTTTTCCGCTTGTACAAAAAAGCCAAAAGTGAATGAAGTAAATTAAGTTCAAGATTCTAGCTCAGTTAGAACACAGAAATTATACTTTGCTTACAATTAAACTATCTGAAAAGTATTGGATTACTCTTCCTTTGAAGTCTTGGGTAGAGTTATGGAAATTATAATGCAAAGTGTAATTTACAGGAAGATGTCTGATCTTGTGGTTCTGTTTACGTGTTCATAAGATATGTGACCGCACAGGAAGACAGATAATGGTTTCTGATACACGTAAACGCAGACTAGATAATTCAATTACACCTTCTGTCCTTAAATTTTTGAAAAGTCTAGTGATATATTTTGCTTAAGTTTCTTTTAGGATTAAGAAAAATACAAGAAAAGATTTATTTGCTGCAGGTAGTTATTTGTTGGTCTCGGTTTTAAAAAAAAACTCAAGCCAAACCTATGCTATTGCAACAAGACCAGTAAGTAGTATATTGAAAATAGAACAATAATTAAAGCTGTTTGTCTGTACCACAGACTGTTAGCTTTTGTTATTATCTACCAAGAAGTGTCTAGCACTAACTAGAGGAAAAAAAGTATATTAATTTTACAAAATTTGAAGTGAATTCAAACCCAGAACTCTTATAAAATGCAGTAATGCTAGAACACCAAGTGCTTGTCACACATCAGTTCCAGAAAACATGAAACATGAGCTATTTTTTCCTACTGGAAAACAATATGAACTCTTGATAGACTTTAGTAAACATTCCAAAAATAAATTAATAAAATCTACAAACCATCCCATAGAGTGTGCGGGTTGAATTTCTTTGATACTTTAACACTAAAGTAAAAAAATCCCAAAGCAAGTAATCTAATCTCTCTTGCAGAATCAGAGCAGTCCTAGAGCTGGACTAATGCTTGGAAATCCTATCCCAGTCCTGTTCTGGGTGCTTGCTCCTGCAACTCAAAAGCAAGGTTGAATATTTAAAGAACAGGTTTGATGGCTTTTCTGTTTTGCATCAGTAAGGTGCAGTAGCACAACAGTGAATACTATTTCCTCTTTCCCATCCTGAGAGATTTCACAAACTGAATATCTTGAAAACTGTATACTTAGAAAACTAATGGCTCAAAGTCTTCTCATGTTTAATTTGGGGGTTTATTTGGGGATTTTTTTTTATTTACTTTTTTATATGTTAGTTTTTTAATCCAGGTTTAAAACTTGTTCTGATCTATATAATGAGAATTCAGTTGTTACAAACATTTTTAATATGTATGGGTGAGTGAAGGAGTAAATGGATGATGCGATGCCTTAATGAGAATGTTTGCTGTCACAGAGATTAATATGGAAAATTGATTATACCTCCAAATGTTGGTGGATTGAATCTGAAGTCTTGTCTATGTGAATAAAATAATAATTACCAGTGATGGAGAGATCTTAAATAGATTTTTGCCGAGTTTCTAAAAAATACACATTTTTAATTATAATATACATTAATTATTTTTACATGAAGCACTAAAACATCAAAATAGCTAATTAGTATAATCATTTATGAGATGATACCTTTGGTACAAAGGAATGCAAAAGCTAAACTATAACTATAAAATGGGCGATAGTTACAGTATTTTATAAAGAGAGTACCAACACTTCATGCCGTAGTTTTCTTGAAAAGATAAAATAAGGATTCTAATGTTGAATACCTAGTATCCGCAACCTTATGTATAAAGAAAAGGGAAGATAGATGATGTTTTTTCTTCTGTGCCAGTGCAGAAATTGGCAATGTTACCCTTTGGTATAGATATTACACTTGACCGTACAAAGAGAATATACTGTCTTTAATAGGTTATTTTCCTTCTTTTAAATGGAGGAGGCAGCAACAGACAGGGTGTAGAATGAACCTTCAGGCAAGCAGGCATAACACAGCTCCTTGCAGTATGTTATGAGAATTTGTATTCTCTTTTTAAAGTTTTTTCATCCCTCAGACCACAGAAGAAATTATAGTTAAAAAAAATATCTAGACTCTCTTTTCTGGATATTCCTCAAATATGATTAATTTTTAATTTCCTTTTCCTTTTCTCAACTGAATGCAAGTTTACTACCGGCACACAGTAATTGCTCAGAGCTGTATAAGCCAGGAAGAAATCATGGGATCAAACAACAACCTACCTATAGAAATTGTGCCAGTAGTCACATCAGTCACTTGTCCTACAGCTGATGAGTGAAAATTCCTGTCTGTTGGAAGCATAGACTTTTTTATCCTGTATTTTTTCTTAGACTTTTTTTTTTCCTCTCTCATTTTCTCCTGGCTGACACATTCAATCTTAAAAATATAGATCTTTTGAAAAGCCCATAGCAACCTTTTTGTTATGCCTTTTCCCCATAGTACATTCTTATTATGGAGCTAGCTGCAAATAAGCATATTGAAGTGAACTTCAGGGTTGGTGTTTGGTTTTTTTTTTTTTGGCTTGAGGTTTTTTTTTAACAAATCTGTGACACACTTCCTTATAAAAGGATATTATGACAAACGCATACTTGTAGAAAGACTAAATGACCAACACTTTTTATATGTAAGATCAAAGCTCTGCAGACAATAGTTATTAGCTAGTAGTATACTATGACTTGGTACTTCGATTTTTAGTACCATGTGAGGATAATGGTAAAATGAATACTACTGTCATGTAAGGAAGAATAAAATGAGCTCTAAGTTACAGGGAAGTTCAAATAGTGTGCTACTTTGTGGCAGCCACAAGCTGCTTTGATGACATAACTAAGTATAATAAGACAGCGTTGTTCTATTTTCAGAAGTGAATTATTTCAGCTACCAATCAAGGCCTTGAATGACAAATTATTTCTATTTGTAGAGACAATGAAATATGTATTTTTATGGAAGCAGTTATTTATTTAACAAAATACAGCTTAAAATTAATTTTACACATAGTATTGTTCTATCACTGGTTGTAGCATTTATTTCTATAGTGTGAAAGGTACTTCAATGATTAAAAAATCTGGTAACAGTAAACTAAAATAAACAAACATGCGAACAACTTGTCTCTGAACAAAGATACAAGAAGCTCCAAAACAATTTCAAAGGCTGAGTTATTTTGCATTTATTTACTTTCCATTGGTTTTGGGATATTTTTTTATGAACTTTTTTTTTTTAAACCAAAGACCTCCCCCCTCCTCTTAAAACTCTGAGTTGACATGAGGTACAAGAATGATTCACGTTCTGTTATTAGCTAAAATTTTGCTTCTTTTGGATCCGAGTTAAAATTTCTCTTCATATTCTCAAAATAAGCATCTCTTTTATGGGTTTGTCTTTCTTCTTTTGTTACTGAAGTTTGGAGACAGTGAAAAATTAAACATTGGGAATTTATCCCATTGCACATTTTGAAGATTGATGAAACTCCATCTACCTTGAATGACATACTGAATACTTAGAACTGTGGATGTGGGAGCTGTGAACTGAAACAGCAAAGTTATTTGTGATTTATAAGCTCCAGAAGGCTTTACATCAAAACAGCAGGAAGGGCTTTCATATGGCCTAGAATGAATCCTGCTTTTTAGCAAATAGGAAAAACACCCGAAGAATAAAAGCTGATTTAAAGGATGTAATCTTCCTGCAGATGAAAGCACCCCGTATTACCACTTATTCTAAACGAGACCCTCACTTTTTGTTCCTAGCACCAAGCATTTCTTGGCTTCTGATGGATTTATGGTTCCCCAGCCTGAGATTCTAGCAAAAACTTCTTTTCCTCAAAAGATGAGATCAGTGGCCTCACACTTTTAAAGGTGTAGTCTCCCATAACTTTAAAATTTTTGGTCATATGCTGGCAAATTACAGTAGATATAGCCTGTCATAAACTGAGTTATAATTATAACTTGTGCTTAGGCAGCTACTCAAAAAGTTGCCCTGCAGTCGAAGAAGAAAAATTCACTTACTACTCCTCTATCTACCAGTATACACTTGTATATCTATGTCTAGGTAAGTATATCTTTTCTCCATTTTAGGATGATCATGTGTGCTAAACACAAGTGACATCAAGGGATGCGAGACAATGGTGTTAAAGCAGCTCCACACTGGCTAGTAAAAAGGCTTTCACAAAACCAAATGGGGGAAGACTCCATTGCTCTCCCTCTCCTACTGCGCATCCCACAAAAGCAAGTCCCACCCTGACACCCTGTGGGTTATCTGCTCTGTCCACTAGTCCACACAACCCAGCTCCTGTGGCTAACTGCACTCCTGGGAGAACTACACCGACGGCCTCAGGCGCTTTGAGACAAAACCTCCTACCAGAGGCCACTCTGCAACTGCATTAAGAGATTAGGACCTATTTTATTAGACAAAAAGAAAGATAAGAAAGCACAACAAAATACTTACACACACACAGAAATACATGGAACAAGGTGTGTGCAGGTTCTCCTGTGAAAATAAAAACATTATTTACCTACAATTTTCAGTATTTCTTCCAGTTCCCTTTCTTCCTTGTGCTGAGAATTACTTTGAAACAATACATGCATGATTGTATTGTTTCAGCATCTATCCAGCAAGATTTTGATTGTTTGTTTGCGTTTAGGGAGTTTGGGTATTTTGGTTTGGGGTTTCTTTTTGTTATTTGTTTTTGGTTTTGGCAGGCATCTGAAGCTTAGGAACACTGTTCACATGGTTCTAGTGAAAGGTGTTTAACTAGTGTGTAATTAAGTTTCTTGGGAGAAGTCATGGAAACTTACTTAACTTAGCAGCTGTCTTGTGCATACTTAGCACGAAAACAGATTTGAGAGAGACTTCAGGGAAAGCCTAAGGCTGCATTACCTCTCCAGGGTGCAGAGAACCAACGACTGCTTAAAAACCTTTGAGCAGAGTCCTGGCATGAAGAAAGGAGGTCATCGTCACAAATTGAAAGCTGCCAGTATCCAGCTTTCTGTGGTAGCAAATTATAGAGCAAATGATATTCCACACAGAAAAAGATATCTCTACACCACAACTTTTATTTTTGCACTGAAAGGAACAGTGAACATTTTTTTTGTCTAAATATTTTTGGCCACGTCTTGCATTGTGGTCTTAACTGAGAGAATCAAACTCTAGACATGGCCATAACTATTTCACAGAAATCTCACTTGCTGAAAAATTGAAACAGCTGATTCAGACACCATAGCCCCTAAGGCAGTGTCATCTGTGCTGATGTGATGGGAGTATTTATTTCTTTGTTACCTTATTTCAATTAGGCACTGAAATCACTGAAATCTACTAAAATAAAAGGTGATGACTTTTTTCATTTCCTTTTCCGAGAAACATAATTATTACACAATTTTCTACTGTTTTACTTGAAATGTTGAGATATGTAATAGGTAAAGGTGACCAAGAAAATTTAGTTTCATGGAAGACCTCACCTGATTTTTTTTTATTTTTTCACAGGAAAGGCAAAAATCTGTGCACACACACATAACGCAACAGGATAGTCAAACTATATAAATCAGGACCTTCTGTCTCAAATTATACTAGAGGAACCCAAACTTTTATCAGGCAAAAGCCTGCTTTGTTAATGTAGCCAAAATAGGGAAGCATTCTAGGACAATCACTTCTGTAATCAGGAAAGTTTCAATAAGGTGCATGGTGTATAAATAAATCATCCTATTGCTGATTTTATTAATATGCGTGACAATGCTATGGTTTAAATAACAAATATACATATACATGCTCTCTGCCAAAAGAGTGAGAAGGGTGGAGTTTGTGTCTCAGCTTTTTCAGCTGTGTCCACATGAGCGTGCAGCTGAAGGTGTTTGACAGGCACTCAGAGCAGCAAACTTCCTTGCTCCCAGACACACCGCTGCAGCTCTGCTACACAGAGGAGTAAAGTCTCAGGGACAGCAAGAGCGGGGCACAGCATTGCTCATCCACTCTAGGAGGTCTCACCACTGCCAAGAGGCAAAACACTGGTGCTAAGGAGTCAGGCTGGCCTACAGCAAGGCAGCACAGAGGCACAAGCTGCTGCTGCTGTGCAGTCATCCTCACCTCTTACTGCTATGATGCTCATAAGCGGTACGGAAAATCCAGTCACTTTGAGTAATTCAGCACTAGGGCAGATGTTTCTTCTCTTCCTCTGCTAAAAGGTTATGGCAGGGGCCTACTGCTCTCCGAAAGGAAGGTTTGAGTGAGTTAGAAAACACAGACATCTACCCTTTCAATTTTGCTAAATCTATATTCATAAACTCCTTCGAGAAATTCTACACATATTGAAAGAACACTTTTTTGACAGGTTTATTGTTCATTTTGTTTTGTTTAGCTACCTGCAACTGATATCCTCCTTCTTAAAATTATTTATTTTAATGGAAATACACTTGCAAGATTAGCAGGTTGTGGCATTTCTGAGTGAACACGAAAACCAGGATTAAACATTTCCCAGATTTTTGGAAGATAACTGCCTGTATATTGTTCATGAGTGACTTGAAGATGCTGGAGTAAACAGACAACTAATGTAAATCCCTTATAGTGATATTCCATAGACTTCTGACATTACTACAGTAACAGCTGTTAATTAAATCCACTCAACCAGAACAGACTCTAGCAATCACTGACTTAATTTACCAAGCATTTCACATTTAAAATTATTAAAGAATGAAAGGTACAAAAAATAACCGTTGATCAAGCATGCTACGTTATTCACAATATATCTTCTATAGATTTCTCATAAAGAAGCAACCTAAGTCAGCATGTCTACTATGACATGAATATCTTTCTTTTCAATGTCAAAGCTATTTGTCATGCCAAAGATTGTTCTACAAGCTATTCTTTTTGGTTTCATAAGTATCTGCAGTCATTTGTCAATATAGTCTCATCCTCCCCAAGAACATAGCTGTTTGAAAGTTTTTTTTCCCCCATCTGCCTCCCCTTTCGTACTCATGAAGATAGCACACTTCCCAATGGATGGGATATTTCCTTATTCTTCCTTTGTATGAAAAGTCTTAACACTCGGGTTACTAAGCTACCACTGCTCACTTGAAACTACACTGCTCGGACTCAGCAAGTACTGTAAAGTTAAAATACATCATTATATTAGCTGTGTGTTTCAGTATCACCACCGGGGAAGGAGAAAATTATACATAATTATTTCCACTAGTGCTGACTAAAATCTTAAGAAAACTTTGCCCTAGTTTGACGTAGCTGACAGCACAACGTTTTGTATAGTGACATGGCCTACATCAGTGTTGACTGATAATGGTAAATCCACTGAATGCCAGTATCCATTTTCTAACATCTGAAAATTATTGGAAGATATTGAAGTTTCATAGTTAAGGTTCCCAGTAAGAAGAGTGGAAAAAAAAATGAAAAGAAAAAGGAGTTCCACTAAGCAAAACACAGCTTGATTAACTGACACACGTATATCCAGAGCAGCCCTGGTGAAGCAACAGGCACCTCCAAGCAGCTGTCGGTTCCCAGAGGTCTGCCTTGAGAGCAGACATATCACAGCCCAAGGAAAGCAACTACACAGCTCGTTTTCCCAAACCCTGATCTATACGTTAAGGGAAACAAGCAAACTCTGGATCATCAGACCTGACAGTGACATCCACCTACGGATTATCACCATGTTGAATTACATGATTAACTATCTTGATGATCAGAAGAAAACAGGAGGCTCTGAAAGCCTGTTTCAATTATTGTTAGTCTTTGATATGCTTAACCATGTAGTTAATCCACGTAAGCAGACTACCTAATGAATTAAAGGATATTATTAGACTAACTTTAAAGAACAAGAGAATGGTTCCACAGCCTATTAATATCACATTGTAATATTTGTGTCATGGCAAGGAATTACTCTTAAACTCGCATGCATTGTGGCAGTGTCATCAGAATCAGAAGCTCATCCAGCGTATCACAGATAAAATTCAAGGATTTCTTGGAAATCAAAAAATATCTTTTCTATTTCCTTTTTAAGCCATTTTAACTGCTTAAAGAGATGTAGGAAAACATTATTGCTACCTTGTTGCCTACTTCTTCCTGACTGTTATGTATGGAACAATGCAGACAATGCACATCTAATGAGTATTTCAGTCGCTCTGCTTGAGGTCAGGCAGAGCACAAGAAGTTTCTCTGAGACTGATTAGCGTTCATACAGAACAACACTGGTAGAGCAAAGTGTAAGCAATTATTTTTCTCTATAAAAATGTAACTACCTTTAACACACTTATTCAGTGAAGGGGGGAAAAAATGTTCAGGATACTGCTATCATTTTGTGGCCATCCCTCTGCAGTCTTTGTTAAATTCTTGGTACATTATGCTAATACAGGGACTTAATTCTACAAATGCATTATGTCATACTTCAACAAAAATTACTATAGAAAGAGCTTAGTATGAAGCAATTTCAAGTTTTCTGAGAATATTGATTACCTTCTCTCATTAGCTGCAACTGAAAACCATTCAATAAAGTATAACAAAGTAATGAAGGAGATAATATTGCTTTTAATAATCAAGGTGTACATATTACCCACCTGGGGAAATGAGCAAAGAACAGAGTAAATCCTCTAAGTCACACACAGACCATATTCCTATTTTCTCTGAAGATATTTTATTCCCCTATTATACCAGTGCAGCAGTGTGTCCATATGTCACTGGTTCTGTTGCATGACAGTGATGCTGTGGCGTACAGGCAAGCAGCCTGTTGCGGGGAATAGCATTCCTATGACAACTCTTCTAATAACGTACTGATTCTAAGCCTTGTTTGGAAAGATCCTTAAGATCGCTTCTTATTGCCAAAATGACTTTGAAATTAAATAAAAAACTAAATTTGATGATTTGAAAAGGGGGAGAAACAAGCGAGGCTTACAAAAGGTTAAAAAGGACTTTGTGTTGCTCTTACTGAAGGTAAACATGGGATGTAATTCACTGAGCATTCAGCGTGACAAGAATAATACTAATTCAGCAGAAATTCCTGTTAATAGAAGCCCAGGACGCTAACAGAGATCTCTGAGAGTAAAAACAGAAGCCAAGAAGGTTAGTTACTGGTTGTTAAAGGAATGTAGTCTTTAGAGCAGGGTAGAATTAGCTTTACAGGTTATAAATTAGAACAAGACTATACTCAATACGTTTGAAACAGCCCAATACAAAGATAATACAAAAGAGCTAACAAGAAAATATGCAAGAGTTACACTCATCATAAGAATGAGAACTAAGGGAGAGCAGAGAGATGATTGCTCCCGCGTTATCCTCTCCAATTAAGAATGCAACACCTGACCAATGTCAATACTTCAACACCAACATGAGCCACACCCCCTTCAGTAAAGGAAGAATGCTACTTTGATTTCCTACTTCCTACATTTTATATATGATTACTGAAATTACAGAATTTCAAAGAGCAACCTGTGCATGCATCACATACCTAACACAAGGTGACTGATAGCACAGCATCAAGTCACAGTAAGCACACATGCAACAGCAGACATTCTACTAGGAAGGAGCCAGGATAATGGCAAATGAAGAAGTTTGTGGAGGGTGTTCAACAAGGACTGAAGTATGGTTGTAACAAAGGTATGAGTGGTTAGGGAGCGAGAAGGCATCAGGCGACTGAAAAAAAGATTGTGAGTTGCTGAAATGATAGATACGGTCCATTGTCTCCTGTTACACTTGAATAAAAGCCCCCAAAGCCAAAAAACCCACTACCACAACAGATTAACCTGGTTTGAGTCTTTAAGTAATATCCTTCATTTCTTATCTAGAATCTGAGTGAAAAAATAGGATAGTTCTGGGGAAGGAAAGAAGTTCTTTGCTGTAAAGTCAGTGATACAGAATTCAAGCTCTGAGCTCTGTTACACCAACTAAAATGTTACACCAATTGAGCGCCAAAAAAAGAAAATATTTTGTTAGCGTATTCCAGAATCTATAAGAAGTCTGAAACCTACATAATGTGACTCTCTCATAGTGAGGTGTAGGTCTTGTTACACTAGACTGCATTTTTTCTGATTAGGCATTTAGTTTTCTAAGGCCTTTCACACACACTACTAACATTTGACACACGTTGCTTGCAAACATTCTCATCTCTTCTATAAAAATAAAAAAAAAACCACCCTGCACATGCAAGCAAACAACCCCTAAGTATCAGCTAATCTCCAAGTATTCTGGTTAAGTTATTGACTACTTTAATTTTTCAAGCTATAAAACAGTATTAACATTAACGTAGTCTTCCAAATTAGGTCTGTATCATTAGGTTTCCCTCCTCCATTTTTAATATTTTCACCAGCTAAGATATACTCTATATATAGACAGACCCAAACCTATACTATACATATGCAAGTATTATTTTATATTTAATATTAAATCCTTAAAATAAACACTGGGTCAAAATAATTGGAAGCAATGATGTTTCTGGGCCATAATTCATTTTTTATCTGATGTCATCTCAAAACATTTCCCCATCTTCCTGCTATAATGCAACTTTAGTGGTTCAAAGGAGGAATCACTACCTCCATAACTCATGATTAGCTTTAAAAAAAAAACCAACCAA
>Ga0181612_165306_pt1 | contig 12152 bp, 7 predicted proteins | sample HoacroProtozoa21_FD_119630 | JGI IMG/M metagenome (GOLD analysis project Ga0181612, IMG submission 119630) | Hoatzin crop microbial communities from Cojedes, Venezuel. Combined Assembly of Gp0051906, Gp0051904, Gp0051908
CTGCACAGGACCGCGTCCAGGTGGGTCTTGAATATCTCCAGAGAAGGAGACTCCACAGCCTCCCTGGGCAGCCTGTTCCAGTGCTCCGTCACCCTCAGAGGGAAGAAGTTCTTCCTCGTGTTCAGACGGAATTCATGTATAAGCAAGGTAGAATGCATACTTGTGCAGGAGGTCAGTACAAGGACCATTCATAACGTCCCTTTTTGCTTGTGAAGCAGAGAGCACAGTCCTGGTGCTGGGCTTGGGTGCAGGACTGCCCTCCAAGCATCCCTTTCGTCGTTCCTGAGCATTGTTCACAATAATGGTAGAGATAAGCAAAAATATTAAAAGAAGCCATTTCATAACACTGTTCTTTAGTCTGCCACAGAAAAGGATGCTGGAAGAAGGGACTTGGCTAATTTACTGTTACTGTGAAGTGTGGTGATACGTGCTTCAAGTATGTACGTGGATTTATAAGTTTTATTGAAGAGTGTTTTGTATTTCCCTGGAAGTGGTGGAAAAAGATGAAATAGATAAATCTTTCTTAATAAGGTAGAACAAGGTTAACTTTGACTAAGCTAAGCTTAAAGAAAAAGAGGTTTGGTGGTTGGGGTTTTCTGAGCTGATGATAGGTTGAAATGACACACATAATATTCCTTGACCTCTAAGACCCGGTCTCGTTGTTTTACGGCTTGCCACTGTCAGAAACAGAACCCAGAAAGATGAGAGCACGCAGTAGCTACACAGCCAGCATCCATAACACAGCCAGAGCTGCGCGAGGTGGGCTGCTGAGCTGCTGCTGCCGCCCGTTTGGAAAGCCTCGGAAGGGCTCTGTGGGACAAATGGCCGAGGAGACCGTGGCCTCGCGAGGGGAGGCTGGAGATGGAGGAGCCACAGGATCTCATCAGTTCCCCGCTCTTCCAGCAGCCTACACAGGTCAGTGCGAACCGTGCAACCTTTGCACCTCAACCCGGATGACGAACGGCTGCTGCCAGACGGTGACGCAGGCGGGCTCACACTTACGATTGACCTGCTCCTACCTGAGCTGCCAGACACTTAGTCACAGAGCACTGGTGAGAGCTTTTCAGCACCTTTTTTTTTTTTTGAACAGTCAAACAGCTTTATGTTGTGGTCCCCTCTGCAATGTGCAATTGTTTTTTAGAAGGCACTTAGTTTTCAGAGTAATATGAATACTTTGCTCGAATTAGGAGTGATCCGAACCCAGGAAGGAAGAGAAAATTGCAGTGATCCAGACAGCTCAGTTGGTCTTTACTTCTCTAATAGCAAATCATGCTATTGTTTATTCTGTTTTTCCATCACTCAGCTGTATTTGTGGCCACATTTTAGTTACCAGCAGGCTTACAATTTTGAATGCATAAAAAATACTGTGAGATCCTTTAAGAGAATTTTACTTTTTTCAATGTGATTTTTGTATGATAGTAAATAAATGAAAAATTCATGTACGGTCAAGGGGAATGTTTCTTTTCCATTGTGGAGAACAATGCGAAGAGATGCATAAAACTGCAACTGAGGAATCAGTCATGTAGAAAAAGCCGTGATGCAGCACCCATAATTACCTCAAACTTTCATTTTTTTTAATCCAGATTTGGACTCCTTGCATGTATGACCCTCATTGGAAGGGGTTGGTAACTTGCTAAAGAAACTTCTAGTGCTTGAAAAATTGATGTGGAAAGTTACTTAACAAAAAGGTTTGGTTAGAGGTACTTTACTATGGCTGTCTCTGCCGGGGAGCTCTGTTTAGTTACTGAGCTCTGTTTAGTTTGCAATTTTCTGGCTGTGCAGAGGGGGGAATACATCAGGCATACTTTTATTTATATTTGAATTTAAAGGTTTCTTTCTATTCTCAGAGCAGTACAAAAGAACCTTCTCGTAAATGTGTAAGTTGCTGTAACAATCCTACTTTTAATTGTAAATAGCATCTAAAGAGCTCCGTGCTTGTAGAGGCACAGGGAAGCACGCGGATTCGGTTGAAGCCTGAAAGCAGATCTTGCACTGCTCTGGTGCAATGCTGAGCTGAAACTGAACCCAGTCCCTCAGGAAGCGCATCTTACTATCTTGAGTAAAGCTATAGGTGTACACGAGCCATCTGTCTCGCTGCGGGTCAGCAGAGCAGCATTAACCCGGTACTACCCTAGCATGGCACTGTGTGTACTTGCAAAGGCTGAGCTCTGGGGTTTGCCCAAGGTAATGCTGTTTTCAGTGCGCAGGGGCAGGCAGGACTCCTTAGGCACAGGCTTATTAGTGGTACAATTTAATGATACTGGGATGTTCTTTGGAGGGATTTTGCCTTACACCAAATACATGCGTCAAGTTGACAGTAAGATCTCTCTTAGCAAGTGAGATTGCCAGAATAAAAAAATATATGCAAAACCCTTAACCATTATCAGCATAGAAACATGCCAAGTACCTGAGCTGATTCCTATCATCATGCGATGGCCTTGGTAAACGCATTGCGCTGCGCGCCCACTTTACTGTCCCTTATTTATGATGACAGATTCGTTTTAGCAAGATGTTTTCAGCTTGTTATAACTGCATTAGTTAGTCTGCAGCCAGCAGTAATATTTGGACGGTGATCCATGCCCCGATGAACTGCTCGCGAGGCAGCGATCTTTGGTGCAGGTCTCTGTGCATGGTAGTGCTGAGCTCATTACGAAGTCTTTGCCTCGTAGAAGGCAGCAGCTGTATTAAGTGCGGAGTTCTGGCAATAAAACCAAATGCAGCATGGCAAGGAAATACATTAACATCCCCTGGTTCAATGTAGCGTCGTGTTTTCAGGGAAACAAAGAAAGGCGACACGATAAACTGAGCTGGCATCAGCCCCGTTACTCTCGGCGAACTGTGGTGGCTTTGGCAGGGTGCAGGGGTGGACCTCCTGCCTCATTAATATTCCTCTAAAGGCGTGCAGGATCTCTGTTGTTGAAATAACAAGTGAATAAAATAAATACTAGAAATTAGAAGGCTGTACAGGACCTTACACCGGTGTATTACTGCGAGACGTTAACAAAAAGCTCGGCAGCAGTGTAGATGGTTTTTCTGGTAGCTGTTCGGGCCTCCTGCAGCCACGCGCAGCACCAGTCACCAATGCCACTGCAGTGCTGGCTGTGTTGCTACTAGTTGTTGTTCCTGACTCTTCCAACATCAGTTGAAAGCAGTCTCTTTTCCCTGTCTGCTTTGCTCCGGGCCCAAGCTCCGAGTGCTTGGTGTGGCTCACTACAAACTGCCTGGCAGCAGCTGTAGGTGGCCAGAACACCTCAGGGTCACAGTCCTCTGCCTCGTGCTTTGCCAGGCACGTGTAATGGTGTAAGCACAAATTAGGAAGAGTGTGGTTTGCGTAAACTAAGGATTTCTTACTACGTGGCACCCTCTGTTGCCACCTGGACAGCGGATTTCATCCTCTGGCAGTCACTGGCTGCTTTTGAGCTGGTTTTGGAAAACATTTTACATATATGCAGAGTCTGCTTCCAGCTTCGGCTTCATCAGTCCTTTGTCTGCAGAGCTCAAGTGCTTGATTCAATGTTTTTGAAGTTTGGTTTGTAAATCCTCTACTGATAACTGGGGTTTTTTTGTGAGTTCTTTTTGGTTTTTTTCCTTCTTATTTTTCCCCTTCTCTCCTCCTCCAGAGGAGCTTTTGCAAGGCTGTTTTAGCGAGGATGGCATGAGGCTGATTGTGAAGTGCAGCTAATTCTGGCATCTTGTAAATATCGAAACAACACATTTTGTTTTTACGCTAATGCGCTAAGGTCAAAATTGCCTTTCTGTTTGAATAGATAAGCATTTCATCTTGGTTAATATCTACACCTTAAAAGCTGCAGGAAGAAAACAGGAATTTTTAATACGATATGCTGTTGTTTCAGCTTACTCTCTGAGGACAATTTCTGAATATGAAAATATAAAATGACAGTATGGCATTCTGGTGTGCGCCAGCTCATTTGGAGTACTACGTGTGGAGCTCTATATGCTGCTTTCTGGCCACGGCACTGTCAGAGGACCGGGCGGTGCTTTTCCAGGAGGTGTTCTTAGCTCTATGCTGACTCTAGTTTCAGGATTGTTCCTTCTTTTAATTGAATCTCCACAGTTTCCAAACTGTCTTTTGAGATTGGAGCCTGAGATCCATTGGATGTTTCTGAACAGTAGCTTTTTCATATTGCTGCCTCAGTTGGCATTATTCCCTCAGTATCATTTTATCGTATTTACTTTATGTGTGCATCTATTTAGATCTCATAGTCCCTCAGGGCATACAAGATCACTAATCTAAATCCTCAGTTTTAGCTCACTACTTTCTTATTCTTCCAGTTTGATGTGCGGTATAAATATCATTGTTGCTTGAGCACTAATGTACAATTTAAAAATAATAAATACCCCATTTGCTGAAGGCTAACAGTCTATCCATTTTGTGCTGTAATATCACCTGTTACTTTTGTGAAGAATTTGTCTTCTGAGAAGGTGATTCTGTGCTCTTCGCTATGCCGTGCAAACGCTTGCAAAGTGGAATAACCGCAGTCCTTCCATCTTTTTTGGCAGCCTCGACTCTCTGCCTTTTCGTGGGTTTAGCCTGATTGCCAGAATGTCTCTGCAGGCCGGGGGAGCCACGCGCCCCAGGGCGATGCTTGGAGTGGTGGACACACGTGGTAGAACCTCACTCCGGCTCTGGAGCAAGAGGTGCGAGTGCTGCGTGGAGCCCTGCGCAAGCGGAGGCTGCCTTAAGAGGAAGGGTAACTCTACCCCTTGGTTACACCCTCGGGTACAAGGCTGGGGCTGTGCAGGCTTTGCCTGGTGCTCAGCATAGCTTGGTTTATTGCTGTGTTAATCCGTGCTGTCCGCCCATGTGCACTTCAGTCCTGAAGTTTGGCATTTTTTGCATTATTGATTTATTTGTTACTGAAAGACAAATTGGCTGATGAGGAGCGTGGTTCCTCATTTCAGTTTTGCGTTACCTTGAACCTCTTCCATTTTTCTACTTTGGTTTTGTGCCCTGTAACACAGGAGAAATACAACTCACTGTTTTTTTACATTGAAGTGGAATGCAGTGATCCTTGAGTTTCATAGTTTGTTTTTCTAATGTGAGTCGAGTGGAAATGTTTTAACAGAATTTTCATCCCATATTTTAAGAGACAGTATAGCCTGTAATGGGATCTTTTTCAGCCAAGTCATTTAAAAAAAGTTACACAGTTAAAAATGTTACTCTTTAATCACTCAGCCAGGAAGGGTCTGAAGAAAGGTTGGTTAGGTGTGGCCGTAGAAGTGTGACCAGTATATTGCAATATTAGCTTTGGCATAAAATAACAACCACTTTCACACTCTTCTCAGAGACTTTTAAATATACAGATACTCACCTGCTAAGACCGCTCTGAGAAGTTCCAGGAATTGTGAATGAATAAGAAATGTTTTAGCCCCATCTTTAATAAGGATTTTCAGCTTCAGTCAGTTAAGCATGTTGTAACATGGGTAGAAAATAAGAAAGGTGAACAGGTGCAATAAAATACATTTTGCTTTGTTTTAAAATGCAGAATAGCACCTAAAGAATATAGGTCTAAGTAGAAGGGAAGTTTCTAAGAGAAAAATATTAGATATTTTACTAATTCCAGGATTGTCTCTGTTTAATAGTGAGGAAAAAAAAGAGGTTTTTTCCTTTTTATTCTCTTTTTTTTTTTTTTAACAGTATGGTGAAAAAAAGAATATCATCAGCTTTTGTGGTGAGTAGTGGTACAATCAGTTCATCAGCACTTGGTAAATATCTATTGCAGAAGATCTGCATATATGTAAAGAATCTCAAATTTAAAAAAAAGAAATGACATAGCTGCATAACCTCTGCGGAGTTCTGTCTGTCAACAGATGTCCCAGTTAGCTACATCTATCATGTGATATAAGGTAAAGAATTTTTGACTTATTTAAAGGTGATAATTCAGATAAAGATCGACATATATATATCCACAAACACACAGCTAGATCAATTCATACAAACATACAAAAAATACCTCTTGTAGTGGCAGGTTATCCTGAAGAAGGTTTATAAAGGTACCACAAGTGAAGTAAATAGTGACTGTTGTGGGCAGAGAAAGAAAAGGTGCTTTGAATGCTGTGCTGGTGTCTTCGCAGAGTTCTGGTAGAACGCCAGCAAGAGAGCAAGGGCTGAACCCTGCGATGTTGCTGCGTGGGGCAGTTAGAGAAGCTGAGCTCCCGCTGGGGTTAAAGGAGTTTCTGAGCTGCAATCAGCAGACTGATAGCTTTGAGAATGGCTGTACCTCTTGGTGACCAGTTATTTTGCAAGTAAGTCACAATCACTTAATTGTTTGAACAAATTCAGTGTTTGGGGATTTTATAAAAGATAAGATTTGATTGCCCGTACCGATAGCCTGAGTCAGCAGCGTCACTATCAAGAGAGCGCTGAGATCTGTGAGCCAAGACAGGGGGAAACGGCAGTGAAAGGTGTGCTTGGCTAGACAAATGGGGACGATTTCTGGTCCTTGCACAAATGTACCTTGCTCCTATAGCATCGCTGTAAGCAGTACTGCACTTTAAGTCATTTTTTTTTTTCTTGAAAATTTAGTAAACAGTGTTAATAAAACGGTTCACCAGTGTTTTTCCAGTAAGTGGTTTTATTTCACGTTTCAAGTTAAAAGGTTACGCTGATATTTACCTTATAAAATGGCCTGTGAAACAGTATTCAAAATGTTCTAAACATCTATAGAACAAGAACAAAGCACACTGTATGTCAGAAGTAGTGGGCAGAAGTCGAGCCTGTGGTGACTTCCTATTTGGCAGGTATCTATCCCATCAGTATTTGTTTCTAGGTTTACATGAACATGTTGAGTTTCTTTCTCTGGATTTCATATCTGTGTTGATTCTGGATCAGCAGTTTGTTAGACAATGGCTTTGCAGCAACTGCCAGGCTTCTGTCATGTCGATGACAGAATGATATGATAATTAAACTATTGATCATATTAGCAATTCAGTCACAATTTAGTGAATTTTATTCACTAATATTCCAGTCAACAAATTTCTTTCTCTCTTGTAATCATTATGTACTTCGAGATTCATGTGACAGTTTTTGAGATACGGGGTTGTTCAAGCTGTCAGCTAAGAACTACTGCTTTAATGAGATGGTTGGGAAACAGTTGCAGTTCGGAACAGGTAAGAAGTAAATTAATCTGCCTACTAACTCGGAGAACTCCTTACTCTGTATCAGGCAAAAGGTGTCTCGCAACCTGAGGTGACCTGTCGTATATATTGTGCAAAATATATTGGAAGAGTTGAAAAAACTCTTTTATTTCATGATGCACAATTGGTTAATATGGTATAGAGGATAAGGACCATCTAATGATAATGATTAATGACAATGATTTAACGATAATGATTATGACTGGTGCACGTAAATTGCTAATGAACCAGGAGGTGCGCTCCTAAGCTTTTAGAAAGTCTTTTCTGTACAAGGTAGATGCATGCATTTCTTCCATCGAACACAGCAGGATAAAATTATTAAAAGAAGCTGTTGCGATATTTGTGGTGGCCTGCAGGCAGACTGATTCAAAGGTGCAAGACTCATGCCGTAGCGATTTGCCAAAAGAGAAAAATGTGAAGAGGAGTTCTCGTTTTGACACCTACACAAGAAAAGCGTGTGCTGGATTTGAGCTTAGGAACGGAGGAGGAGGAGACCGAAGCTTTGTTGGTGCCCCTTTAATCTGGCTGCGGGCGTCTGGGTGTGTGTGCGAGCGTTAGGAATGTCAGAGCAGGGTTGTGCAGAGCATGTTGAACTGGCTTATTGCTACTGTCATATATTTATCTTAATTTCCTCTTATGTATGATAGGAAGGGACTTCTTTCCTCAGCGTACCAGACAGAGGTACTCAGGTAGACAGAATCTATAAAAACATATTTCACAAAGAAAGCAAGAAGGTTGTAGTTATTCATGACATTGCTCAGTGATCATAACAAGACTGAGCTTTCTTTAAAGGCTTTTCTAAAATCTTAGATAAATGTAAAACATAGTTTTGCAGTTTGTTTACTTTCTTAATTGTATTTTTCACACTAAACCTCTTAAATGCCCCTTTCAGCTTTCTTCAGTAAAGTATCACAAATAAAGTTGAAGACTTAATCTACAAATCCCCTTGTCATGTCCCATAATAGAAAGATGAGCAGAAGGCAGTTAAAGCTATTTATCACAGAGTACTTGGCAAGTCTGGGATGTGTTAAGTTAGATAAATTGGCAACTACCTGTTCTCCATTCTTTATCTTAGATGACAGAACTAAAACCAAATGAAGCATAGACCCTTCATGCTTTAGGAAGATACTGGAGGTTACTACTGTATTTTTTTCTTTTTTATTAGACTCAGAAACTGTTAAAGAGAACTTAGGACACTGTGCCTTTGCTTCTATTAAAAATTATCTTCCTCTGTGTAATCCCTTTACTTAACAAGTATAATTTGCCTTTCAAAGTGATTTTTTTTTTTTTTTTTAACTGTCTGTCAGGACATTATTACGTATACCTGGTCATTTCAACCACTTACAGTGCATGCTGAATACACTCAATAAGCATTTCATTTTGCATTAATGGGATAATTATTGTATGTGAAATACTGATTTATGATAAAAGACACATTTACTAGGATCTGACATTTGTTCAATTCATTACTCATGTTAGATAGCAATTAAACTTTACAAGGTTATTTTAAATTGATCGGTACAGAATTTTTGTGACAATAGTTACTATAACACAAGTGCAGTGATACATCATCTACAGTTACTATGCCAGGTTAACCAAACATTAATTTAAACTCCTGTCGAGATATTCAGCTGCTAATTATAGCTACTCATTGTTTACAATATGTTGTAGCATAGAAGGCAGAGTATTATTAGTAGGTGTAATGGGTGATTTGTCCAAGAATGGTTTTGACCAAAATTCTGTTGAAAACAGTGACATGGTGCTTTTGGATCTCCTAATCATGTAGCAAATTGCACGATGTACTAGAATGGAAAATATATCAGGAGTTTTGTTTCTCTGAGCAACTGTGCAGACATAAAGCCTGCTGGTTTTCGGGAAAGGCACTTTTAGCACCTCCAGCTTTAGTCTTCTGTTTCCTGAATCTCCTGTACTTTTTCGAAAAGCCTTGGGGACTTACTGTTTTGCTCTAAAATTCCTGTTAAATAATTTATAAAGTCCCTGTCTGTCCCATGAAAAGTCAGAGAAAGTGAACACGAAGTTTCATTTTAAGAATAAGGGTGCGTTAGAGAAGAAGCTGACCTTCGTGTCGATCGCTGCCTTTGAAGAGCGCAAGCTCTCAGCCTTCCCGTAGAGAAGAGTAATGCTGCGCTGGGAGGGGGATATTGAGCTCAGACAAGGGAGGCAAATGAGCGATTGTGTAGCCTGTATGGGACTCCCGAGCTGCCTCTGGAGCTTCTGCCAAGATCTCGTGTCGGCAGGCTCCCCGCGGCTGTTGAACATCTCGAAGGCAACGGGCAGCTTCGGGCTCCCTATCCCTCTTCAGCCAGCGGCGACAAGAGTTGGTCCTGAGGAGCTGGGGAGCCAAATAATAAAACTCTCTCACTTTGGGCTTGTTGCTTGCTATTTCTTTTCTGTCATGTGCTTAGTAGCTGTTGAAATTCCACTGCTGCATAGTTATTTTTTTCTTTCTTTTTGTTTTTTTTTTTTCCCTCGAGAAATACAAGGGAGGTCTAAAAACAAAAGGAGGGAGGATACTCCAGAGCCTAGAAAAGAGAAAAAAGGAACCTGGCTTTGGGAGGGAGTTGAACGAAAATAATTTCCAGTCTAGCATTAAGTTAGGGCTGTGAATTCAGAAAACTGATATTTCCAAGCTTTTAAAGTCTGTTTCCTACCAAAGATGCCTTCCTTCTACCAAGATAATTGCTCTTTATTAGAAAGAAAAAGCACAAGCAGGTTTTGTACCATTTGGTTGAGGAACAGAAATATATATTTGTGGGAAATGGGGTGGATAGCCTTTAGTGAGCTGGCAGCTCTGGTATCGAAAGGAAATCACTCTTACATACAGATTTTTAATATGGTATTATACTGATTAATAGCAATAGTAGGAGGTTGCAAATTCTTGAAGCCTTGTGGAAAATAGTCAGGAAACTAATACCAGGTACTTAACCATAATTGGCAGGTTGTTTTAATATTGTGTTTTGCTTTTAAAAGGTGGGGAAAAAACTCAAACTTTTTTGGGGCAATACATTGGAGGAAGATGCTCACACATCAGCCCTAAGTATATAGAGAAGAACAGCAAAGTGCAGCATGTTTGGAAGAGGTGGGTCTGGTAGAGGATCTTTATGTAAAGCGCCAAAATGAATTATAGAATCATAGAATCTTTAAGGTTGGAAAAGACCTCTAAGATCATGAAGTCCAACCGTCAACACATCACCACCACAATTCTGTACATGACAAAGGAGGACTGGGAAGGAGAGTGGTTGTCATCAGGAAACTTGGATTTTGAGGTCAATTCCTTTGTTCACCATGCATTTTCAGTTGTCCTGTTCGAATAATTTAACAAGATAATGGGGCTAGAATCTTGCACATGGTACGAATTCTTTACAATTACTGTGGCTGACCCTTCATATTGCTGTGGCTTTTTAGTAACATTTAACATAACACGTGGTTGTAATTTTGTTGCATTCATGATCAAATCTAATAGATTAAGATACAAAAATAAATCACAAAAAGGTAAATGTGCATTTAACTCCATTTCCTATACTTGCAATGATAGTTACAGTGCAAATATTTACAAATTCTAAACATTCGAAGTTTTGTTTTAAGGGATCATTTTCTTGATGCTGTGAAAGACTGCATGCCCATGGTTTAGTGTGCTGCGATATGCTAACTTTCTTACATTACTAGAAGTTACTTGTCTTCTAAAATCTCCTAGGATTAAAAAAAAAAAAATCTTTTGTCGAAGTCAGATGTTTTCTCATTTTACGTATTAGAAAATTCCATCTTTTCAAGCCCTTGGAAATTGGAAAAAAATCATGTAGAGAAGAACTCTAATCTCTTGCTCTGATTTATTTAACTTATGAAATATATTCATTCTTTTTAAACTTCCAATTAAATACATTCTCACACATTGTTACACTGTTCCAAGGAGGAAAAAATTGAAATCACATGGAAAACGAAGAAAACCTTTTTTCAAAGAGAAGCTTCTTACTGCTCTTAGATTTGGCAAATTGGATTTTATGTAACTGACAGTAACTGAAACATCAGTTCAGAAATTAAAACTCCTCTGTAGTTTTGAAATGTGTTATCAACTTCCCTGTCACTTCTGGTTCAATGTTCTTGTGACTCCAGAAGGAAATTAAAATAAAAATGTATCACAAGAAGAGCACTGTAAATAATTTTATTTTTGTTCTTCTCTCTGATGCAAACAGGACCACCTACATCACTTGTGTTGATAAACCCCCCCACATTGTAAGCTTATTTTTTTGTGCTTTTTTAATGTTTAATGCAGAAAAATGCTCAATGTTATTTGAAAGTAAAAAGGCAGAACACTTTGGATATAGCAAGATGAAACATCTCAAGTTTTGGGGGGGCCTTCCCTCCTTGAACTTGTATATGATTCCACCTGGTGTTAACTCCAGGCTGTGATTTTTCTTTTTTCCAAATAAAGTTTTTTGACTGAAACTCCTTTCAGTTATCAAAGTAGAATTTGTTCTCCTCATTTTTATTTTTTTTTTTATCCCAGCAATAGGCTTCTCAGAAGACGAGCTATTTGCAGAGTTTGTGCTGGTTAAGACTGGGAATAGGTGCCTCCCCTATGCCACAAAAACTAAAAGTGAGTGTATACAGTCAGAATCCTGTGCCCATGTGCTATTACGGGAGTAGATATTCTTAATATAAAGCCAAAACTAACAATGAGCAGGTTTGAGAAACTAAAATTAAAAAATAGAGCTGAGAAACCAGAGTAAAAAAGGACATGTGTGTGCCTTTGGATATTTTTTAGGTTTTCAGTACCTTGAGTAACTCTACATATATAGTATGTTTCAGTGGAATTAAAAGCAGCATTTCCTCCCTTATTTTCATATTCTTAGCTTTCAGATTTTAGCTCATATGTCTGCAGAACTTTCTCACGTAATATGCTAGAATGAATTTTTAGAGCTATAGCATATTTGGTTGCATAGGTACTTTTGGAATAATTAGACTCTAACTGATTA
>Ga0181612_107396_pt1 | contig 12151 bp, 4 predicted proteins | sample HoacroProtozoa21_FD_119630 | JGI IMG/M metagenome (GOLD analysis project Ga0181612, IMG submission 119630) | Hoatzin crop microbial communities from Cojedes, Venezuel. Combined Assembly of Gp0051906, Gp0051904, Gp0051908
AAATCCAAAATACAGCAGCTACTGGGAGGAAAATTAACTCTATCCCATCTGAGACCAAGACACACATAAACAAAATGAACAAACATAAATCTGTTCTACTGAGTGTGATATGTAAGTGTCACTTTGACTTTCATTCTACTTTAATAAGGAACAGAAAAACAAAACCACGTCCCATTAGTGCCAAATTATTTGACATTGTGAAAACAATACTCTAAGGAAGAAGATGTCTAACATGAGGAGCATGCTCTTGCCTTAGACACATCAGTCTTTCTCTAAATTCATGTAATCTTACTAGAAAATTAATCTTTCTTTCTGGGATTATGTTCCAGTTACACTATGTATAGCTTCTGTCAGCAGCTAATTCACTGTTTTAATATTCTGTTCTATCCAGAAATTTCAATACCTGTTCATTTTATTCATTCGACACAGACCTCAGTAGAGAGAATAAATGAAATGACCCTTTGATGGAAAGGGCTACGTTAGTTGTGGCTGTCAACTTACTTTGAAAGACAAGGTGTAATGAAGTTAATTTCATCCTCAAGTGTATGCTTAAGAGGTTTTTTTAATACTTTTTGATGTTGTCTACCTACATGCCCTAATTCTCAATCCGTTTTTTTTTCTCTGATATTCAAGTGAAATTCTGAGCTTATGGTACCCCCTAATGGGATGACATAACATACCATTTATCATAGAACGTAGGTATTGTGAACTGTACACCTTAAACCTGTCTGGTTTCCCTCAAATTCTTTGTTTTATTTCTTTTTTGGAATCACTTATCAAGTATCTCAATTTGTTTTCTGTCTAAGTGAAATTATTTTTTTATGAGGTAAATAAAGCAGCCTAGTTGAGTCACCATGAATGTCGTCGAGCTGAACTCTCAAACTGTCATTTTGGCAAGAGAAAAGATACTACTTTTTTTAAAAAAAGCCTTCTATATATCATAGCTTATTATCTTTGCTCTTTTTGTTTCTGTATTGGGTGTCCATGCCCAGGCACTGCCAAGGGGGACTGCTGGGGTGGTCTTGGTGAGAGGCCAGGGCTGCACTATGAAGGACACAGATGGTTCCAACCAGATCCAGCCAACCCATCTTGGGGCACAGCTGAGCCCAGCAGTGACACTGGTGGTGCCTTTGTAATAACACCTTCAAGAAAGTGTAAAAAATTCTGCACAGCAGGTGTGAGAGAGAGTGAGAAAAATGTGAGAGAAACAGCCCTGTAGACACCAAGGTCAGAGGAGAAGGAGGAGGAGGAGGTGCTCTAGGTGTTAGAGCAGAGATTCCTCTGCAGCCCATGGAGAAGAACATGGTGACACAGGTTGTCTCTCTGCAACCCATGGAGGACCACAGTGGAGCTGATAACCACACTGCAGCCTGTGGAGGACCCCACACTGGAGCAGATGGACATGCCTTGATGGAAGCTGCAGTCTGTGGAGAGCACATGCTGGAGCAGGCTCCTGGCAGGAGCTGCGGCCCATGGAGAGGAGCCCACACAGGAGTGGGTTTTCTCGCAGGACCTGCAGACCAGGGGGACCCACGCTGGAGCAGTCTGTTTCTGAAAGACTGTACTCCATGGAAAGGACCCATGATGGAGCAGTTCTTGTAGAACTGCAGCCTGTGAGAAGTACTCACGTTGGAGCAGTTCATGAAGGACTGTATCTTAGTGGAGGGACCCTACACTAGAGCAGGGGGAACAGTATGAGGAGGAAGGAGCAGCAGACACAAAGTGTAATGGACTGGCCATAACCCCCTTTCCCCATCCCCCTGTACCACTGATGGGCAGTCAGGAATGAAGAAGTGAAGTTAAGCCTGGGAAGAAGGATAGGAAGGAAGTACGTTTAGTTTTGTCTTTGTTTCTTACCATCCTACTCTATGTTTATTTGGCTATAAATGAAATTAATTTCTCAAGTCAAGTGTATTTTGCCTATGGTGTTAATTGGTGAGTGATGTCCCTGCCTTTCTCTTGAGCTTTTTTGTCTTATTTTCTTCTCCCTTCTTGTTGAGGTGGCGAAAGAGACAGTGGCTGGATGGGCGCTTGGCAGTCAGCCAAGGTCAAACCCACCACAGTTTCCTACTTCTTTCACAAATAATTTGCCTGGCATCCCACTAGCTGAAAGCATGCATTACCTACCATAGCAGACTGAAGATTGTATTAGCGTTGGGAAATTTATGTGTGACTTCAAACGATGAAAATTATGTGTATGCCGCTCTGTTCCCATGGTACTCACAAGGAAGAAAGCACACTGTGGAAAGATTCATAAGATGTTTGCCCTGGGATATGAAAAACTGTCACCCATCTAAAATCAGTCCGATGTTTCCTTTTTGACTTTTATGACGTTTCATTGAATATACATGTTCTCTGGTTGGGGAACATCGCAAAGTCAGTTCTAAACATACTGCCGCTTTTAATTAAAACATCCACTAGTACAGGCTATTAAAGTATTGTCTGAACATAATACCCTTTTCAAGCTTAACTTGCATTTGCAAGTCCTTCAGGACTGAAAAATACAAAATGTGTATTTGGTTAGGAGGGCAGGGCTCTGCCCACCGTGAAAGTCTTCTGTATAAAAACAGTTTCTTTTCAAGCTGGGATATTCCTTGAATTAGGTTCAGGTCAGCTGCAGTCAGCTTTTAATAAAATGCCTGATCTGTATCCCCATTCTGGAGCTATTGTCTGAAGTTTAAGCAAGTCTAAGCTTGGCTACAGCAGCATGGTTTTGTTTTGTTTTTTCACTTTACCTGCCCAAAGCTTCTCTGTTGATCAGTGGTGACTTTTTTTCCATTCTGTCTTGTGTCTTCACTGAGGTTTTTCTAGATGTAAGAACTTCCTTAGTATTCTCTGCTGTCAATGTGCTATTGCTAAAATGAAGCACGGTCTTGCTCTTTCTAGGCTAGGGAGTACATGGAACTATTTTGGAGACCTTGCTGCAAAGGAAGCTTAACATTGACAAAATTGTGTGTGACATATATTTGTCACAAAATGAATTGCTGTAAGTGCTTCCTTGTACTCACTCTGGCTCATAATTTCTGCATGGGCATATTGCAGCCATCATGATGTGATAATGTAGGGCAACTGGATGTCTGCAACACAGAGAGGGTAAAGTGTAAAGCTGATGTAAAACCACCTCTGTTTCTCCTTAGTTTGTCTGCACCAATGATTTTTTTTCTACTGATTTGCACCAAAATGTTCAATGGTAATTTGTACTACTGAGCAGTGGAAGTTTCACAACATTGTAGTTACAGACTCTTGCTTCGAAGTTTTGTATGCTGTGATACTAGCAGGATGTAATTACAACTCCAGTGTATAAAGTAGTGGAAGCGAATCCATAAGCATATTCTATACAAGGGTAAGTGTATGTCAAATTACAATATCAGAGCTGACAACGCTCCCACATTTGGGATCAGTTTTCAGTGGTATAAAATGCTCTGCAGGACAGTTTCTCCAATGAGTGTCTTGACTGTGATCTGCAGCTCCAGTAATTTATAGAGGCTGATAGGGAAGGGAATCTAAACCAACAGAGCATTCAGTGAAATATTACTCTTTTAGAATAGGACATATGATACGTATTGTAATTACCTGCAGTATATTAAATAAAATACTGCTCTGTCCTGAAACTGAAACCAAATTGGTAAATTGCAACAATCAATGTGTAGGAGATATCTTAAAGGAATAACCTAGAGATAGGGTCAGATTCAATTTCATTAACATTAGATGAATGTTAAGGAAAGAAAATAAAGTGTATGCTGATGAAGTGTGTAGGTTTTATTAATTAGAAAAACGTTGCAAACACCTTGGGGAGAAACAATCAAATCTAAGATTGTTTCTCAATCTAGATATAATATCAGATGTTCACCTTGAAAAAATGAAAACTCATCAACCTGAAGAAAGGCAGCTAAAAATGTGCACCTTTAGGGAGGTCAGAACACTGCGAAAACAGTTTTGTGCCATGAGAGTTACATTAGAGAGCACAAGATGCATTCTGAACTTGCTGCTATTTGTCAGAAAAAAAAAGTTCAATGCAACTTGGTCTTGCATGTCAAATCCCTGAGTAGGGTGTTAACACTTCTTTTTTTAAATGCCTCCAGTAAGAGCATGTTTAGATTCTTGTATCAGACCATCAGCAACTGCAGGCTAGACACCTGCTGATAAATTCAATGTTCAAAAACCTCCATCAAAACAATGTGTACTAGGATAATTTTACTTCTTGCTATTTAGATTTGGTTTAAGTTATGAATAAAGAAATAACCAGTCATTGAGCCTTTGCAACCTCCGAAATTAATGGGAGTTACTGGAATGACTCAATTTCAACAGACTTTAGATAAGGATCAAAGAGATTGAAACACCTATCAGTAAATTCAGTCACTAAATCATCAAAATTGATTGTTATCCAGTAAAAAAGACTTTCAAAAAAGACTTTGATTAAACTGCTGGTTTTTACTCATTAGGAATAGTAGTATTGCTAACATGTAGTCTGTATTTACAAGAATTTACTATTCGGATTTTACACCTATGGGTTGTCTACATTGATAAACCCCAAATTGCCTTTATGTTATTTCTTTCAACTTCTGAAAATCACATCACTTTATGTTTTTGTCAATAAAAGGAGAATGAAATGTTAGTAATAATATGGGAACGTTTTTAATATGTTACTAGTGGTGCTTGTGACCAGTATGTAGATTTGTATATGCATGCACATCCTTTTATCAAAGCCTACAGCAGTTTTTTTGTGTCTTTTCAGTGATAACTAAAATGACTTTCAGTTTTGTTTGGGAGTTTGGGGTCGGATGATATTACACTTTCTAATCTGATGAAATGTAATGCTTCTTACTACATGTATAAATATTTGACATATGAAATAGGCAAAATATACTTTCACTGGAGCATTCCTTTCATGCTCCTATGACAGTGAAATTAGTGAATTAAATGCAGTATGAATCTCAGGATCATTGTAGAGTGTATAAGATGCATTAACAACAACTGCCACCAGATTGCCACTAAGCATCCCTTAGTATGGGAATTCAACAAAAAAAAACGCATAAATATGGTTTGGTAGCATTATCAGAATTCAGGGATGGTAACATGCATGCGACGAGTCAAAATACAGAACGTAGTAGCTTTCCTTCAATATGTACCTTGCTGTAAACCCCTTGCAACAGTCCCATTTATTTTCCTAACTACTCATTCAGTTGGCCTCTCTGCCTACCAACTCTTGTCTCAGTTTAATGTTTCTTCTCCAATGTATCTCTTTTTTTTGCCTCATCATTAATCCATGGTCTTCATTAGTCCGTCCGCTGCTTCCCTATGAACTGGGAAAGGGGATATAAAGAACAAGAGGGTACGATGCTTTGCTTCTTATGGTAAGTCACTGAGAGAGTGTTAATGGAAAGAACAAGTCTTCCCAAAAAAGGAAAGAAAAGCCTTAGAGGAATAACTGCACCCTACATCTTTTAATTTTCCTGTGGTATACGTTTATATGGGATTCCCACTTATGTAGTTGCCATCTCTAAAGGTTGTGCTCAATTAGAGAAGTATCTTCTATTACTTTCTACTTACAGAAGAAAGTATTAAATTAGTTATAAGGTCATGTATATTGATGCTGTGACACACGTTGAATTCCTCTATGAATGTTTTCTGGAAAACTTTTTCTAGTATTTATAGGAGACACAGATAAAGAATGTGTTCTGGAGTGAAGCCATAATTTGTGGGTTTTTCCATCTGAAGAGATCTCACATTTGACAGAACTCCAGTTTTTGTTCTCTTTTGTCTCAAGTTAACAGCAGCTTAACCACCGGCTGTGTGTTCACCGAAAGTAGGCTAGTAAGACCTGCATTTGGGTCTGAGCCACTGAGTTAACTGTCTTAAGCATATCTGCAGCATTGGAAAAGCCCTACTGAAGCCAGCGCTTCCTTCCTGTGCTGCATGTGCCAAAGTAAGTGGTGTACAGCGTATTATACATGGGTCTTCATGCTTTGTTAAGCTAAGCAGCTGCATGTTTTTCCCTTTGTAGCAAAGTCTAGAACTTGATTGTCCTTCTGGCCACAAAGTAATAAATCAGAGAAAGGCACTGGGAAACCCACCACGCTCCCATGGCTTCCTCCCCACTAGGAAAATTTCAGCTGGTCTTCAGCCTGCTGCTCAAGAGACCCAAAGGTGAAAGTGTCACTGAAGTCAGTGGATAGGATTTTTGTGTGGATGAAGGAGCAAGAGAGGCAATGCTTAGGTCCAAATTACTTCAAAAAACACAAAGTAACATCTGAAAGCATGAGAGAGACTTCAGGTAGATCATAGTTCTGCAGTACGTTTACTGATGTATTTTTTGAGAATGCAGTATTTTCTTCTGAGGACTTTGTTATTAAAACCACTGAAATGTATTGGAATTAGAATCCAATTGTTCTAAGTCTCTGTTCAGGAATGGAAAGATATGGAAACTAATTTTGACTTGTTTGCAGAGAAATATCCCTGTGCAGAATTGCCAAATGACACTCAACTTATCAACCTGTCAACTCTGAAGCAAGAGAAAAGGGTATTAAAGCAGATATGTTGTCATTTTCAGATGAGATACCATCAGAAACTTAAGCCAGTGTTGCCTTTCCATTTGTAAAGTACATCACAGAAATTACTTCTGTCCATTAGTGTAGTTTAAACTATATTTTTAAAGTGATTTTAAAATGTTCTGCCCACTGTTTTTGATTGGCCCAGCGGTCTAATTTCTCCAAGGCTTCCTTTCCACCATACAGCTTGAGATATGATTACTGGTTACTGTGATTAAAAAACATCAAAACATTGATTGTCTATTTCAGATTCCTTTACCAAGATAATTTGGATCATTAACTACCCCATTGAAGTCACAACTCAAATTGTTTCTTTAGCCTGCATTTCTGTTTTTCCTGGTTCTGTAAATAATGCTCCATTCTCTTTATTAATTTTTAAGACTCTTAATTCAGTCAATACGTGATGTGAAGTTTAACTGTCAGGCTTGTTTTTTTAAAAAGTAAAAAAAAAAAAAACAACCCACCAAAAAACTTTTTAAGACACTGAAATGCCTGAAAGGGAAAGAGAAACCTCAACAAGATTGTGGAATAATAAAAGCAATAAATAATTTTCCTTAGAGACCCTTAAATAGGTGAATGAGTGTCATTATTTCATTTATAAAAGGTCAATAAATTGAGACACAGGCTTCACAGAGGATGAACTCAGGGTCGCAAAGCAACCTGGCAGCTGAGCCAAGGGTCAAAGCCAGTGAGGTTGCTTTCTCTGGAATGAGCTGACAGGTAATACCAGAATATCTTCCCCTCTTTCCTTCAGGCCATTGCCAGTCAAGGAAGGTCAATGGAAGGACAAGAATTTCGATTGTGTACTGCAGTCAAAAGTAGGCATAATCTTATATTTTGCTTCATTTTTTTCCACAACTCATTGCCTGGAAGCAGAATGTGAAAAACGAAGGTGAAACCATCTGTGGTAGCCTGCTGAATTGATGTTTCTGTCTTTACTGTGTACTGTAATGCTGAACTTGATTTAGATCTTGCCTCCAAAAGGCACAGATTTTTGCTGTAACTCACATAGATTTTAAGCCAATGTCATTAACTAAATGAGGAATCTGTATATGAATACTTACTTGTGGTCACCATCTTCTTTTTAGTTTGGTACTAACATGTTTTCTTTCTAATGAAGCACAGATAACTTTGTCTTAAGAAGACAGGTAACAGTCAGCTTGTTCATACTATAATTTCAATTCCATCAGCTGAATCACATTTAAAATAATAGTTTTAAAAACATGCAAGATAAGACCTGGCATTTGAAATACTATATAACTGGGTCTGAGGAATCCCATAGGAAATCCCAAGTGTCCAAAAATAACAATCTAAACTCCACAGTAGACAAGTGTTTCGTAAAAGTAGCTGATGTTCCTATTCCATGACCGGATTCAAAATGAGTGCAGAAAAACTAGCTTTGCCCCAAACTGCCTTTTAAATGTAAAACCAGTCTATTGCCTAGACACAGGAAAGAGCATCTGATCTACAAGATATTGCACATAAATGTTTTATTCTGGAGCTTAGTTACCGTAGGGAGAAGATCATTAAAAATGCAGAAGCAGTGTATATGCCTGTGGGGAACTGACTTAAAATAGAGAGGTAAGGGGAAGCAAAGTGCTTCTGTACCTAAGAGAGAAAGGAGAGAACACAAATGCAATGAACCTTTAAAGAAGTAAAGAAAGACACCTAATGGTCAAAAGGAAATTAACAGAATACAGCATGAATCTCAAAACAATTAGCAGGACTATTTGCTATCAGTCTTCAGCTGTGCTTCAGTTGTTTGCCACATACTGTATTAGTATGTAATATAAAGAGACCATGTATATGTGTTTATATATATTTTCCATACCAAACTGCATGTTGGATTGTAAATGAAACATCAAAAAGCACAGTTACAACAGAAAACACAGTTCTGCTAATCTAAATTGGAAAAATGGGAATTTTATTTCTCATTCTTCAATATATCCACCTTATTTCAGATGATTCAAGCTGTTAAATTTATAACATAATAAACTTAAAGATCATATTCTCTCTTCTTGCTCCAAAAGATACAAATAATGTATTTTTTTTTAAATATGAACAGCCATAAGGTATGACTTGAAACAGTGTTTTCAATGGAGTCAGAAACCTGTTAAAATATAGGTCTAGCCATATGTAATCCCCCTTCACTAACTGAATTTGTCACCTCAGAAGAACATATAACTAAATAGGCCTTGCCATCTGTCTTGATCTCAAGGGCTTCACAGTTTTAGGGACAGCAAATAAGCATAAGAGGTGTGTCTAAGGAACAAGAAGTGTAATACGGCTGCAGTTTCAGTATTCCCAAAATTGATGGAAAGAATTTGGAGGTGCAACATAATCTGCAGGAACCAATCCAAGAAAAGAACACAGCTGAAAACCAGAAATAATCAGTACCTAATGCATGTGGAAATAGTACCTTCAAACACCTTTTCCCAGAAGACAAGGTGTTGCAGCCATCTGGACACCAAGGAACTGCATGTATGGCCCCTCCTACATGGCCCTATGTTGCACTAAATGCAGTTTGTAATTTTCACTGCACCTCTTAAAGGATTCTCAAGCCTCCTCTTCCTACGAGATACCTAATGTCACTTAATCTTTTTAATAATATACATATTCTGTAAAAGACCAAGTAAGCATGTATGTAGTTATGTACTGTTTTATACATACATTGTAGCAGGCTTGAAAATAGCCCAGGTGCTGCTGCAGAAATGTTTTGCTGTGTGTGTCCTTTTGGACATTGATGCTACATAGATTGTATTGGAGGGAGCACAAAACCAATGGGGAATGTTTAATCTTGTACTTCCACAACCTAAGTGGTGAGATGATGCTCCTATTTATTTATTTATTTATTTATTTATCGACTTCTAACGATTATTTTAGAGATTCATATTTAAGAGATTATTTAAGAGATTAGTATTTATTAATTATATATATATCATATAATATCAATCACTTAAATCCCATTGGGTTGGTTTCGTCTGGGGTAGTTAATTTTCTGCACAGTACCTAGTATGGGGCTCTGTTTTGTATTTGTGCTAGAAAGTGTTGATAGCACAGGGATGATTTAGTTGTTGCTGAGCAGTTCTTACACAGAGTCAAGGCCTTTTCTGCTTCTCACACCACCCTGCCAGCGAGTGGGCTGGGGGTGCACAAAAAGTTGAGAAGGGGACACAGCTCGGAAAGCTGACCCAAACTGACCAGTGGGATACTTCATACCGTAAGACATCACGCTCAGCCATAAAACTAGGGGGGAGGTTAGTGAGAAGGCCGCTGCTCAGGGACTGGCTGGGCATCAATCAGTTGGTGATGAGCAATTGTTTTCATTTGCATCACTTATCTTTTTCAGGTTTTCTTTCTCTCTCTGTTATTTTCCTTTTTATTATTACTATTATTGTTATTACTACTATTATTATAACTATTTTATTTCAATTATTAAACTGTTCTTATCTCAACCCACAACTTTTCTTACTTTTACCCTTCTGATTCTCTTCTCCCGTCCCACTGAGGGAGAGTGAGCTCCCAGCTGTGTGGTGCTTTGTTGTTGGCTGGGATTAAACCATGACACCCTTGAAGTTCCTAAAATTTGATTTGTTGTTCCAATACTCTGATTTCATACCAAAGTAAGACCTTTAAAAGACATGAAGCTGCTGAACTGTGCTCCAGGCACATCTGCTTCTTTATTTTTATATCAAGAAGATCTGTTTAGTTTTATTCTTTCTTTCACTTACAAGTGTATATACAGATACAGAACTGCATGTCTTTGAAGTTGGTTCCATCCTTCACATAAAGGCTTTTCAAGTCCTCCTCAAGCCAATTTGGCCTACTGTGATGGTTTATCATTTAGAATTTGACTGCTGGCCCTACATAACATCCAGCGTAGGAGAATTCTGACAATGTTGTTCATGATTTACGAACTCCTCCTCTGTTCTGTCTTCAGAAATCACTCATGCTTCAGTGACACAGAGGTCCTCCATCAGCAATCTGAGTTTTCTGCTTCCATTTTCTGGCCACTCATTTTGTCATTTTCTAGTTATCTGTGAGTAGAGCAATTCTTGATAGAGAGACAAGGGATTCAAGGCCATATTTCTTACTACAGGATGCACAGAAACGTGGAACATATCTGTAAAGTTTAAGAAACACTTTATAGACTAATTTGGTATTTCTTACAAAGTGTGATACATACCAAGAAGGAGAGTTTGAGGAACTTGAGTTACCGAAGAATAGCAGCAGTTTATGACTTACTCCTCTTGAAAAGACTCTATTTTTAAAGAAAAATAGGCTAAATTTGGTTGTTACACAGAAATATCAGTGGCTGTTCTGAAATTAGAGCTCCCTGGACCTTCTGCCTGTGGTTGGCAGATATTGAGACATCCTGTGTTGCAGCTATCTATCTACTGTATTATTTATGAGCAAAACTGATTTTATTCATGATAATGTTAAACATTTGCTGGGTTTGGAGAATTTCATTGTATCTTTTGTGAGGGACTGTCTGTATCAAGATCATATTACACAAGAATATTCATATTCATTAACAATATAGCTGGAAAACTAAGCTGAAAAAAATCTTCACTGTCCTTCTTTGAAAGATGTTTTACCATTTATGCATCCCTTTTGCAATCATAGTTAAGGTAAAACGAACTTCTTCCCATTCGGAAGGCTCTCATGTCATGGTATATAAAACTTGCAATTAGAAATACTTATCTAAAAATGAATGTATTTCCCAATGCAAGTGTTGATTGTACCATCTTTTTTCTTTCTTTTTTTTTTTTCCAACTGTTCCAACTAATTGCTGGTGATATTTATGCTAGTGAAAACCATCACTTGGTGTTACTTTCCCACACACAGGAGTTATTCATCCATCCATCAAAAGGTTTGTGTGGGTGATAATGATGCACGCAATAACATTAAGCTGCAGTAGCTCACCTTCAGCAATGCTCTTTCTGTAGGCTCTGACAAGCTCCTGTTTTACAAGTATTCATCACAGGCACTGAATATTGTTTTCCAAAACTGCGCAGAACATTTTCTAGCCAGGGGGTCTTTACAAGGAAACTCCACTTGGGTGGATGGAGCTACTACATAAATTAGAATCTGTGATATTTCTTGACTTTCTCCTGCCGCTCTTACTGCCTGCTCTGATAGTCTGTGCTTAGTGCTCAGACAAAGGAGCAGAAGGCATGTAGAATCCATATGTCACTTACTCTTTCATGGCAAGGGGTCCTCCACTTGTGGCATTAACGAAACCAGTAGTCCTTGTGTTTAGTTTTGGGCACTTTACTGTGAAAATGACATCAAGAAGTTAGATGAGAATCGGGTTTCTCTTCTTCCTCTGCAAGAGGTTTCCTGGGTGACAATGGGCAAATCTCCAAGTCTGTCAAAGTGTCTTTCTAGGTACTGCTGGCTTGCAGTTAAACTCATTTGAGTTTGCGAGGACTGAGAGACATTTGAGTTTGCGAGGAGACAACGGCTGTGTTCATTTGAGTTTGCGAGGAGACAACGGCTGTGTTCGGTGCGAGCAGGTGAATGACCTGCTCAGCCTGGTGGCAGAGCTGAAGGAGGAAGTGGAGAGGCTGAGGAGCATCCGGGAGTGTGAGAGGGAGATC
>Ga0181612_162842_pt1 | contig 12151 bp, 4 predicted proteins | sample HoacroProtozoa21_FD_119630 | JGI IMG/M metagenome (GOLD analysis project Ga0181612, IMG submission 119630) | Hoatzin crop microbial communities from Cojedes, Venezuel. Combined Assembly of Gp0051906, Gp0051904, Gp0051908
CCCGTTTGAAAAGTCTGTCCCCACCTTTCTTTTAAACCCCCTTTAAGCACTAAAAGGCTGCAATTAGGTTTCCCTGCAGCCTTCTTTTCTCTGATATGATGTCTGATTTCACAATCCATAAAATATAGCAGATTGACAAACTCGCAACAGCATTATCCTTATGTGCCTATAAATCAAGTCAAAGTTAGAGAAAGAGAGGAAAACAAAAGGAGAGATAAGAGGAAAGGTATCACCACCCTTGGATCGAGCGGTGGTTTCTGCTGGTCGTCGGGGTCCTCCTGTGGTGGGCATGTGCCAAGAGGCTTGCCCGTTCTCCATTTATATCCTGCAGGTGACTGTTGTCTCTTCTCAGGGGAGGATTTCTATTGCTCAAAATGAGTCGATGAGCATGGGGAGGCCTTGGTGGTCTCACAATCCCCCTCTGCAGAGCTGACCTTCAGCCTCACGCAACCATTTAACTTCCTTGCCTATGTGACACCTCAGAGGGAGAGAGGTGGGCTTTGCAAGGCAGCATCCCGCCTCCACATGGTTTCACTTGCCTGCCACAGTCCCTTACCAAGTGAGGAAGTTTGCTTGCGAAAGTACATAGCACAATGCCTGATTTGTAAGTTTGGTGATTTGAGCATCTCTGTCATGGTTTCTCAAGACAAATGTCTGCAACAATCGCTTACTTCAACCTGGGGCTCTAGAGCTGCAAGCGCACATTGCCAGCTCATGTCCAGATTTTCATCCACCAGGATCCCCAAGTCCTTCTTGGCAGGGCTGCTCTCAATCCCTTCATCCCCCAGCCTGTGTGGATAGTGGAGGTTGCCCCAACTCAGGTGCGGGACCCTGCAGTTGGCCATGTTGAACCACATGAGGTTCACCAAGGCCCACTTCTTCAGCTTGTCCAGGTCCCTAGATGACTGTCTACCAGAAAATGAGGCATAGCAGTTATGTGTCTCAAACTCAAAGTAGTTGCCGTGCATGGTCTTATTTCACCTGTATTGTGTCAAAGTAAATCTCGAGGGACCACCCACTTTGCTTCTAAATTTCCTACCTGCCTAAATGAAAAAAATAATCCCTGTTTCTCAAGAATGTTAATTTCTTTACCCCTGTCAAACAATGTATTGTACTGCCTGAGTCCTGACACAATATTACTTCATGCTGACAGTAGAGTAGCAGTAGCTGGGAGAGGGAGATTGAGGTAGTATTTACACTGATGACATGAATCAATGCTTTGACAGAGCATTTGAAGTGGAGAAAAGCCCAAAACTCACGACTTCTTTTGAGATTTAAACTGTTTCAGGCTAGTCTTCTTCAAGTTTTGGAAATACAGATGAGTTCTGGTTCTGTTTTTTTAATAGAGAAGAGATTTGGTGGGGCAGTTCGGTTTTATATGTTGCAGCCATAAGTATTCCTAACTTATTGCTAACTTATCTAACACAGTAGAACCCCACTCCCCAATCCTTCATTTCCCATTTCTGGATTACGTTCTTGAAGACTGATTCTTTTGCATTCTTCTTACATGTTGAGCACAACTGAAAATAGACTAAACAATATTCATGCCAGTGTGCTTGCTATCACACAGTGTAAGAAGACTGTATGCTGTCTGGAAAAAATAAAAAAATTTGCAGAAGGCTCTTACGACAAAAAACCCTTACAAAAAAAAAAGTATGTGGCGAATACGTGTGGTAAATGACTTATTTCTCATGCAAACATTAGAAAAAGCTTTGGACAAAAAGTTATATGTAAGAAAATTGTGACTTCATTTTAAATTCTGCCACTGTTAAATATTCTGTCTTCCTGATATACAGCTAGGGTTTATTAGCAGTCTTGATAAAGTGCACTAGACTTTCCAATTCATTAAATAAATGTGAAAGGCATGATTTTACACAGTTGTTACACTGCAAAATCAGCACTCAAGCTCATTCTCGGTCCACTTCCTAAATACGGAAGCACTGGGATGTCGGAGGTCATTTGGGGGTCTGCCGGCTGACTTGCTGATTCTGAGTAGTATTGGAAGAAATAGGTTAACTTTACTTAGTCCTTGACTGAATGTGTGATTTAAATGTGCCCCTTGTTTCTATGTTGCAATGCAGTGTGAAAAGTGTTTAGGATCAGATTGGATATTGAAACCAGATGATTACTAATGCATGAAGTTAGATGCTCAGAAGGGATTTGTTTTTAAACTTTCACATAGTACGTAAGCATAATACTACACATAGAAATAATGGGATGAAAATGCAAAATAAAATTTGGGCTGATTGCCAGCAAACTTCTGACAATGAGATTTCTCAGACTACTGCACAGCCTCCTAAGGAAACCATCTGGCACTGGCAACGAGATTGGCACGGTCTTTGGCAGGGTAACATCCGTCACTCCTGAGTCTAATGACTCAATTTTGTTTCTTTTCTTTTACTAGTAACATGGTGTTCTCCTGCAAATGTGAGTGACGTCTGGCCTCATTTACTGCCTTATGGTCAAATGAAAGTACTTACAAGAACAGACTCTGAGCATTTGATAGACATAAGAAAACATGGTCAAGTTGAGACTCAGTTATATAAGGGTATATGAAAAGATGTTTCTTAGTGTGAAATGTTCTTCAGTGCAGTTCTCGTTTTTGCTAATGGGATAGAAAGCTTTTTCCATCCCAGCTCTGTGTGATGCCAACACCAGGTGGTAGATTCCACAGCACAAACTTCCCAACTACGTTGTATGGAGAAAAATGCTCTGAATCAGAAGCGCATGCCTTTCCAGCTTGGGAATTCTGCACTTTTAATGACAGTAAGTATTCCTGTACGCACTACTAGCAGTAGTTATGCAAAGCTAGTTCTGGTTTAGTGTAAACCTCTTACTTTGAGGACAAGCAATGTAAAATACAAACTGAAATAAACATGAATTCATAAGCCAATGAACTCCCTGACTCATAATATTTGTAGTTAGGAAGACTCTTGCTTTTAAATTGCTCCAGTAGTTCCATCTTAACAGTTTGCCTGTCATTTTATTAAGTCAGAAGAGATGCCAGATTACTAATATTAAAAAAATATCAATTTCTCTGCTTTTCCTACCATTTCCTTACATGGAACCTTGCACCCACATAATGACTTAAATTGTCACCATGATGTTTCCTATCTAGCTGATACTATTTGAGAGCATTGCAACCCATGGTATTATTACATTAGACTTCAGGTGTGTCTTATTGATCCAGTGTCTGCCATGTTCAATGTTTCTCGAAGCCAGCATGCAGCAGCTGGAGTCTGCACATTGTTGCAATGTCTTTGTGTTGTTAATGTCCTCTACACTTCTCCACTAAAGTAATGTGCAATGCTGTGACGCTGAGCCTCATTTCTCAGACACTCTTTTCATAATCAAACTAAATGTCACGCAGACACTATTACATTTGTCCTACCTGTCAAATCTCATTTTGTTTCCAGCAACCACCCTCAAAGTAGCGTAAGTGCTCTTAAACACCAAGGATATAAAACAGAATTTAAGCTCTACAGAGGTAATTTACTTCCTAGAATAGATGGGCATTACAGTCATTGGTTATTGTCTTTTCAGACCTTTAAATTGGTCCATGAGGAATACAGATGAATATAAAATACATAAATAAAAGTAGAATTTTTTTCTTACTCAATGTTTGTACCATCAGTTCTCAAATGGCTAAATCTGACACAAGCTGTGTTCCTCAGGTTACACAAACAGTATCTTTATAGTTTGTCTGAAGTGCAGTGTGTGTGCGAATTTATTTAAGCTTTTTTTACTATGCAACATGGCAGGTAAATAATTCCTCCCTGAATAAACTGGCTCTGTCTTGGCTGAGGATAAATGTTAGGTCTGAAGTGGTGAAGTCTCAGGGTGAGTATCTTTTACTACATGACCTGAAATATGTTTATTTAGATAGGTTTAGATATTCACATCTCTAAGATAAACAGAATAATTTTTGGTGAAGTGATGAAGGTCACAAAGTATGTATATTTTAACCTGATTGAATGAGTTCTTATAAGAAACTAGCGGGGCAAAAAAAAAGGGTCCAAGATCTCAGGAGAAATCTAAATCTACTTTTTTTTTTTCCACTTAAAACAGTCTTTGGTCAAACATCATGTTCTTATATAAATTTGTACAATGTCTAGTACAGTTGTTGCCTCTGGGCCTGGCTGCAATTTAAATAGGATTCTAACTGGTAAATCTTTGTTATCAGCTTGAGCTACATGATAATAGGGAAAGTTGCCTCCTGCTCACTGACAGTGCGTTTTCAAGGGTCAGGTACAAAGTCTTGTTCTGTCACAGTGTGAAATTTCTTCACCTAACCTTTAGCAAATATTGCTGCTTAAAATGTTCAGATGTACACAGTGAATGAATTTTTCTCTCGGCCTTTCTAAGAAGTTCTGAAAATTATTCAGAGAAAAGAAGCAAAAAACCCTACAGCCTGAAGTGTGATTTACGTTTTCACATTACTAACACAGTTAGTCAAATGTCTTGATAGACAGTTTAGCATATGGGTGGTTTCAGCAAGTTTTTGGCAGTTAATATTTCATAAGCGAAACTCTTTTATTGTCTTTCTTAGGTAAGCAGATTGCGAACAACATTAGCAATGATACAGTTGGGTCTAGCTGGCACAATGAGGAGTTAACGCTGCCTTTATTAGTCACCCCATTTCAACTGCCTGTCGAACAGTTGAACATCTATTTACAGTGCTTCCTCTCTTTCAAAGTGCTGCCAGGTCTTTTTATCTGACATCTTTCAAACTACCTTACTTTGATTAGTTTCCATGCTTTCTCTGCACTACAGCATGCAACTTTCATTAAGGAACAGCCATTTTTGGCATGGAAAGAAACTCCTGCTGTTAACTGACTTGGAAAGCTCATATAATGCTCAATTACATATGCTGTAACTTGGCTAGAAATAAAACCTTCATGCTCCTGTTATGTATGCTCTGTTCTTCTAAAAATGAAAGATATTAGCCACCCAACCACTTTACCGACTGGAAAATGAGCTTTCATGTATTCATGGAATCTTTTATAAAACCATTTTGTTTAGTGAGGATTCAGCTCTGAACTGAAGGTCCAAAAGCTCTCTGCTATCCACTTAAATGCTACTCGAATGCTACATAATGCACAAATTCTGCAGAACCTCTACACAAAGGTTAATTGTTCACCCTTCAAGTTGTGGTCATCTGAGATTCCTTATAAACATACATTTTAATAAATTACTGAGCTACAGGCTTTTGTTGCAGAGATTGCCTTAGCAAAGCAATACACAATATGTGTGCAATGTCACAGTTTAAAAGGATTTTTCCTTTCAGCTGTGACTTGGTTAACACAACAAGATATCATTAAAAGTCACGTGACAGAAAGATTCAATAATTTGTAGGATTTCAACATGCCTAAGAATGATAAAGGGCTGTAGAAAGTTATCTTTAGGCCATGAGCACAGGTCAAGCTGAGCCTGAGATCTTACCATATAATGATGCTTTCCTGATATTTTCAGAAATGACTGAATGGTTTTACGGCAAAAGTCGGATGTCAGCTAAAAAATGTACCAAATCTTAGCAGTAGGGCCAAAGTGGACTGGGCAAAGAATAGATCACGAAAACATGGTTCATGTTCTAGGCAGTGAAGGCAAAATATGCAGGTGTGCTTAATAAAGAGAAAAACAGTACTCTTACAACAGTAGTGAGACTCTTCTTTGACTAAATGAAATTTTTGTCACAGTCCTCTCCCTTATCCAGACTGCTGAATAGCATCCTACTGTAGCAATCTTGTTTCTTATTTCTCCTACATTTATTACTTGTTCTTCAGTTGATATAGTTCTTGTATGATGGAATAGGAACTCTTTAGAAGCTGCATGCTGAAATTTTAGGGGAAAATTAGCAGGGAGCTATAGAGGAAAAGGAGAAAAAAATGCTTGAAATTTCTGTGTGAACTGTGTAGCTGAAGAGTCTAGTGGAAAATATGATTACTAGTTTTGTCTCTGACTTCTTAGGAGGAAGACTAGAACTTTTTGCTATTGTCATAGAAGTCCAAACCTGGTAAGGATTAACAACTACTGATAGAGGTTCGTCAGCTTCGCACTCCATGAAATATTTAATTTTAAACATTGTTGTGTTGTATAGAAGCATGAATGATAGAAAGGAAAAAGAGAGTGTTCAGAGACAAAAAGAATTACAAGATGAATGGATGAGAGGAAGTGAAATAAGACATGGGTACAGGAAACTTCTAAGGTCTAAATACAGGAGAAGCATTTCTAATCAAGAGGTGAGGAAAAAATCGAGAATAAATTGAAAGGGAAGCACAGTCTAAACAATTTTTAATAGAAAAGTAAAGATTCAGTGAGGCACTTTGTAAAGACAGAGCTGATCAAGAAAACAGCAAGCCTGAGGGTGGTAACTAAAAGCACCACTGTCAATTGCAGACAACAGAAAAACTACCATCAATTTGTTGAAAACATACAAGGAATGCAGGCTATAAAGGACTACCAGTTTAACTGAGTGGCTAATCTCCCTTCTAAATCTCGGAAATCTGTAACTGCTTGCCATTTTAACTGTCATAGTTTAGAGGGGTTTTTTGCCTTTAACTGAACTTGATGATTCACCATGCATGCTTGTGTTTTGAACATCTTAAAACAGATAGTTAAAGGAGGGTGGCTTGAAAGACTAAGAGAGGACACATGCATTGACTTCAATGTTTAAGTAAACAGAAATTTTCTACAGTGCAACTTATCTCCTCTTGACTGTTTCCTTCTCTCCAAAGTAAACTTGAGCATATTTGGTCTTGTAGAGGATGACAATACTCATAAAACCTAGACATGCTCTGCAGAGCAAAAATATTTGTGGCAGCAAACAGGAGGTTTGGAAGATGGACACAGGCAAAGGAAACCCTTGACATCTGCTCAGGGATGACATGGCAGCTGCACACTGCAACGTGCTGTTCAAGCTGGCCTGGAACAATCAAACTCCCACGAATTTCTCGGGGACTAGGGAGTGTGTTGCTTCTGTGTAGTCCCTGCTTAATGTGGGAAAAAAGTGTAGGTGTTTTGCATTTTGGGGATGGGTGAGTTGTATAAGAGGGCAGAGTAAGGAATAAGTAAGACCCTTGGATAAAAGGCATTATTTGTTATTAAAAATAAATTGACATAATGCATCTTAATGTTATCTTCACTTTCAATAATTTGAAAATCAAAGGGACTTTTGAGACTCATCACCACAAGCGATGACTGTGCCTTGTGTCAGTTTCCTACATGATGTGGATTTTGGCAAAGTCTGTCTCTCCTGACGTGGAAGAGACCCTCAAGTAGGTACACAGTGTCTAGTTACCTTTTCTCACAGCTTCATACCTGTGATGGAAGCAGTGCTTACTCTTGCCACAAGGCTCCAAAAACCAATGCAGCTGTTGTCCCTGGGAGATGAGGGCCATCATCAGCGTTAACCCAGCTCTTCGGTGTGGGCAACGCTTCCACTTTGTGGAAGCTTTCTCAGAAGAGACTGAGGGTGTGAAAGACCTTTAGCACTTTGTCACGGCAATTTAGGAGATTTTTTTGCTTCCTAAGCATTTCTGTAGGTGAGCATGCAGGCAGGGTAGCTTCATGCCTGAATTTCTGTTTTTTTTACCAACAGGTGGAAGCAGAGAACTCTTTAACTTCTGCAGGCTAAGGGCACAGGTTTTGCAGACATTTCCCCATCCTGATTTTGCTGTCTTTAAACCTAATACTAGCTTCTAGTCTTGACGATTATGCCTCACAGTAATTGAAAATGCAAGCTAGGAGTATACTAGTTGCAGAAGAAGAGCAAATTACCACCTCTATAGATATAAATAGAAGGAGTTCATAGCTAAAACCCAGATTAATGCAGTTCTTTAAAGTACTGTGTCATAACCTAAATTAGCACAAAAAGACAAACCAAATCATCTGTAATGGATATTTTAAAAAATATTTCATAACCAGCCTTTGTTTTAGTACAGGATCAAGGTTTGGGTTCTGAACAGGCTGCGAGGGATTTACAATTGTCCACAAAAAGAATGACAACTGTACAAGATTGAAGTAGCAATCCCTAATCTTTTGTTTTTCAATTCAGCTTCAGCTGGAAACACCATCACTTGGCTTTAGATTTTTTTCCCTCTTAATGTGACAGTCACTTTTTTATTTGGGCCTAAGGAAGAGGATGTTTTGAGGTTTTAATTTTTCTTTTATCCACAGACATAAAGAGGCTCTTACATAGAGAAGAAAAATGTGTCCAGAGCTATTGAACACAGAGACACTACCCATAGCTCACAACATCCCTGGGCCGTAGGTCACCAGCAGATGCTTGTGTACACAGGGGCAGTGTCGGCTTTTGGATGTCCCGCTGTTGTTCACCATCTTCCCTTGCCCAGTGCTGGAGACTGTGATGGCAGGGGTGGACTTTTGGCCTGAGCTTCTATGGGTCCTTCTGACCAGACATAACTGTGAAATTGAGAATAGAAATAGCAGATAGATAACTAAATCTTCCCTTTCTCTCTATTTCATGTGGACAGGTAATTCACTTCTGTAATGCCTTTTGCCAACTGATATTGAAGGAATTTATTTTATATGAATGTTGTTTGATTATTAATGATTTTTGGCTAGAAAAAGAAATTATGTATGTTCAACCAAGCTTACAGACTAAATATTTAGTGTTGCTTTAGGTTTTAGGATCCAGGTAAAGTAGAAATTCTGCTTTTGTAGCTAATATTAACATCCTGTTATAAAACAAATGAAACAAAATCTGAATATAAAAAAAAATGACACTGTCAATAATTAAGCATATCCGTCAATTTGCTGCTTCTTTTTACTCTAGATAGTTGCATGTTCAAGTTCTTGAAAGATCTGGCAGACTGGAAGGTAGATAAAAGATATATGATGGAAATCTTATATCCACTAGAGAGTAAATGAACCTTGTCCTTATCCTTTCTTACATATACTTAATTCTTTTCATCGTCAGGCAGGAGTTACAAAGTGGTTTTTTTCCTAATGTGACCTTTGCATGTTAAATTATGCAAAAATGTATTCTGAAACCTGAAGAACTGATCAAAGCAAGAAAGAAACCTGGGGGTCAAGGCAGATAAGTTCGTTCAAGAAAACATTGTGATTTTCCCTGAACCAAATATATAACAGATGTAACAAGAATGGGAAATGAAGCTGATTAAATGAAAACTGAATGTCAGACATCACTACTTTGATAAACATAGAATGATGGATAATTTTCCCAAGCTTAGTCTATATTTCAGTTGAATTGATTCTTGTTAAGATTTGAAAGTTCTATTCTATTTTTTCCATTATTATTCTTTTCATAGATATCCATATTACTCTATTACGAGAACAAAATCAGAAATGCTTAAAAAAACTGTCAAACCACTGAACTCTATTCAGTTCAGCTGTAATTAGACAACAGAGAACCTCAGACTCTGAGGAACCTTGATTTGTGATAAAAAAGGAAGGAAGAAGGTATCTTTTCACGATCAATAAGATTAAAAAAAAACCCCAAACTGCTAGGAAAACAATGCATGGTTTGGAAAGTCAAACTGCACAAAACCTTGATATTCAAAGCTGATAAAAACATCCTTCTTTTTAAAAGTATTGTTCTAATGTGGTTTTGTTTAACTCTGGTTCTGGGAAATTGGACAGAATAGAAATACATGCATCATGGTGTTAGAAAAGAGCTGCAGCTTTGTCTAGAACAGCACATGTCAAAACCTGTTATTTCCAGATCATGAAACTCCTAAATATTCTGACCTTTTCATCCAGGGTTTACCAGCAAAGTTTGGGCATGTCCCGTTTGCCTAACAGCCAGACAAATTTTGCCAAATCACACCCTGCTGCTTTGCCTCAGAGGAAGGTCTCTATGCATCTGTAGGATTGTGGGACAAAAACCGGCACTTGTGGTTTAATAGTTAAACAGGTGACTACATCAGCACCGAGATGTGTTTTGACTCCAGGTAAAATTGCTGTTCAGTGGAAATGGTTCTTTAGCAATGCAGGCACATACTGTAATTAACAGTAATGAGTACATAAAATAGGAACCCTTGCCTTTCCCTTTGTTGTGAGAATGGAGTTTGGGGCCTTTCAGAGAAGCTACCATTAAATTTTATGAATTTGGGGAATAATGGCACGTTAGAAATAGCCTTTATATACTAAGCAACAAACAAATGTGCATTAACAGTTGCTGGCCAAAAAGGTTGGAGAAAATAAACACTACCCTAGTTTTACAAGTGGGACTGAAATGCACAGTCTTGCCTAAGGCTATACACTGATTCTGTGGTAGACACAGCTCTTCCAGTCCAGTGCTTTAATTACAGGAACAAATCTTCATTTCATCAAGTGTGGGTTCACCTGAATCTCTCAGGAAAGCAGCAACGGTTTGATAGAAATGTTAAGATGCTTCAGCTTTCTGATATTGCTTTTCTCTGGTAGTCATGCAATCTCCGAAGTGCAGCTTTTTTTCATTTACTTTTGGTCAGTTTTTACATGATGTATAAATAAAAATTTAAAACCCGTGAACTCTTTTATCTTACTCAAGAGAGGAGTCCTATGGCTGTTCCTTTGTTTAGGCTGGTACTTAGCTAAAGTGAAGACATAACCAGCTGCAGAGAATAACCAAGAGAAGCTGGTACAGGTCACGTTTCAAATAAAACCTTACTCAGTGTTATGCAGTGAGATTTTTCACTGAGTCTATAGGTTAGAAAATACTAGTATCTCCTTTCCTTGTCTTTTGAAGAGGACGCTTGTTAGTTAAGTCTCTGTGTGCTATTCTGATTATTTTCTTGTTTGTGGATTTGTCTCACACTTCAGTCTCTTAAATGCATGCTTCTTGAAACAATATTCAGCTGTGACAGATATGTTATACGGTATTCTGAAGCCATTTTATTGCTGGGAGAGTTAGAATTGTTTGGACACTGAACCACCAATATTTGTCTACAAACATTAGTACTTCAGTGACAAATCAGCCTACACAGCATTTTCTCAAGATGCTCAGAATCACAAGTTCAGTCATCTAACTTTTATGTCGAAGAGAATAACATTCTTTTGGAAGGCTTTGCCATGTACAGAGTACTGGACTGGACAACTGAAAGCTTAATTAAGATTACTAAATCAAGCAAAAAGAAAGAAAATCCAGGGAAATAATTACTCTCTTGCAATTAAAACATAGTATGTTTTGCTGGACAAACATTTATTGAAGAGTTAGAAAATGCAATTATATAATATCAACTGGGAATATTAATAGAGGGAAAGATTCAATAAAGCAGATGGCGTAATGCAGTAACTTGTGCATCACTGTGATTACACCTGAAGCACCAGTTGAAGCCAGAGATTGTCTGTATTCCTTAGTTTTACAGAGGTACTTTCATGTTTGTGACCATCCCTTGAATACCTAGTATTAGTTCTGCATTCTTTGTCAGGAGAAGACCCTGTGGTTGATCATGGTATTGTAACAGTGAATTTGCCAACATTGTTTGCAAGCCAAGACTACGTCTTTGCATACTACCTTCTTATAGGATACCATGATGTCTTTTGGAGCCATAAGATCATATTCTTTTTTATCTAAGAAAATTGCATATATCTTTTTTTAAAAAAAAATCACTTTTCTGTCACAAAAGAGGACAGATTAACAGTTTGCAAAAAATGATTGGGTAGCAAAAGATTTGCTATTTTTTAAGACATGGTAAAAACCTTGATTTAGTTGTGCACTGAGAGTTTGCTGGAAGTGTTACCAGAAAGCAGCAAAATAATTCACTATCTAAAACTTTAGTCTGGAATTTTAGACAGTGGGCATTCTGTATTGCAGTGCGGGACGCACAGGGGATAGCTCTGCCAAAATATCCATACCAAAAAGACACAATTACTAAGCATTTGTGCTATGTTAACATATATATTTATTACATTTCCAAGAAATGCAGATCATACACATGGTTTTTCCGAGAACTCATTAGGATATGTTAACATCCTTCGCGCACGTTTGTTGGCATCTCTCGATGATCGTCAGGGGTCTTCAGATGAAGGCTCGTGCTCTTCATCATCTTGAAGCCTCCTTATCTCTGTAGTTTGCATACCTGCTCTCCCAAGGCTGAGCCGTCTAATGGGATGCACCCACGAGTGCTGAGGGAGCTGGCGGATGTCATTGCTGAGCCACTCTCCATCATCTTTGAGAGGTCCTGGA
>Ga0181612_105663_pt1 | contig 12150 bp, 4 predicted proteins | sample HoacroProtozoa21_FD_119630 | JGI IMG/M metagenome (GOLD analysis project Ga0181612, IMG submission 119630) | Hoatzin crop microbial communities from Cojedes, Venezuel. Combined Assembly of Gp0051906, Gp0051904, Gp0051908
AGAGTCTTGATTGGGCCTTCGGTGTCGGATGGTTTGTTAATGTAGAGCTGAACTGTTGCAACTCCATCTCTGTCGCCGGTATTCTTTATTTCGACTTTGACTTCTTTGCCTTCGATTTTCGGATCGCTATATTCGAATGTGGTGTATGAAAGGCCATATCCAAATGGAAATAGCGGTTTGCCGGTGAAGAATCTATATGTATGGCCTGTCATGTCGTAATTCTCGAAATCCGGAAGCTGGGCCACCGATTCATAGAAGGTGATTGGCAATTTGCCGGATGGATTGACCTCGCCATAGAGAACTTCCGCTATTGCCGTTCCGCCCTCCTGACCAGGATACCATGCCTGCAAAATGGCATCGCAAGTCTCCATCTCAGGCACGAGACCTATGGCGCATCCGGAGAAATTGACGAATATTATCTTCTTGCCGGCAAGGTGAAGCTCATGCAGCAAATCCCTCTGTGGCTTCGGTAATTCAATATCCGTGCGATCGCCTCCATAGAATCCTGGCACCTCGGTAGGCATTTCTTCGCCTTCTAGTTGTGGTGAAATTCCACCGGCGAATATGATGGTATCGTAGCCCTCGGCCTCATTCAGTACGGCATCCACGTCCGGATCTTCCGCCACCAATTCGCATCCTCTGATATATTTCAGGTCCGGAATTCTTTGCATCATCGCATCCTTGAGGGTGATGGTTTCGTTCGGGACAGGGTTATAATTACCCCACATCATTTGCCTATCTGCCGCATTGGGGCCCATCAGCATTACCTTTTCATCGCCTTTCAGAGGCAAAACACCATTATTTCGTAGAAGCACCATTGCCTCTTCAGCCATCTTCAATGACAGGGCTTTATGCTCCTCCGACTCAACTTCTTTTTTGTCTTTGCCCCATGGGTTTATGCCTTCCATTTCGCCCAATCTGTATCTCTCAATCAAGGCTCTGCGAAGGCATTTGTCTATATCCTCTTCCGTGATAAGGCCTCTTTCGTATGCTTCCGGAAGGGCATGGTAGGATTGACCACATTCTATATCAACTCCTGCCTTGAGCGCCGTAGCGGCAGCAATAGCTTCGTCTTTGGAGAATCCATGTCGGCCTTCTTCCCAAAAGTCAGAAATCGCCCAGCAATCCGAAACAACGAGTCCGTTGAAGCCCCATTCGCCTCTTAAAAGAGTATCTATCAGATAGCTGTTTGCGCCACAAGGAATGCCTCTGAAGCGGTTGTAGGCTATCATTACTTCTTCTATGCCGGCTTTTGTGACCAATTCTTTGAATGCCGGCAGATAGGTCTCTCGGAGGTCTCTCTCGGAAACATCAACATTGAATGAGTGCCTTGAGGATTCGGGACCTGAGTGAACTGCATAATGTTTTGCGCAGGCATGAGCCTTCTTGATGCCGTTTTTTGATTGGCCCTGTATGCCTCGTACTACGGCTGATCCCATTACGCCGGTGAGATATGGATCCTCGCCGTAAGTCTCCATTCCGCGCCCCCATCTTGGGTCTCTGAATATATTTATATTAGGTGTCCAAAATGTGAGACCTTGATATCTTTTGACTTCGCCTTTCTGCACTGCCAACCAGTTTTTTACTCTGGCTTCGTCGCTAACTACGGTGAATACTTCTTCTAGCAGTTCTGGATCGAAAGATGCTGCCATCCCGATTGGCATGGGAAAAGTGGTTGCCGAACCATTTCGTCCGACTCCATGGAGAGCCTCGCCCCACCAGTCATATTGGGGAATGTTTAGCCTCTCTACTGCCGGAGAATGCATGATTAGCAGTTCCGCTTTTTCTTCGATTGTGAGTTCCTGAAGAAGCTTCTCTACCTTCTGATCAATGGTTTGGGCATATGTGAAGGAGCATGCGAAGCAAAGAATAATTGCGCTGGCGATATGTTTCATCCTTGTCATATTATGCAGTTTTGTCAAAAGTAGTCATTTTAAGTGGTTTTTTCAAGGACTTTTTTATAGATTTGTAATGTTACGATGAGATACCCGAACAGGTCGGGCATGACGGGGTTCAAGGCGACATGAGCCGAGCTGGCCGAAAGGTTGAGCGACTTGGAGTGGCGGCGGAAAGTCGAGCAAGTGAGAGGCCGGCGTCTCGTGACGGCGTGTGTTTGACGACCGTTAGGCGCGTCAGCGACTAAAAGGGAGGAGTTAGCCGTCAAGCCGGACGAACCTTGCGAGCAGCCGACACGACCCAGGAGCGATGCCTTCGGCCTACCGGCGAACAAATCTAATATCGGTAAATTTTAAGAAGTTGGGCAGAGGTGCTGGCGAACGGGATGCGGAGATGGCGGCCCTGATGGTCCTCATCGCCATTGAGACGACGAAGCTTCGCCATGGAAGCGTCCTTGACCTCGTCAATACTCATGATCCCCACGCGTCCCTTGCCATTTGACGGCTTCATGGTCGCAACGCAAGCCGTACCAAGGAAAAGATACGAATCATCATCCATATCGATAATCAAGAACGAACCCTCGCCCCAGCTATCCTTATCATTATGCACCGGACACCAAGAAATGGTCCCATCATGCTTGCATGTAAAATCAATCCCATTGATGCTCACAACGACCTCAGGATGGTCAGCATCAACCAAAACGCCATAAACCTTTCCCTCAGCCTGCTTCTTGGCAATAAGATCGGTAAAACCATCAAGAAGATGATAAGCATCACGAATCGGATCCATGCGATTATCAATATCGAAAGGAGAAAAACCTAAGGCGCTATGGCGACCAAGAGCATAAAATACCCTTGCGCCATTTTCCGGCTCCTGACGAATCTCAGGAATGAAAAGCTGATTGCCAAGCTTGGCATACTTCGCAATCCAATCCGGAAAACCATCATCATAAATATCCGGCGAAAGCAAATCGATGGCAGGAGCCTCAGTCTTCCAAATATCCATCAAATGGTCAAGAGGACCGGCGGAAGGATAATCACCAGCCTTGCGGCCCCTAGAATTGAGAGCCACATTCACATACATGGGAATATTATAAACGGCCTTGCCGGCAGCAGCCACAGCACCGGCATATTTAGCATACAGAGTCGCCTGAAAACGCTCATCATCCATCTCCTTACCATTCTTGAAAGCCTTATCAGCCTCCTTGCCATGCTCCCTAGCATCGCCCAAGAAACCAATCTCATTCTCCACTTGCACCATAAGAACGGTACCCGTAGCGGAATCAGCCTCCTTCAAATGCCTCATCAAAGCAGCAAACGCCTTGCAATCGGCAGCAAGACTATTTTTGCACAGAGCGGACAGAATCTCCGGATGCGAACCATCGGAATTCGTAGCAAGAGTGAAACGCTTCCCGAATTGACTTTTAACCCACGACGGCACATAGCAAGACATGCTATTCTTCCATGTGCCGAACCATAGCAGCACGAGATGAAGATCATTCTCCCTTGCGGAACGCAGCAAATAATCCACACTTGAGAAATCGAACTGACCCTCTGCGGGCTCAATCAATTCCCAATAAACTGGCGCCAAAACCGTGTTTAAACCGGCATCACGCAGCTTTTTCCAGCTATCCATGCCATCCATATATTCGGCACTGGAAGCACTGGAATTGGCAAGTTCCCCGCCGAGAATTATAAATGGTTTGCCGTTAAGCATGAGTTGAGTCGCCTCTCCGTTCTTCTGGAGTTTTACAGGCTGAGCGCTGGCCATAAAAGGAAGCAATATGGCGCAGAGAATGATGAAATTTCTAAATTTTCCCATGTCGTAAGGTATTTCCGTAAAGGTAATAAAAAAGAGGGAGAAAACTCTCCCTCTTTCACTAAAAAGTCACTTGAAGTTTATTCATTTTCAACCGCGGGAGTTACCATAGGAACTACGCGGAGATTGTTCCAATAAAGTACGAAGTTTGTCAGCTCTTTAGCAGCGTAGCCGTCGCATTCGTCATTATAGAACGCAATCATACCCTGATTGGCATAATCACCATTGGCATCCTTAGTTGTGGCTTTGAACAAGTAATTGTAGGTCTGGCCAGCGAACATAGGGAAGTCAGACATAGGAATGGTAGCGGTCTGCCATCCATCCATAGTCATGGAACCACCTGCAACTGTCCAGGGATGATAATTAGCCATGAAATCGATACCGGCGTCTACATAAGTGACTGCGATACGACCGCTATCCCAATAACCATCCTGGATGTAGTAGTCAAACTGGAATGCCAGATTCTCCATAGGAGTAGCCTCATTGAAGAGCTCAACACCGCAATCAAGGCTCTGAGCGAGACCGAGAGAACGACCAGCGCAAGCATCGCTGTTGAAGCAAGCACGAGCGGCACAAGAACCACCATCGGCTGAATGTTTACCATCGCTGAGTTCAAGAACGGGTATTGTAGCTACAGGATAAGGCATAGCTCTGAATACTGAAGGATTCTTAGGACCATCGCCCTCTGCAGGCCATGGATCGGTGATTTCAGGATACTCCTCGCTATCAGGCATATTGCCGGAGGTGCCGGAACCCCATGCATAGTAAGAAGTCTTAACAGCGTAAGGGTTCTTTGCATAAAGACCATCATCAGGCTCGCTGTAGAACTTGCTGAGGAAGATAAGCTTGGATCTCCAGAAATAGTTAGGAGAAGCAGCAATACCACTTGGAGTCTCGACAATAAGATAGCCACCCTCATAGTCCTCAGGCATCTCAGGCATGCAGAACTGGAATGAAGTTCCGTCCTCGCCTTGCCTTATTTCGGTGGTCTCAGCTACAGACTCGTCAAGGTCATTGTAGAAATAAACCTTCTCAACATCCTTAAGAGTTGTACCTGTAACGGTTACCCATGAACCAATGGTAGGAATGGTATGGCTTATGCCGGTAACGGTAGGAACTGAACCCTTGATGTGGAAATAGTATGGATATGGATCATTACCATTGGAATAAATCCAGATAATGTCCCTATACTCCTCATCGCAGTCAGAACCTGTAGGAGTGGTCTGATTGGTAGTGGAATTCGTGCTAGGAATTCTGAAAACAACTGAAGTCTCGGTAAGAAGGTTGGGATTGATGTAAGCGGTGGAACCGTTGCACACAATCTTCTTGATACCCTTGAAGTTTTTACCCTCTAGACGAATCATGGTACCGAGCCTTGCACCTTCTTCAGGATCGATCTGAGTCAAAACAGCCTCTTTGGTCGAAGAAGAGATGTAGTTGTAGTAGGCTGCCGTAACGGAGATGGGACCATAATTCTTGGTATCCACACCATTATTGTCGTCTTTGCTACAAGAAGCTAGCATAAGACCGGCAACCGCCAAAGTTGATACTAAATATATAAACTTTTTCATATGATCTTATATATTATTCATTAAAAGCTATAAGGTACTGGATCTTCCTTGAGTAGAGGATTCATAATAAGCTCAGACTCAGGGTAGGGCAGTGTAAGACGAGAGCTTGAAGGAATCTCCTCATCATTGCTACCGACCTTGGAAAGACTTCCGTCATCATTGGTCTTCCACTCGAACGTATTTGTCGTGTAATCATAAGTGTAACCCGCATTACGATTCTGCTTGCTCATGTAGGTGAGAACAGCGCTCTCATCGTAGTAAGCTCTTCTTACGAAGTCTGTCCAAGCGAGGTACTCAATGCAAAATTCGCACCTACGCTCATTCCAAAGACTATTGCCGTCTTCGTAGCTCATGGAGTTTGTGATTACGCCAACATCTTCCAAACCGGCACGTTCACGGATCTTATTGAAGTACTCAATAGCGGTAGCATCAGATGTGCTTGAACCGGTTCCGATAACGGCCTCGCAATAATGCATGATAACATCGGCGAAACGAAGCATAGGAGTCATGAAGCAAGAGTTCTGGTTGGTAGCGAGACCACCGGTGTCCTCTGAGCAACCTACAACACCCTTCTTAATCCAAGAATAGATGTCGCTATACTCATCCTTACTTACCATCTGGAATACGCCTTTATCATCGTAAGAACCGGTACCGGTACCTACTAGATAACCGCCTTCGTCGGTACGGATGTAGTCGTAGTAGCAACCATCGGTGAAGTAAGTAGCTTTCAGACGAATGAGGTCTCCTCTATCGCTGAACATCTTAATCATTTCGCCGGAACCATAGGTAGCGTTACCCCAAGCGGAACGACCACCGACAACTGTGCTGCTGAGAGCAAGGTAAGCGTCGGAGAAGTTGGTTGTACCATAATCGGAGTTAGGAACCCACTGGAGAGCGAACAATGACTCGGAGTTGTTATTATTCTGAACCTTGAAGAGGTCCTCATAATCATCAAGCAATGAGTATTGACCGCTGTTGATAACCTTCAAAGCTGCGCTCTTTGCGTCGGCATAGTAATCCTCGGCTGATTTGCTCAAAGAACCGGTAGTAGTTTTACCTCCGCGAACGAAAGCTGCTGCGGTGTTGTAGAAACGAGCCAACATACCATAGGCTGAGTAGCAAGTTACTCTACCTGTATTCGCAGCCTTTTCAGGAAGATTTGCAGCTGCAAACTCCATATCCTTGATAGCGAATGCGAGAACATCCTCTGTAGGATTGGTGTTGGTCTGAGGGCTATTGATAAGCAACTGAGGGTCCTCAATGATAGGAACATTCCCCCAGCACATAGCGAGATACCAGTATGCGAGACCTCTCATGAAACGGCACTCACCCTTGCAGGCATTTACAACATCCTCAGCTACGCCATTGGTGGTAGCAATATCGAGGTTGTTGAGAGTGTTGTCTGACTGAGATATTACGATGAACAAGCTCTGCCATGCGGAGTACAAGTTCGCCGTAGAGGTGGTCTCAGTAAGGTCTACATATGGATAGATATAGTTTGACCAAGGTGCGAAGATGTTGTTCGCACGGCCATCCAAGAATCCGAATCCGAAGTTGTTATTGAAATCGAACCACACCTTATTGTAAAGAGGAGCGGTAGCAGCGTAACAATCATCGGCAGAAGTGAAATAGGTGTCAAGAGTGAGCTGCGATTCGCTGGTCACATCAAGATACTTGTCGCAAGACGTGAATGCTGCGAAAGCTGCGGTCAGACAGATAATGCTTAATATCTTTTTCATATTCATCATCTTTTAAATTAGAAACCGATGCTTACACCGAATGTATAAATACGAGGTGAAGGATAACGTCCGGTATCAATACCATTCATCAAAGCGCTCTGTCCGGAGGTTGAGTACTGGTCGGTGGTCATACCGATTTCAGGATCGTAGCCGGTGTACTTGGTGAAGGTGTAGAGATTCTGGATGTTGAAGGAGAGACGTGCTGAAGAAATGTGAACTTTCTCCAGGATGTGATGAGGAATTCTGTAAGCCAGAGATACGTTCTGGATACGGAGATAAGAACCGTCCTCGATGTAGAGTGAAGAAACGCGGTCATTATCGTTGACATCACCTGAGCTCATACGAGGCAACCATGTGTTGGCTTCGGTTACATATACGTTCCAGATATCGCTATCTGAACCATTCTCGTCGATGAGACCGAGTTTAGCATAATCCTTAACACGCGCGAACTTATTGGTAGTGGTGTTAGGGTTATCCATGGTTACGCGCAACCAGTTGAGAACCTTGTTGCCGTAAGAATAGGTAAGATAAACGTTGAGGTCCCAGTTCTTGTAGGTAAAGGTGTTACCGAAACCGCCGGTGAACTTAGGAAGCGGGCTTCCGAGGTTGGTACGGTCGTTTTCATCGATAACTCCATCACCATTGATGTCTTCGAAAATCCAGTCACCTACCCAAACACCAGTATCTTTGTTGATAGTGGTTGTAGGAAGAGCGATCTTGATATTTCCTTCTGAATCATAGAGGTCGTTGGCGTCGTTGATACGTCCGATTACATTGTAACCATAGAAGTCACCGACTGAAGAACCAACCTGAGTTCTGGTAACTACGGTGTTGTTACCGCTAACCTGATAGGTCTTATCGATTACGCCTTCTTCAGTGTTGAGAGATACAACCTTGTTCTTGTTGAGTGAGAATACGAGGTTGCTGGTCCAGCTGAAGTCAGCTTTGCTGATATTCACGGTGTTGATTGTGAACTCGAAACCCTTATTGGAGATAGATCCCATGTTGCCGTAAGGAGCGGAAGCGGAACCCATACCTGAAGTACCTAAGTAAGCAGGAAGAACTGATTCCATGAGAAGGTTGTTGGTCTTCTTGCTATAGGCATCGAATACGAGGGTGATTCTGTCTCTGAAGAGACCGAGGTCGATACCGGCATTCCATGAATGAGTGGTCTCCCATGAGAGGTACTCGTTAGGAATACGACCGGTGAGGTAACCATTACCCCAGTTGGTTGTAACGGTGGCGAGGGTTGCCTGCCATGCCATGGCGGGAACGTTGGAGTTACCTACGGCACCATAACCGAGACGGAACTTGAGGTTGTTGATCTGCTCTACATTGAACCAAGGCTCCTCGGAAATACGCCATGCAAGCGCTGTGGAAGGGAAGTAACCCCATCTGTGACCTGAAGCGAAGTTGGATGAACCATCGGCACGGAGTGTAGCGGTGAGGAGGTATCTATCTTTATAGGAATAGAATACACGACCGAAGAATGAAGAGAACTTGGTGTTACCGCTGCTACCGCCAGTTGTACTGGTAGTTTGGTCACCGGCAGACATATCATGGAGATTGTCAGGTCCGTTGAGACGCTTAGCCATGATGTACTCCCAGTGGCTGGAAGTGATTTCCTGACCGAGCATAGCGTTAACGACGTGGTCCTCGTTGAAAGTCTTGTTCCAGGTGATGAGGTTTCTCCAAGCCCAGTAAATTGAGTAATTCTTCTGCTCCTGACGGCTGTTCTCACTATTATAAATAGAACCGAACTTGTAGGTAGGAGTGAAGTTGTAGGCGTTGGTGAAGTTGATATCGTTGGAAACCTCAGTTCTGAAGTTCAAACCTTCAATAATCTTGAAATCGAGATAGAGGTTGGAACGAACACCTGATTTATTATTATAGTTCTCGAGCAAGTTAGCGAGACCGATAGGATTGCTCTGCGCGAAGTTGGCATCTTCAGGACCATCGTAACCACCGTCAATGCTTCTGGCTGAAACGGCCGGAGACTGCTTGAGGGCGATCTGGATAAGACCTTCAGAGCTACCTGCTACTGAGTTAATATTCTGTTTTGAGTGGCTGGCTGCGATGCTTGCGCCTATCTTGAGCCAATCTTTAGCGTTGATGTCCAAAGATGAACGAAGAGTGTAACGCTTGAATGAAGAACCGTAAGCGATACCATCCTGATCCAAATAACCGGCTGAAATAGCGTAGGTAGCTTTTTCTGTACCACCGGTAACGGAAAGGTTATACTGCTGCATCGGAGCGGTTTTGAAAAGCTCTCTCTGCCAATTGGTACCCGATGTGAGGGCCGCGGGATTGGAATATTCATCACGGAGAGAAGCGTTACGCAGCAATGCGAAAGTATTGTAATGCTCCGCATAAGCGGGGAGGTCCATGAGATCGAGGTATTTAGGCATGGTCTGGATACCGAACTGAGCATCGAAATTGATGTCGGTGTGACCAGCTTTACCTCTCTTGGTGGTGATGAGAATTACACCGTTGGCACCCTGTGCACCATAGATAGCGGTCGCGGAAGCATCCTTGAGGACGTCCATGGTCTCGATATCATTAGGGTTGATGGATGAAAGGGCGTTATCGGTGCTGGTTCCGGTCTGTGCGTCAATTACTACACCGTCGATTACGATGATAGGCTCATTTGATGAGTTGAGTGAGTTGACACCACGAATACGGATGGATGTACCACCACCAGGCATACCTGAGTTCTGTGTCATCTGAACACCGGCTGTACGTCCTTGGAGGACCTGGTCAGCGGTGGTCGGAATTGTTTTTGCGATGGCCTCGGAACCTACTGAAGCAACTGAACCGGTGAGGTCACGTTTCTTAACGGTGGCGTAACCGATGGCTACTGCTTCTTCGAGGAGCTGGCTGTCGTCCTGCATTGTGACGTCAATCACGGCTCTCTTTCCGGGGACTTCCCGTACTTCCTGATAACCCATACAGTTGTAAACCAATGTCTGGTTATCTCCTACTGAGATGGAATAGTTACCGTCCAAGTCGGTCGTGGTGGCGATGTTGGTGCCTTCCACCATGACAACGGCGCCGATTACGGGCTCTCCGTTGGCATCCAAGACCTTACCTTTGACGGAATGGGTTTGCGCGAAGCCGACCAGAGGAAGCACCATAAGGGCGGCTGCCAATATCCATCTCCCAAAGTTTTCAATGATTGATTTTCGCATAAAAGTGACTTTTAGTTGAAAAATGGATTAATAAATTTTGAGTTATGTCGGGAAACACATACTCGGTACATAATTTACCAATGCAAAGGTCGCGATAAAAAAATTATTCCTCTTTATTCTAGAATCAAGTAGTTACGAGTTTGAAACAAAGCACCGGATTTTGAAACAAATTCTATTAAATTTGATAAAAACGGCCGATTGTTACGAATTTTATAGAAAATGTTGCAAAAAATTAAGCGTTGTTTCAAAAAGAAAAGAGGTTGTTTTATTTAAATGTTCGCGCGTGGAAATTTGTTACTAATTTTGCAACGTGTAAATATGTTCTGGGAAACGCATAAATTAACACAACAAACTTTTCTTAAAAACCAAAGTATGAAGAAGTCATTATCACTTATTCTGGTGGGCCTCTCTCTTCTGACCCTCGCGGGTTGTAAGGCGGGAAACGAGGTTGAGTACTTTGACAAACCTACGGACGTAGTGAATCCGAATCCTGTGATTCCGGTTCCTGACGTAGTTTTCGGTAAAGGATCTCTCGCTGACCTTTGCGATAAGCTTGGAATCAAGCTTGGAGCGGCATACACCAAGGATGAATATTTCCAGAATGACTCGGTGAAGGTTCTCCTTACTAGAGAATTTGAATCCGTGACTTTCGGAAACGAAATGAAACAGAGCTTTGTCGTTGGATCTAACGGAAAATACGATTTCTCTTCCGCCGACGAAATGCTCCAATACAATGTTGATTGCGGAGTTGACCTCTTTGGTCACGTTTTGGGATGGCATTCTCAGGCAGCTGAGAGCTATATCAATAACTTGATTGGTAAATCTGCAGAAAATACCGAGCCTTTCTCCGAGAACTGGAATCTCGAAAAGGGCAGCACATCTGACTTTACCAGCGTTAGTGGTGATTTCGGTCTCTACAATGATGACGATGATCCCGCTTACGTTTTCGCAGGTGAATATTCGCTCTCATCCAATGGTAGTTTCTCTTTCAGCCCCGCAGTTGAGGCTGGAAAATACTATCAGGTATCATTCTGGGCAAAACCTGAGGAGGAAGGCGGTTCTTTGACCCTCGCCAATGCGGCTGGTAAGAGCGCTGCTACTACTCTGGATGCCGGTTGGACAAAGTATTTCGCTGTTTTCGAGGCGACTGCTGAATCAGATACCTACACCGTTACCGTTGAATCAAATGTAGCATTCGATAACTTCCGCGTTGAGGAAGTAGAGTACGAGCCTGAAGTGCCTTCAAGCGACACTAACTATATCAATCCTTACGCTATCGGAGCTCTCGATTTTGAGGACTATACTCTCGGTTCAACAGGTTCCGACCTCGTAAGCAACTATGAGTGGTCTCAGTTCAATGGTGCTTCTTATGGTATAGTTACCAACGAGCAGCACAATAGCGGAAGCCAGTCCCTTAAATTAGACAACTCCGATGGACATTGCTCTAACGCTTGGGACATTCAGGCTATCACTCCTCCCTTCGATGTAGAAGCAGGTAAGACCTACCGAATCGCTTGGTATGCAATGGCTTCCGAAGAAGCTGACCTCCAGATTGACATCCGTGGAGATGGAGATACAAAATACAAGAGCTCTGCTTATGGCAACTACGACAAGTGCGGCACCAGTTGGACATTCCAGTACTACGATTATACAGTTGAGGAAGGCTCTACCCTGAGCATTGCCTTCTATGGTGGTACCGCAGCAGTTACTTATTACATCGACGATATCCAGATTTACGAGCCCATCTACGAGGGTGACTACACCAATTATCTTGACAAGAACAACCTGCTCTTCGACGGTGACTTCGAGAAGGGAACTTCAGGCAACTGGAGCACCTGGACATCCTACGGTGAGATTATCAGCCGTAACGATCCCGAGGAAGGCGCCAATGCTGACTATGTTCACAGCGCTATCTATTCTCTCAAGATTGACAACACC
>Ga0181612_129618_pt1 | contig 12150 bp, 10 predicted proteins | sample HoacroProtozoa21_FD_119630 | JGI IMG/M metagenome (GOLD analysis project Ga0181612, IMG submission 119630) | Hoatzin crop microbial communities from Cojedes, Venezuel. Combined Assembly of Gp0051906, Gp0051904, Gp0051908
GATTAAAGACAAGCCAAAGTAGTTTGATCTCCAGCTTTAAAGAAACTATCATAGTTTTGTGTATCACATCTGCATAATTTATACCAGTAGTGCTAGACCCCAGTCTCTAAGTAGCACTTTTATACTCTTGCAGTCCAGGTGTCTGTAAGAGTGAGTTTATTTTGTAGATTTACATCTGCTTCAAAGCTCTAAAGGACTCTGTCACTGCTGCTTTGGGTTTTCTTTGCAAACAGATGCCCTAAATGTGGTGGTGGGGTTTTTGTCTATACCTGGTTGAACCTCCTGCTTCTCTAAAATCTTGTAGGTAGTTAAAACATTATCACTGCGGTAATAAACTCCATAAATTCCCCTCTCACCCTACCCCCACAGAATTAAAACTTTTAATGCAAGTAGGTGTTAAAACACAAGAAAAAAAGGACTGTAAATCTTCAGCAATGCTCTAAGCACTCGACTGTGAGGAAAAAATCTTTAAAAAAAATTCAGGTTGGAAGAGACTCTGGAGTCAGCTGGTCTCACCTCTGCTCAGAGCAGGGCTAGTTTCAAAGTTAGATCAGATTGCTCAGGGCTACATCTGGTTGAGCTTTCAAAATATCTTAGGAGGGTGGTTCCACTGCCTCTCTGCACAGCCTGCTCTACTGCTTAACCTCCGCTGTTTCTTGATATCACTGGAAACGATTTTTTCTCTCTATCCAGTCAGAATTCTCCATGTTGCTATTTATGACTGTTGTCCTTCATCCTTTGACGGTGCACTCCAAGAAGCATCTGGCTCCCTCTTTTCTATAACTCCTTCTAGGTAGTGGAAGACAGCAGTTAGGTGTCCCCCCCAGGCTTCTTTAGGCTAAACAGTCCCAGTTCTCTCAGCCTTTTCTCATTTATGTTGTATGCTCCAGCCCCCAATCATCTTAGCAGCCTTGCTCTAGACTATCTCCAGTCTGTTGATGTCTCGCCAGTGCTGTGATTACTCCAGATGTGGCCTTGCAAGGGCCAAATAGAGGGGAATTACCACTTCCCATGACTTGCTGCCCATGCTCTTGCTAATGCAGACCAAGGTGTGGTTGACCTTCCTAGCCACAGGCATAGGCTGCTGCCTTATGTTTGGTTTGTTGACCACTGGGACCCCAATTCATTTTTTCACAGAGTTGCTGCCTAGCCAGTCAGCCCCGGCATGTACTGTCGCAGGGTTATTCTGATCCATGTGTGGGACCATATTTGTCCTTCCTAAACTTCTAGAAGTTCCTGTTGAGCCATTCCCTCAACTTGCTGAGTTCCCCCGGGACAGCAGCTCAGCTCTCCTGTCTGTCACTGCATCCCCCAGCCTGGTGCCCCTCAGCAGGACGTTTCCCCCTCACTGGAAAGCAGAGGAGAGCTGTGGATATGTTGTGAATGGTCTATCAGACAGTATCTTCTAAAAAGCACATTTAATGTTAGGTATCTGCAACATACTGTGCTGGGGTACTGAGTGCTCTCACTCAGACTAGCACAATGCTCAAAATACAGCTTCTAAGCACATAAATGCTAGGACTAGAGTTGTTGGTTTTGAGGTTACTACATGACCTCATCATCTGATGCACATGCACACTAAACCTTTGTCTTTCTCCTGGTGGCCTTACACCATTTCCTGCTTTAATGACCAGGACACTGATGAACTGCTATTGCTAGTTTATGTTGTTTTGAGAGCTGACGTAGAAAAGGTTTTAAGGTACATTAAAATCAAAAATTATTGTGCTTTGAAATCCAGTGACATCATGAACCAGATGCTTTGTTTAATTTTGTAGTATTTTTGTACATTTTAATAGATGAAATATCTGCATGTTAAGTTCAAGACAGATATTGGATTGGAACATAATGATTCATTCTGCATTAATCAAGAAACAGTTGTGTAAAGGGGTGCACATTCCTAATATTAATCAGAGCTGTATTCCATGTTCAAGGAACCATGTGGACTTCATTCATCTTCTGTACTAGCACTCACGGGAATGTGGCAGTCATAGTAAACTTAACATTGTTTTGCTTCTTGTGGTTTTGAATGAGTCTTTAATCACACCAAAACTGATGTGGCTTTATGAATCCAGTTGGGGAAATCATGCTTGGCTTTGTGTGAATTCAAGAAACGATCATAGTATTAAGAGATGTCTGAGACAATTGCTTCTGCTGTGTTTGTGGACAACAGTATTTCCTGTCATATGTGCCATACGGTTTCAGTTTTCCAGTCTGTTCCCCTAAATGCAGTTGAGATATTTGAATATTGTTATTTAACCTCTGGTGTCTCTGAGGCATTTTTCACCTGGCGTCTAGAAGAAAGCACTTGGTATCATGACCAAAAAAAGCTGAATGTGCAAACTGAAGGCAAGTTTAAGGGCGCAATATTAAGTTTAACTTGAGAAAATCTAGTAAAACCATGTAAATTACAGTTTGTAAGAGAAATTGCATTCACAATTCAGAAATTAAATATAGTGGAAGAAATGTTTGACAAGACAAGCCTTCTTACTCTGTTTGTAACTCCTCAGAGTGCTGGACACAGTAGAACAGGTGGAGATTTCCTCTAAGAGAACACTATACAGATGCGTAGGAGACACATTGCTCGACTGCTGTGCATGTTGCATCGTAGATTGAGAATGTTTAATGTGATGCGCACAACTCCATCTGCCCTGTCCAAGCACGAGCCATTTGCTCTTACAGCTGCCTGGCCCTCACTTCAACATTTTTTTCGCAAGAATGAAAGTGATTAAAATGCTTTTCCTCCCTGAAGATCTGTGACTAACAGGGTTTCTTGCTTCTCTACTGGTTTTGAAGTCATAGGGGGACTATTCAGCACATAGCCCAGGTGTATGAGTATCAGATTATTCACCTTCTTATGGATGAGTATCTTACTGGTGGAATAAGAAGAGCAGTTTGTATAAGAATGAGTTTATTTATTTCAGCCACGTAGTGCAGAGAGGTCTTGCCCCAGTAATGTTCTCGTTCTGTCTGACTGGCTCACATGCAAGACTGGTGCTTGCTTACTAAATTGCAATGGTCCAAAGAACCCTTAGAACTCGGTTAATTAACATGAAATACAGTGTTAATGAATTACCCTATTTTAGAGTCCCCAGCTGGGATTAGGCTGTGCTTTTCTTTGGGACAAGACTGGCTTGACTTTGTGGCTGGAGCTCTTTTGAGTGCATGTGCCCAGCAGCTTGGCGTCACGTTAGCCTTTGCTCTGTATCAGTTGACAGGGTTCCTGCTAGGCCTTTTCCCAGTGCATAGATCTGCTGGAATTGCTCCACGACTGGAACTGGATTTTTAGCTTAGTCCTCTCCATCAGATTCCTGTAAGGAGGAAGAGGAACGTAAGTGTCTGCTACTGCCTTGGGGAAGTTCTAGTGTTTCACTAGCAGCAGAGTCCCTAGAAACACAAAGTCTGGGGACACCAGCGTATGCCAGTTACGTATAGCCAGGCCTAGTCTATACCAGAAGTTAGGTGGCATGCCAAAGGCGTGATAGGTATCAGCGCCACAGCTTGTGTTAGAGTTGCTTGGTGGCAAGTCCCAGTGCTGTGTAGATGACTAGGCTGCGTGTCCTTTAACCTTGAGGTTGATAGTGGCAGCAGTACGAGGCTCCTTTGTTCACTAAATGCAGGTATTTTTTCAGCTGACATTTTAGGATATACTGTGGAATATGGAGTCCATTAAATACCCACTGGCTGAGGAAATGCTTTTCTCAAGGATACTCCAGCAGCTGGAATGTGAACCTGGGCAGATGGATTAGCTGTTAAAGAGGGACAGATAACCTGGGTGAGAGGAAGGATAGTCAAAAGTGTACGATTCAGGCAACTGGCACAAATTCCTGTGAAAAAATCTTTCCTTCAGGCAATGCCACAGTTATTATGCAAAGTTAAAAGTTGAAAAGTTTTTATTTTAAAGCTGGGATTCAACAGTTGAGTTCTGGTTCTAAAAAAGCACGGGCTTTTGGATCTGGGGTTTTGTTATTCTTCATGGTGGTAGAGGCCAGCTTGAAAGCTTGCCTTGGAACTCGGTTCTGTCTTCTCATATCTCCCTATCTCCACGTCACAGTTTCTCTGTGGTCCCTTGAGGAGACTAGAGTTGGTCACATTCTTGATGGGGATACAGACTTCTTCCCAGCTCAGAAACAAATGTTCAGAGGCAGAGCTTGGGTACAGGCCCATCTCTGGTTGTATTTATGTTTGTTGAGACGTAATTGATAAAGCCAGTCAGAATGCTCTTCTGGAGCCTGTGAAGCTCTCGGTCAGCAGAGTCAGATCATTTCAGATTGGCTTGAAGTAAAAGGTGATAGTTAAATTATGCGGGAAATCTGTCTGGAGGGGGAAAAGCGAGAAAAGGAGGCAAACAGCAGAACTGAGACAGTTGAAGGAGAAGCAGTTGCTGACAGGTACTGTGTCTGCTTTGACAGCTAGAGCTGAAGCAGTCTAGAAAGCAGTGCCCCAGGAAATACTGCTGTGGGATCTCGAACACCAGGATGAATTTCTGAGTGGGGTCTTGCTGGTAGACTCCCATTGGGAGCATCTTGCAGTCCATGGTCCCAGGGGTAGCTGGCCCTCCTGGGGAGGGTTTCTTATGCACCCTTCTGCTCTCTGGACCTGTTCAGTGTAACATTAGGAGATTTTGAGCCCTTTCAGTAGCTGTATACTTCTCTTGACAAATATTTTTTTCACCTTAAGAGGAGTTAGGCTGGTGATAGTGACTTAACCACTGTGCTTCTGGAGGTATATAGTTGAACCTTGTTACAACTGACACCCAAGGTAACTAAAAAGTGAAACAGTACAGTTATATGCAATTGTTTAGCTGTATTCCTCTGTCAATTTGAGTATCTCCCTTCAGTTTGTGGAGAGTCAGCTTCTTGTTTGCTTCTGCCCTGTAACATGACAACTAGCTCTAGGTTTTCACGGGCCTTCCTCACAGTCAGAGTTGAGTGAAAAATAAATCATTCTAACGCACCAAACCTGTCAGACTGGTACCAGGCCTAGAAAAGTTCTCTTTTTTTTTTGGAGTAAAATTGTATCCACATAAGTCTTGTATGCAGGTTTTAGATAATCATTCAGGAAGCAAAATGTCCTTCTTTTGGTGTAGCCATCTCTCCTTGAAATTAGTGAGGGCAAGGTTGTTTTGTAGTACTTGGGTAAGTACAGTCTTTCAGAGAGATGAGAACAGATAAATCTGTGTCTCAGCTATTTCCCAAGCATCAGAACTCATAAGAGAGGAGATGGAGCAATATGTCTCAAATCAGCATTATTAAGTGGAGTGTCAGGGCAGCCTAACCCAGGTGGGTGCCTGAGCCGTTAAAACAGGCAGGTGTGCACCCACAAGCAAGGTTCTGAGTGTGGAGGGAATGTCAGTGGCTTAACCTTCCCTGTGGAGTCCTGAACAGCATGTCACTCCGTTTATCCCTCCTGGTAAGGCACCTCGTCTCTCCTGAACCGGTTAGTTGTTTGGAATTCTGATGTAATTAGACATAGTGGATGTCATGTAACAAAGATGATTTAGCTGTTTTACTGAATCCTCCACTGTGTGTGCCAAGAGCTGCAGAAATGATGACTGAGTCCAGTTAGAAGATGTTCCAGCTTGACATTGCTTTCAAATTAGAACATTTGCAAAGTTCTTCCAGTAAATGTAGAAAAAGGTTAAAAAGACAGCAAGCTGAACTTTCCAGTAAGATCCCATCATCACATGCCACATTATTGCCTGTCATGCTTTTGTATCGCATTATTGTCTGTCGTATTACCACCTCACATCAAAAGGGTTGTACAAATCTGGGAGAAACTGGAATTGCGGGGCTGCTGTGAAGCTGAGACAAACTTGGAGAGATTGCACCTCTGCCAGCAGTGCTGTGCCAGTCGCTTCTCTGAAAACATTTTGGGTTTTTAGTCAGACCCTTACCAGGAGGTCTCTGGATAGTTGTTACTCAAGGACAGAGCTAGGATTGAGACAAAATGATGGTGCAGGCAGTGATTAGGGAAACGTATGTTCCTGTCTTCTTCCATGCCCCCACTCTGCCTCTCACAGTCTAAAAAGCACGTGAGTTTTTGGAAAGCGTAATAGTGGCAATTTTAATAATAGACACTCTAGGGTAACGGCAGCCAGAGCACATTAAATCAAACAGGATTCCTATAGGCCTGTCAAAGAAAGGCCAGATATTCTAGCTGTCTGATCCTATTGATGATCAGCCTGCTGCTTTGTTGCTACATTATGATGCGTGGATTTCAGTTATTTTTAATAACCATCCCATGCTTTATTTAGGTCCCCATTTTTCTCTGTGGAGTCTGTCTCACAGCAATACCATCCACTAAAGCTAGTTTTGACAGTCTCTGTCAGCTTCATGGTTTTCTAGTCAACGCTGCAGCTTAGTAAAACAGAGCGTAAAATGACCATGAGGCTGCTCTCCCAAATCTGGGTTTAAATTCAGAGACTGTGCTGAAGTCAGCAGGGTTAAATCTCTGTGAAGTGCAAGTAGTTTAGGCATGCTGATGCTGTACTGTGCTAACAGTTGCTCATCAGATGTTTTCATGCGCATGCTTTTGGATTGAGTGTGAAATGGATGATTTTGGGTCGTGAAATTTCTTATTCATTTATCAGCCATAATAATTCTTCTCCATCTAATGCTTCATTATGATCACAACTCTAAGCTCTTGCAGTCCCTGCAGAGATAGTAGGGAGCTGAAAGTATCTGCAGTGTTTCTTCTGCTTATTGCAAGGCTAAGCGAAACTGGAAAAGTTCAGAAAGCACAAGCTGTTGCCTAGAAACTCCATGGACTGGGGCTCAGAAGGCTGATTATATTTTAGCCTTGTCACTCTGCATCTTGCAGATGCTCTAGTACTTTTCTGAGAACATGGTACTGGGCTGATACGCTGGGTGGTAGGATTGTAAGCAAGTAATGGTCTGTAACTTAGTACTGTTCAGCAATAGGTTTTCAAGGTGGCTATAATGTGTCTTAGGTGGAATTTAATATTGGAATAGGTCCTCTTTCTGCAGATTCCTGGGGTAAATTCCTCAGCTGACGTGCACAGTTTCAGCTTCTCTGATGTTGAAAGAGCTCATCTATGTACTAAAGATCTAAGCTAAGATAGTTTATGAGCGTGTGGAGATTTTGTGGTTTTCATCCGTTTGATCTGAACATGCTCATAAACATCCCAGTGGCTGAGTTTTCCTCCAGCACTGGTGATGTGAATCTGCATTTGTGTAATTTAATGAATAAAGTGAATGAGTAATGCATATGCAGAATGCACCTGGATTCTCACCATTGAGCAGTTCTTTGGACTTAAGTGCCCAGAGACGCTGGGGAGCCGTAAGTCTGCACAGCGCATGAATCCTCTGCTGTTCCCTCATGCAGTGCTTGCTCTCCGAGGTTCATTCCCATTGCTTCCTCTTCAATGGCAGCAAAAGCAGAATTCCCCAGCCGCTCTTCTCTGCTTGCTGCTTCCTTGCCCGGTTGTGTTTTACCTTAATCTTCCGCATGGGCTAGTGTGCACCAAATGTGCATGAGCTGGATGAACTGGGCTACATCTACAACTGAATGGAGGTCATGGGCAGAGGGCAGAAAAGGTAGTTCAAGGATTTGTACATGCCATTAGAGGGATTATGCGTGGAAAGGAGTTGATGTTGCACCTTGTGTCTGTTGTTACAGAAACACTGCAAAAGGTTGAAGGGCTAGGTGTCACAAGCATCAGAGATTCTTACAGACTGCTCACTTGGGTATTTCTACTCGTCTGTTATTCAGGCCTGATTCTGCCTATCTGCGCCTCTTTTTCTGCCCATTTATTGCCACTATTTCCAGCTCTTTGCCCCTGGAGCTATGTGCTACTTTTTCCCAAGTCTCTCCTGGGATGGCAGCTGAATCTTTAATCTCTCAGTTCATTACAATGTAAAATACATTGATTGCCCTATATTTTGTGCACATGCCCTAGTATGCAGGAAACACGTGCTTTGTCATTTGTGAGGTACTACCTCTGCCTAACCCAGCCATACAGCTCAGGGGCCTCGGCTTTCTATGTAGCCAGCAGGGAAGGCAGTAGGCTTCTAGCTTGGGCACGCAGCATCACTCTCTGGAGACAGTATCTCCTCTGCAAACACTGGCTCCTAATTTAGGCACCCAAGTTAACCCAAGTTGATAAGCCCTTTCTCTTACTGTGTACTTGCTGCTCAATCTTTCTCACTTCCTGGCAGTGCAAAAGGCAGGAGTTACAATCAGCACTCAGTGAATCACTTCATTCCTCTGATAATTATTTCTCCCATCTAAAAAGAAATTACGCGTTTCCCTGCTTTCTGCCATTTATAGAGAAATGTCTGCCTGCAATTTTTTTTCCCCTCAGCCTTACTTTTCAGTCCTTTCTCAGCATGAGACAGCCTTGCTGAGTCTGCCTCTGCTTCCCATTTGCCACGTGTGAGAGGCTGAGCAGAGGAACACTGTGTGCTGCCTCAGGACTCGGTGGGGCTGACTCGAAGAACATCACAGGGTGAGGAACTGCAACTGCTGGGGGACACTCATCGATGCTTAAGCTCAAGGCACTGCATTCCTCAGAACTTTTTCTAAAGACCACTGCTTATTTTATCTGTTTTGTTTTGCTTTGTTTTCCTTTCCCCTATGGACCAATCATTCAACTGCCTGTGAGATCTTATGAAGACAAATGTTGTGTAGATAAAAGTCCCATGTTAACTCATCAGTTCGGTAAGTAGAATTCAAGAGAATGGGAAACTTGAAAAAAAATGCATATAAAGGGAGCTTGTCTGGAAGCAGGAGTGGTGATCAGAGACGGTATTTGCCACAGCCTGCCTATTTCGGGTGACCATATGCATTCTGGGGATTTGATTCAGCTTCCTTTGAAGTCAGTGATAATCTGCTGTTGTCTTGTGTGGCAGTTGGATCACCCTCATCAAGACAAGCCTGGCCTCTATATTGCATAATGTTTCTCCTTTTGGCTTCCAATAGAGACATCCATATGGGAGGAACAAGGATTTTTCCTTGCTCTTTCGTTGTAAATGTGTTTTCCTTTTGCAGCAAATTCAAATGAATGCAAAAGCACTGCAGCTTGCAGATTGTGAACATTCCTTGCTGGGTCTTGGGACTAGAAAATTCATGGCGTCGAGGAGAAATGCAGAGATCAAAGCTGCAAACCTCTGAGCCAGCCCAGCCATATGGAAGCTTTCCTTATTTTTGTGCTGCAGGAACAGCAGCAGCCACCACGGCGGCCCTTCCTCAGAGCATCACTCCAGCATGGGACCTACATCTGCTGGTGGCCATCTGTTCCCAGGTCTTTCTCCCATGGAAAGCAGTCACGGTGCAGAGTGACAGGGTTAAATGCTGCGCTAAGGCAGTTCACAGTACCCTCACACATCTTTTTAGCTTGCTGGCCATCTTGGGTTTCTTGTCACTTGGCCTTCCTACCCTTGGCACCCAAAAACCAGCCTGTCCAGGCCACCTAATGCTCTTTTTGCATGTCTGGTCTTTTGGTCTTATCCGCCAGGGAGAGCGTATATACTAAAAAATGGTACTTGTCTAAGATTCTGAAATTATTGAAGACCTACACAAATAAATTATCTCTTTTAGTTTACTAGCTGAACCAAATACTGGGTTCAAATGCCAAATCAGCAAAACCAGGTTCTTTCAGATTGATCAGACTATTTCATTATCAGAGATTTAGTGGGAAACTTTATTCTTAAAAAAAAAAGATGAGGCATATTTGGTCTCAAGGCATAATATAATTTCAAAATGAAAAAGAAAACCCTCAGATAATTTGAGTTTTTTGCAGATAAGACAAATAAAAGAAAGACAACCAGTCATCTGAAGGAACTCTCACAGCTTTAGGGAAAGGGTTAAAATCCCTGTGGTGTCTTCACTGACCTCCACATTACACTGTAGAGGAATTTGTCCTGAGCTTTCTCTTGGTAGAGAATCTGAGTCAGAAAAGCAGCCTCTGCTCATGGTTCCTTGCTCCTCCCTCTCCTCTCATCCAAGACTTCTCTGGGCCTGTTTCTATACTTAATATTTTAGGTCAACATTAGTAACGTTGAGTTTAACTGGGTTCAAGCAATTCTGTTCTACATTGTGTCTTGCAAAGAGAATCACCCTAAAACTTTTAAATGCTTTACATTTTAAAAAGTTTTATTTTCAACTGATGGGCTTGTTTCAAGAGTTTGGATACTATGCAGAATAATGTAATAAGGAAGCATATGTTTAAGCACTGTCTAATGCAGCTGAGTATTTTGAAATCTGTTAATCCATTCTAAAATGCCTGTTTGACCTATACTTGACTTGGGCTTGCAAGAAATTTTATTATGCTAGTACAGTCCAATTAGCTGTGAGTAAGCAACAGCATTTTGCAAAGTTGACCACTTATTGCTGTTATGATTATCTTAGCTAGACCTCTAGAGTTTACAAGTAACAGAATTAGTGTGCAATATCTATTTATTTTTCTTTCTGCAGAAGGAATCAATCAATTCCATAGTCCTCCCAGAATATTTGTAGCTTTAAGTTTTTGTAGGAATGTTTGTTGCTTAAGATTTATCCTGTTCATTACATTAATCTAAAGGTCTTTCTTCTAAGTACCCCATGCACTTGAAGGTGTTCTTTCCATGTGGTATGCGGAGTGACTATGATGATAGTGCAGCTTCTAGTATCAGATTCCCTCTGGATTAAATAATAGCTGTGAATGCCAATTCAAACATTCTTCAAGAGCAGCAGTCATTCAGGCTTCTAATTAAAACAAAGCTAAAATATTCACTCTTGTGCTTATATTTAACTAGAAATCTTAGTATGATGCACTACCGAAGTAAAAATACAGTTTTGCTTGTACTGTGAATATGTGAACTTGGTAAGCAAAAGCTTTTATCGCTATAATTGATGAATCAAGAAGTCTCACGCTTCCAGGCTTAACAATAAAGTAGAAAGCACAACCTACTTTTGTTTTCTTTTGTGCAATGAGGAAATGTAATGTTCTGTCTAGAACAAAAAAACTGGTAGTCAAACAAACTGAGTATTAATCCAGGCCTTGCTCTTATTGAAAACACTTATGCTGTAACTGTCATCTCTGTAAAAGCCGTGAATATTTTCTGTAACAGTGTGAATAATAATAAACCATGCTATAGCTTTCTGTCCTCAATTCTTAACTGATACAGTATATAGTAAAATCTGAATTTCTTATATTTGATAGCTTGTATTGCAATATAAATTGTACCAAACCCATGAGCTTTAGAGTAATCTTTAGATATAAAACTAAAAGCAAGTTTGTTCCAAAGCATTGAACTTCCTGCATGTTTCAAGTTTCTGCAAACTGAAGTCTTGAATTTGAGTAGATCACTTTTCTGGGGGTGATTTTCTGTGTAAGACGGTTGGAAAACTGTAAGGACCCTGTGTTTGAAAAACCTGACGTTCTAAACCAGTTTCTGGCTATGAACTGTCTGAAGAAATGGTTACAAAATGGTCATTTTACTGATGGCACTCATTCATCTTCAAGCTTCTTAATTCAGTGAGAGGTTTAGTGAGTTTAGAGTTTTGAGAAGATGGTGAGTTATTCCACTGGTTTGTAGGCTGCCAAAGGGTATTGGATCTTACTTAAATCTGAACTATAAATTTTGGTTCTGGTTTTTGAATGCTACAAATTCAAAGATTGCAGTCTGCTTTTTGATATATTTTTCATTTATGTCATATTTAGTGATGAACTGTTCAAGCTTCTATGTATTACTGGCAGGATGAGTTTCTGGGAGATACTAATGCTACATAAATTAGAATGAATAACTGCTTAATTCGAAGGCATGATGTGTTCTAAAGAACACTTTGAGGATGCAATATGGCTAGGGCAGAAACTCTTCCCTCATCTTTTTGTTTTTCAGTCTTCTCTCTTGGCACTGCTGAGCTGAAATGTTTATTCTTTCTTTGCCTTCTCTCAGGGGAAGAGAAAAGAGAAGGTAGCATCAAGTAAAAGTTGTCTTATTGTGTGTAAGGGTGGTGTGTTGAGAACAGTTATTTATTGCTATTCATTTCACCCTGTGAGTGGCTGCTATAGATTTATAAAATCTACTGATACACTTTAAAGTACTCATGTGCCTTAGCTTTTATATATCAATAAATTTTCCACAGCTGCAGATGCTCAGAAGCACATCTTGTGAAATCTTTGCATTTTATTAAAAAAAAAAGGGGGGA
>Ga0181612_169437_pt1 | contig 12150 bp, 11 predicted proteins | sample HoacroProtozoa21_FD_119630 | JGI IMG/M metagenome (GOLD analysis project Ga0181612, IMG submission 119630) | Hoatzin crop microbial communities from Cojedes, Venezuel. Combined Assembly of Gp0051906, Gp0051904, Gp0051908
CCTCGGGGCCTGCGTGTTGGCGGGGGTCCGGGGCCCGTGTCCCGGCCGCGGAGGGCCGGGCGGGGTCTCCTCTTCCTCGGCCGCCCCCCCCCACCCGACGCACGGCCCGGCCTGGGGCTGCACCCCCTCCATCCCCGCGGCGGAGCCCGCCCGGGGCCCCGGTGGCGGCGGGGTGAGCCTTACGGGCTCCGGGCTGGTTTTCCGGGCCTCGGGGCCGTGTAACGCCGGAGGGGAAGCGGCTCCTCGCGGCTGGGAAGGCGGCGGGACCGGCCGTCCGCACCCGCCTGGCTCCGCTGCGGAGGGTTCCCGCAGCTGCCGAAGCCCGGCTCGGCGGGGGGAGGAACGCGCGGTGCCCGCCCTGCGCAGCCCGGGTGCTGGGTCCTGGCACGGAGCGTCTTTGGCGGGGAGCTCCCGGCCGAGCTCCAGTCCTGGCAGGGTGGGCAAGAGCAGGGCAGGGGCAGAGAAGACGCGGTCAGCGGCTCTAACTGCTGAATCAGCACCAGCCACCAGTAAGGACAGCATGGACAACTCATACGACACTTGCGCTTGGGTTACTTCTTCCGACTTCCCCTGCAGCCGCTCAGGTCGTGTGAATTTTGCCTTCTTTCTGATAATTGATGCACCAAAACATAGTTGATTCACAAATGTGTTGGAAAGCTAGCTGTGCCGAGCTGCTTCCGCTGCCAGGGGCCAGCAGGTGAGTGGTGTGGAGAAGATGAGCTGTCTGTTGACTTTTAAGTCTAACCGTCCCTGTTCCCATGCAGGATGGTGAGGGTTGTCCTGTGCCATACAGCCAGGGCTGCCCTTGCTCACCCTGTGTGAGTGGAGAGACGTCTGGGCACAACGGGTACAGGGGAGGTCACATTTAAATACTAACACAGTTTGTCAGGAACTTTTCACCCCCGTGGAAGCTGGCACCCTAGTCACAGAAGGTGCACTGGTCGCTGCCGGTCAGCGTCCCTTTGCAGACCTCTCATGTGTGTGACTTGAAGGAGGATGTCCTTGTGGACTTGAACAATTTATTTTTGTGTTGAGGAGAAAAAAGGGTGTTTTTCAAGCAGACAGTGACGTGTTCTTCCTTGGGGAAGGCCTGTGGTGTCCCCTCTGAACAGCAGGCTGTTACGGTAATCCTGCTTCAGCCAGCGGTGCCAGGCACAGAGGAGGAGACTTTACCCCTTTGAGTTCTCGGCTGCTTTTCCTTCAATGGCTTTTTATTGCACCATTGTTCAATTTGCTCTCTGTGTTGATAGGCATGTAATGGCTACAGCAGAAATGCGGGGCTGGCTGCGAGGAAACTACCTAGGGACAGTGTTTCTGGGCTGTACTGCCTCTGGGCAAATTAAAACCTTTTTTCTTTCAAACCTCAGTTCAGATGCTGTGCCCTAAAGGACAAAATGTGCTGATGGCAATTACAGAATAGCCAGGTGCCAAACACGATCGAGTCGCAGCTTAACGCGTACAGCTTCGTGCATACTGCTCGTCTCTGGGTGAGCCACCGCTCAGCACAGCCAGCGCACTGTGGAGTCGAGTTCTGTGAAATCGCTAAGTCAACAAACCTCTGATAGGCAGGTGACGGGTCTTCCTCTCCAGTTACTTTCTTGGGTATTAAAGGACTTTCTTCTTGTGCAGGCCTTCCCCTAATAGGAGCTGACTTCTGTGGAGTCCCTGATTTGCTACCGCTGTAATCTGTAGCTGGCCAGAAATATCTGTGTGGGAGGACAGGTTAAACTTTTCACCTTCTGTATTTCTGGGGATGAATCTTCAGCCTTTGCGCCCAGGTTCGAGTGGCAAAGAGAAGCAGAAGATTGCCTGAGTAGCTGTGTGTGAAACAGGAGACTAAGACCTGGCATTAATTTCCTCTGGCTCGTTTGCATTGGCTCTGCCTTTGGCAACGTGTGCCGGGTTAGTAGTTCTTGCTTTGTCTTGGCCAGTGCAGCGTCTGTTCCCATGGAAATGGGAGTGGAAGTCGCAAGTGTCAGCGGAGAACTTCGTCTGGATCAGCTTCTCCTGCCTGAAGTGCCAGCGGGCAGGTGGTGTCCACAGTCTCCCCTCCTGCTTCACCGGGGAATGATTTGATTTGGAGCTCGAGGCGTGCGTCGGTTTGCATTTGTGCAGTAACCCTGACTCGATGAAATGTCAAGTCGGGTTAAGATCTGTTGAGGGCTGCACTAGAGGTGGTGAAGTAACGACTGGAGATGAGGCAAGTGTTGTGATTTCTGTTGTTTTTGCTGTTATTGTCCCATTTGGAAATGTTGTTTGGGCCCTTCTCGGGGCTGTCCAGATGCCTGCAGACAGCACCCGTTTCGGCTGGGTGACTGTCAGAACAGCAGTTGATGGAGCTGCTGGTGCTCTTGAGACCCTTGTGTATCTGTCTCGCTTCCTTCTTCCTGTCTTCGATCTGGCTGTGGTGAGATGAAAGGGTTTTGTGAGATGTCTGATGCTTTCCACCCTTCCGCCATTCCCCAGGTTTTCACCTGGGGAGGGTGGGTGAGTCTCTATAACCTGATGCCATCAACAGCGAAGTTCAAGTCTGTTGAATGAATGAGCCAGCTCAGTCCTATGCTGACTGTTTTGGTTTTGTACTTGGGGTTTGTAATTTGAAAGTGTTGTGAGAATGTTCTAGGTGCTTTTCCTCATTGAAGCAGGAGTCAATGGCCGAGTCCTTTGGCTCCGTGCCCTGCTTGTGAAACAGACTCTTCTTTGGGAAACAGTGCAAGTGAGTTTATTGTGTCTTAGACTGCAGCAGGTCCACACCTGTTTTTCTACAGGACCCGGGTTCTGGGGCTTTGCCTCTGCTTCTGCTCCAGTAGTGCTGCCTCCTGGTCTGAGCAGGGAGGCAGGTCTGATGAGGGCGTAAGTGCTAACCCCGCTTAGGGAGTTAAGCACTTCAAGAGTGTATAAAGTCTCTCTTCCATGTGCCTCAGAAATTAACCCTTCCTCTCACTGTTTTGTGCTTGAAACCCAGCCTCTGACTACGGTATGAAGCTGCCAATCTTGCGGTCCAACGCAGAAGATCAGATTCTGTACCAGACCGAGCGTTACAATGAGGAAACCTTTGGCTATGAAGTTCCCATCAAAGAGGAGGGTGACTACGTCCTGGTGTTGAAGTTTGCAGAGGTCTATTTTGCACAGTCTCAACAGAAGGTAAGCCACAGCTCCTGGCTTGTTTCTTTGATGCGAGTTACTGGCTAAGACTGTGCGTGTCCGGGTTGCCTCTGCTGCTTTGCATGCTGGAGAAAGGAGTGAAGTAGGGCGCTAATGGTTAGCTTAGTTCCTAGAGTTCTCGTGGGCTCTGAAACTTCCAGCTCTCTCTCACATTCCAGTTGGCGTGGAAAACTGTGTTACAAAGCATTCAAACAAACATGTGCAACTAAACGTAACTAGCACTAGAGTTTTACAATCTGTTTAGGCTGTGCTGGCTTCACGAAGAAGTGGTTTTGCCTTTTGCTTGTATACTGGTTCCTGACCTGACAGCATGCTTGTGCTGGAGGAAGTGTCACACAGATTGAATCAGGGAAGTGCTCTGGGTTAAATAGATATAATCTACTCAAAACAATTTTTACGAATCTAGTAAGATGCGATCCTGGTTCAAACCTATCCCTAAAACACAGAGTTAAATTCAACCCTCTTTATTGCTTGTTAGAGAAGAATAATCCTTGTCCACCTTTGAAATCCCTCATGTACAGCTGTGGAAGCAGGAGCACAAAGGACTCAAAGCCCGGTGATGAACTGGGAGAGAAGTGTGTGTTTTCGCCTGGCTTTCCCCGGGACTCCATCAGCCTGCTCCTTAAGCACTGTGCTGCCTTCCTGCCAGAGAAGTATTTCAGGGCACAGAACTGGTGGGGCTGGCTTACAGAATGGATGTAAAAAGCAGCCTCAGATTAAACCGAAGGGCTGAGGTATCTTTGGTTCCTCTTCCTTCATGTGGTTCTGCTGGGATTCCCCAGGTGCTGAGTGAAGATTGAGTCATTGCAGCCCTGAGGAGGACTTTCACTCTGAATTCACAGATGTGGTTAGCAGTTCAGCGTTTTACCTCCTTCAAACCCCGTGTCCTTCACCAGCTTGTTTCCTCTTCTCTGCTCTGCTGCAGGCTGTTATTTAAAAATGGCTCAGCTCCCTAGGGCGTGGTGTGCCGCAGCCACCCTGGGGTGGTAGGAGCAGGTCTGCAGCCAGTGGGTGGAAGAAGATTGTGAAAGAAAAGTATGAATAAACCAGAATAAAATTGTGCTGTCCTCAGTTCTGAACAGCAGGTGTAGGGGTTATTTTAAAAGAAGGAGGCAGAGTTTAGGGTATTTGAAAGCAATGTTAATGCTCCAGTGTCTTTACGTGGCTGCGTTTGGGCTCTGAATCCTTCCCAAGGGAGTGGAGCACGTGTGGTAGGGCAGTGCATGCTGCAGTGCTTTCTGGTCCTGGGTGCATAACAAGCAGAGACCTTTCCTGTTCTGTTCCCCTTTCAACTGTCACATGCCTGAATCCGTTCTGACACTCTGTCGTTTATTCCACCCTGAAGGTATTTGATGTTCGCTTGAATGGCCACGTGGTGGTGAAGGACTTGGACATTTTTGACAGAGTTGGACACAGCACAGCTCATGATGAGATCATTCCCATGAGTATCAAAAAGGGGAAACTGAGTGTCCAGGGAGAGGTTTCCACGTTCACGGGGAAGCTCCACATTGAGTTTGTAAAGGTAATAGCCTTCTCTGGGCAGAGCCAGGATCCTTTTTCCCTTCTTCCCCAGTCATACAATGCAGCTGTGTGCCGGGGGAGGAGAGGTGATGGTACGTGGGGAGCATATTTCTTGCCACAAAGCTGCAGCACTGGCTTCCTCCTTTGCTTTCTCTAGGGCTACTATGACAATCCGAAAATCTGTGCCCTATACATCCTGCAAGGAACAGTGGAAGGTAAGCGCTGTTTTTGAGCCAGAAGGCTCTTCCCCCTTGGAGAGCAGCCTGTTGCTTCTCAGACTATGAGATCATAGCTCTCGCTGACCCACCTCTGCCAAAACGGTTTCTCTCTCAGCAAGTTCCCACAGAGTGCAGTTGCAGAATGAAGTAGGTGTGTAGTGTCCTCCTGCTCCTCCAAGTGCACAAAGCTGCGTCATTTTTGGGATAAGAAAGATCAGTTTGGTTCGGGGCTTCCTGCGTATGGGGTAGAGGGGAAGGGAACACATCTGGTGTAAATTCCCTCTGGCCTTGGATGCCAGCATCAGCCCTGCAGACAAGTAATTTGCAGAGATCTGTTAGCTAACAGTTAAGCGTTTCTTACCTGGAGCTTTGTTTTGCCTTCTTGGCTGTACGGCAAGGCAGTGTCTTTTCCCAGATATCAGTTCCTCTGGATAGCAGTGGGGAGTGCTAGTAAAGTCCTTGCTCTTCCATCACCCTCTCTGCAAGTCTGTGCTGGAGTTGGAGCCCCTCTAGCTCCTGGACAGGGGTGGTTTAGGACCCCTCTCTGACGAAAACATCAGTTTGCTTTACAGTTGGTCAGGGATTGCCAAGTGCTGCTGAAGATCTGGTGTGTAACCTGGTGGCCGGGTGGCACCTGGCTGTGTGGGGGACCTGCAGTTGGGGCTCCAAGCTCAGAGGGCTGGATGTGAGCGGGGCTGGGCCGTGCTGCTCTGGTAGATCTGGGGTGCAGTGGTGTGAGGTAGGACCATTTGTGGAAAGGGTTGTTCACGTTCCTGTTGGCGCCTGTGTCTGCGGGTCCCGCAGGCAGCAGGTGCCTGTTTGTGACTGGATCTCACTCACCAGCTGCGGTATCTGGCTGTTACACTCCAGGTGTGCTTTTGTGCTGCAGCTTCCCCCGTGTGACAGGTGGGTGGGGTGGATGCATGTTGTTTTCTTTGCAGGCTGGGTCTTTGGATGCTCTTGCATCACAGAGGAAAGAAACAGTGTTGTGAGCCCCTGTGAGGGAGGATGCTCCTGTTCCCCGGGGGGCTCTGGCTGTGGTGTTGACGTGGTGCCAGGCGCCCTGTTGCTTGTGGTCATGCAGGATAGGGGAGAGGGGAAGGGAGAGACTCTGGTGATTTCCCAGATTATATCCTGCCTCCTTGCAATCTTTTGTCTTGTCCAACAGATGTTCCAAAGTTGCAGCCGCACCCAGGTCTGGAGAAAAAAGAAGAAGATGATGATGAAGATGAGTATGATGATGGCTCCAGTGTTAAAAAACAGACAAATAAGAACCGGGTTCAGTCAGGCCCACGCACACCAAACCCGTATGCCTCAGACAACAGCAGCCTCATGTTTCCTATATTGGTGGCCTTTGGTGTCTTCATTCCTACCCTCTTCTGCCTCTGCCGATTGTGAGAGCAAGCCCCACAGAGCATCAGCCAAGGGGCTGTGAGGGAAGGAGTTGGACCAAACACGATTGCTTTCAATTTCTCCATATTGTTCATAATTTAAGGAAAAAAAAAAAAAAAACATGAGTCAGTTGGAATGAATAGCAGTTCAAGGTAAGAGAGCCCTTCCCTTCCCCCTGCCAGCAAGCAGCGAGGCCCTCGCCTTCCCCTTCACACCATGTGCAGCCTCTGATCCTACCTGGGGCATCCAAGAGTAAACCGAGTCCTGGCTGTCTGTGTATAGGGCTGGCGGAAGCTGATGCTACCAGTCCTGGGCCATGTCCCACACTGAGAGAAAGCCATGTGCTGCAAGATCTCTGCCTTTGCTGGGTGGAATATGGTTCCTTAAGCAGGGAAGCAGCTCTTGAAACCAGGCCTTGGTACACGTTTTCTCCGGGAGCGTGGAAGTGTTGCGGTGCCGTTTGGTGGCTGATGACTATGGAGGACGGAGCCTGGCTCAGCATCTCCCTGAACGTGTGCAACACGATATATGGTACTCGGCTGCATAAAGAAAGATACCGCGATTCCAGCCAGCCGCTCAGCCTCTGTGGGGATGTTCCCCTCCCGAGAGTGCGAGCTGCGCCAGGAGCAGAGGGGTTCGTCTGGCCTGATTTGCTGCACCGGTTGGGAGAGACTTTCCTCGTTTGGCAATTGTAATGTTAGATCCGTTGCAGAGGGATTCTGCTGTAGCCTGTGAGAGGCTGACGTTAGCGTCTCATCAGATGCACTTGTTTTCTGTATTGATTATGGCTTTTGTTTCCTTTAACATCCTTTTCAAAGGTTTAATTTTAAGCCCAGTTCCTTGTTTTGCCCTTTCTAGCCAGTGACCTGTCCTTTGGAAGAAGCTGACAACCAGATGACCTAGAGAGGAGGTTCTGGACTTGTTCCTTGGCCTTCCTAACAGCTAGCTCCCTCCCTGCCCCGTGACTGTGAAGAGCCTGTGCTGCAGGACAGAGCAGAGCAACCTCGCAGATGCTCCCTGTGAGCTCTTGCTCGCTGTTGTAGGGACCAGGCCTGCCTGCAGCGGGGAGAAGCGCAGTGGAGTCGGTCAGTGTCATCGGTTAGCGTGGCGTATCGAGGCACTGTGGTGAAGGGGTGCGTGTCCAGCACTTCAGTCCTGTTGACCAAGGGGGTTTGTGCCCTCCAGAGATCTGGAAGCGAGCAGAACACCGGAGACAAGGTGACCCGCTTCCCCCAGGGATATTTCTGCAGGAGGCTTCTGTTTCCACATGCAGAGCCTGCGCCAGCCTGACAGAGGCTGCGCAGAGCGAAAGCCCTCGCTGCGCTTGCTGATCCAGAGCTGCAGGCCCCGAGGAGCTGCCTTCCCGCGCTCTTGGCATCCGACAGCACTTCTGGCTGGTGGGAGGGAGATGTTCTGTGTTCTGGAGCAGGATCTGTCCCAGGCAGGGTCGGCTCAGCTTCGATGCCGGTGAGCTCTGGGTGCGCAGGACGCTGTACCTCGCTCTGTCTCTCTTGTTCTCAGAAGTGCTCTCTCTTTACCCAGAGCAGCTGCACTCAGCAGCGTCCTCCTAGCTGCTGCTGCTCCCTGGGCTTGAGTTTTCCTAGCACTTGTTCCTGGGTTTGATCCCCTGCTGTGGCTTGGCCTTTCTTTGAGCTGAGAGTGGTCAGCAGGCTTCGCTAGTTTCTGGAAAGGGAACTGGAGGAGCAGCCTTTCTGCTCTGCTGGGCCCAAGCAGCTGAAGCCTTCTCTTCCTCCTAACCCTCAAGCTGATGTGAGCTGTCAGCCCGTGGCCTCCAGCACGGGAACTAGGGGAGGTGTCGAAGCACTGCTCTGCATGGCAGTGGCACTGAACCTTGCCTTGCTGATAGCACACGTCACTGCTATAGGCCTGACCGTAATTCTGCGTCTATGAGCTAAAAAGCAAGCAGTGGGACCTGAATTACCTCCTCTCCAGTTGCACATGTGGTAACAGCCAGTTTGGGAGAAGCAAGAGGGTCCCTGCCACGCCAGAAGATGGGCATTAGAGAGAGCAGATCTTAAGAGCAGACCTGAGCATGAAAAGGTGGTAAGCTTGAAGTTGTGTGCTTCATCTTCTAGCTGCTGTGAAAATCCTAGTGCTTATAAAACTCTTGTCAAATATGAGCTCTGTTTTGTTTGGTGACGGTGCCTGCGGAGATTCTCCAGCGTTTTGGGGATTGCTCTGACTGGAGCGCGGAGACATTTAGATATTTGTCAGTTTGAGAAGCATGAACTGTGCTGATTTGTTAAGCAAAGAACCTGGGCTTCAAAGCAAGTGTGTCTGGAAGGAGCTGTTCTCCTCCAGGCCTTTTAGGTTGCATTTTATTTGAGCAACCTTGAAGCAAGGGATCACTCAGCTTCTTGTGGCTCACCCACTAATCTCTGCGCCTTGACTAGCGTGAGAAAAGGGGTGTGCGTTTAGGTGTGCAAAGCTCGGAGATGAGTCTTCTAGGATAGTTTATCGCTGCCTGTCCTGGCGGCCGGGGCACCCGCCTGGTGCCGTCAGCTGTCCTAAGGCATGGCTATGCAGGGTGTGATCTGTTGTGTTCCAGTTGCTCCCTTCAAATGAGTTTGTCATATTTGACTAAGAATAAGGAGGAGGAATAGTTCATCATGGCTTCAATTTGGTTGTTCTGGCTCTGTTCTTACCCATTTTTGTCACTACAAAGCTGGTGTCTGGGTGGTTGGAGGATTCCTGACCCCGTTACGGTGCTATGAGCTGGGTGCCCTTGTCCTCTCCGTCTGGTGCCTGCAAGCCAGCCAGATGGGTACGATGAGGTACCAGGTCCTGACCAGGGAAGGAGAAAGTTTGGGTTGGCTGTAGCTTTCCAGCACAGGTGCTTAAGGGAATGTCCCAGGCATTGTTTAGCTGAGACTGGTGAGAGACAAACCTGTACGTGCTTTGTTGCCTCCGGCCAGCAGCAAGTAGGTGAAGCGCGTGTCCCTGTGAGGAGTGTGGGGAGCTGGGTCGGAACAGACCCTGCCTTGACTCGTGGAGCAGTTGTGTAGAGAGGGGCAGATAGGGCAATTTTAATAAAGCTTCCGCTTTAAATAAAGGGGAGACGACACCGTTGGTCATGTTTTGGGCCTGGATCCATCCTCAGGTTCGTGGTTCCAAAGGCTATTTTCATTAGCCCCCTCATCAGCCCCTCCTTTCTTCTCTTTGAGCCAGGCCATTTTCCCCCTCTGTCTGTGTGACTAAAACAGCAGCTCTGACCCTTTTGAGTATCCCAGGTGGCAGTGAGCAGAAAGCCAAATGAATTCCCTTCTCTTTTTGGTGCCTTTGTCTCAGGCTTTGAATAGAAGTCTATTTGAAGAAGCTTCTTTTTTTTTTTAAGGAGCTTCTGAGTTGTTTTTCTTTTTCCCCAAGGGACAGGCATTCCCTGCCCTTGTGATCAGCTGGGGACTGTCTCGCTGTCCCTGGATGCCAGCTCCGGAGGTCACAGCTGAAGCAGAGAACTGTGAGTGAGTATCTTTGGTTCCAGCCCTTGAGGTCAATGGGAAATAAAAGCCTAGCAGGGGATAGAACTGGAAGAGCTCCTTCGGGTCTGGTCTCCCCCAGAAATCTCCCGAAGGCAGGATGGAGAACTTCCAGACAAGTCTGGTGCCTGCATGTCTGCGCAGTTCGGAGCCGATTGAGTCACGGCTGGGTCCTGGTAGTCGTGTGGTGCCTGGGGCCTCTGGGTGCAGTGTGCCTTGGGGGGTCCTGCCCCCCAAACTGGCTCGCTGACAGCTTGCCCTGGACTGTTAGGTTCTGAACAGGGAGCAGAGACCGTGCTTTGTCCCTCGGCCTGTCCTGAAGTTGAGACGGAATTGCAGCAGCCAGGGAGATGTCTTGGTGTGGGAAGTCTGGGCTGAACAGGCCTGTCCGATGGAAAACAGCAGGAGGAAGGAGAGGACCAGCAGAGCAGCTTCAGCCCTTGGTGTCAGACGGATTCTGAGCAGCTGCGAAGCACCAAGTGTTTCAGGCCCTGTTTGGTGCTCCCATGTGGGAGACATCTGTCTGCTTCTTGCACTTACGTGGCAGGGAGGGAAGTACCCTTGCTGAGAATCCAAGGGGAATGGGCGCTGGGCCAGGACTGAGCTAATTTACCTACTGGCGCTTCTACATCTCCACAGCAAATGCCAAAGTCTAATACAATTCAAGGATGGTTTTTTTTTTTTTTAACATCAGCCTGGTTCCACCAGTCTGCCTTCACTGGCTAGTCCCAAATAGGCTCAGACAGGTATTCTTAAGGGCCCAAACACAACGCCGGGCTGGAGCTGTGCGGGCTCGGAGACGTGACGACAGGAATGGGCCTCCTGTGCTGCACCCCTGCTTCGCGCGCTGCCCGGCGGGGCTGGGGCATGTGCCTTTCGCCTTGGGTCCCAGTGGTGTTGTCCCAGGAGTAGAGTAGCAACCGCACTCAAGTGGTGCTGGGCTGGACGGGAGAGGTGAAAGCAGGTCCATGTCTTCCGGGACTCTGGCTTGCTCAGAGTTTATTGCTGTATATTAAATACTATTTTTGGAGATTGGGGGGAAGATGTGGGAGGGGGAGGGATGTGGCGGCGCTGTCCCCAGGCTGATCAGTGGGATGCTACTGCAGGCTATTGATAAGTTTTGATTTCTTTTTTCCCAAAAAGTGCTTTATTTCAAAAAAAAGGAAAGAAAAAAAATAAGCAACAAAACAGAACTGCTTTCCTCCCTCCTAGAAACAGTGCTGGCTGATTAGAAAATGTGAATAATCTTTTGCAAACATCAGAGGTCTCTGCTGAAGAGTTTGTGTGATGGAGATTTCAAGGCGAGGGGCAAAGTACAGCTTGAACCAGTTTAACTGGGGAGAGTGTGAACCTAGGAAACGCGGGATCTCTGCCCCGGCGTAGTTCCCACTCCGTGTCGTGGGGATGTGCTTGCCCGTGCTACCACGGCTGTGCTGTCACGCTGTGACAGTTCCCAAGTTGGGTCGCTGACGTGAAGCGCTCTCTGGAAACTTGCTGGCGAGTCGGGGCTTTAATTTTTCGTGGTTTCTACAGGGCCTTCGTGTGTTCTGGGCTTTCCCGCTCGAGAAGCAGCCGGGTTGGTAAAGCAGCCCCAGAGACTCCGAGAGCAGAGGCGGGATTTGTGCTCCATGCCAGGAGGCAGCAGCCAGGACCGTGAGGTGCTGGGCAGGTGACGGGAATGTTTGGGTCCCGTCGGCGAATGGTCCCACCGCTCCGGAGCACCCGGCTGCGGAGGCTGGGACGGGTGGAACTGACCCGTGCTGTCGGCATCCAGGATGTTCACAGACTACTTGAAGCTGCAGGGCTAAGTTGTCTGTAAAGCCTGAACGGAGTGGGGGGAGATCTCCATCTGTACTTGTCACCAGTACAAAGGGTTTTTAAGGAGGATTTTTTTACTTTACTGTCCATTGCTTTGTGTTATAACAACTTGCAGTGACATTTTTTTAGTTTGTTTTGCAGCAATCTTGGGCCCTGGGTGAAAAGCACAGATGTCTATTTCTGATTGCATTGGCTTTGCAGGGACTAGTTTGGGGGGAAAGATGGCCGTGGGGGTGGGCTATTTTATTTTTGGTACATGGTAGTGACTTTATTTTTAATTTCCCCAGGACGTTTGGTTGAGGGAATGTTCTGAAATCTACTGTCTGGCAGTTTTAACCAGCAGTGTGTTAAAGGAAAATAAACGAAATTATATTGTCACTTGGATGAGGCGGTCCCTCTTTTCTAGCGGTGGGGATGGGGGAGCCCCTTCCGCTTTACGGCTCGCGGGGCGGGGGGGCGGGACGGACCGCGCCGCGGGGGGGGCGCCGGCCGCCAGCCCGCAGCCGCCCCCTCCCCCTGCCCTGCCCCCGCGCCCCACC
>Ga0181612_141700_pt1 | contig 12148 bp, 9 predicted proteins | sample HoacroProtozoa21_FD_119630 | JGI IMG/M metagenome (GOLD analysis project Ga0181612, IMG submission 119630) | Hoatzin crop microbial communities from Cojedes, Venezuel. Combined Assembly of Gp0051906, Gp0051904, Gp0051908
CTTGGTTGGAATGGGGAAGGGAATTCCCAAAGTGCTCGGTCATCTGGGGAAAGATCTTGATACGCATAGCATTGTCCTGGTCCAGTTCTCCAAAAAGAGTGAATTTCAAAAGCAAGACTGAGGATTAAGGAAGAACTTTCACCATCCATAATAAAACAGATCAGGATTCAGAAATTCTACCCCTTTCACACCCTTGCAACATACCCAGAACTGAACATCCAGGTCAGCTGCAGAGACGAAAATAAAACCTTGCTTCACTGATTGGGCTCTCAGCCCGTAATACCCTCCAGTCACAGCTGTGCAGGGAAGTTACCAGGGCTGTAGCTATGTCTTCTCCTTCATAAACACATGTGCTGGAGGTTTGGGAATGTCCCAGTTAAAGATATTGTGCAATACCAAAGAAGGAGGTCTGCAAGAGTCAATAGGCAGGACTTCAATTCTGGCCATAAGGTTTTCTTATGGCAGGCCAATTTCTTGCCTGGAAGCAGGGAACTGAATCCTCTCCAGTTTATGGACCTTAAACATTGTAGGCGCTAACAACTGGGTAAGACTGAGGAAGGCCTCCGCCCATGCGTTAGACTAAGAACTCAGTGTCACTTTGTTCCAAAACCTAAAAAATCTGTGTGGCAAAAATCTACGTTACTCCGCAGAGAGAAAATGGAGTCAGCTACAGTGAGTAGATGCTGTCGTTACTAGGCTGCACATTTTGAAGAAGATCTAAGGTCAGCCATGCATTTTTAAGGCGTTCTTACCCTCCTCCATCAGTTTTATTCATATGGATGAGTATATGCCACACAACTACGATTTATACTAATACACACAAAAGGAAATTCGGGTCCCTTTAAGACAACCACTACTGGATAACCCCCGTGTGATCAAATCAAGACCAACTGTGCAGACATATTCCGAGGTGTCTTTGTTTCTCATATTAGCAATGGTCAGAATGGAATATGCCCTGCTCCTTATGGTGCCATAATCTCCTTTTTTTCCCCAGCAGTAGGTGAGGCTAGGTTAGGTCCTACTAGGAAAAATAAAATCAGGTGCAATGGTAAATGACTTATTTATGCCCTTCAAAAGTATTTTATTAATATGATGAGATTGGATTGCTGAGGTTTTGAATCACAAGATAAACAAAATGGTGATTTAATAGGATCATACGTTGCTAAAGTTTTTGAGTTTTCTCTTTTTAAAGGAAGTCCATGCTGTTGTGTGGACAACTTAAGTAACAAAGTCTGAAGCGATAAATGACATGTATATCTGGAAGCAGAAACAAACCCTAGTATTGTTTTTGTCAGACTTTGCATGTTGAGTGCATCTTGTGGCTTTCAGACCTAGCATCTGGTTTTGAGTCCATTTCCAAAATGTCATACTGCCTTCTGCTTTGATTTCTTCCCTTGTTTAATGTCAGCATGGTGGTGTTTCAGATACATCTTTAAAGAAACAAACTGGCTTATAAAACTGTGTTGTCATGAGCCAGCTGCCAGTAATGTCTAAACCTCTACCACCTGAAACCTATCAAGTAGATACTGTATTTTGTGTCATAGTATCTCATAAGCACTGCGAATATGGTATAATATTTTCTCTTCTTATCTACAAAATGTTTCCCCTCTGGGCTTTGAATAATAAATCTTCTTGCTGTTATCATTACCCTATAGGAGTCCACAGTATAAAAGGATCTGTTCTTCTGTATGGAATATTATAGTGCTCCCATTAGAAAACTCCTCTTCTATTTCAAGAGCCCATAATTCATTAGCTGAATGCTTGTAAATGTCACCTAGTTACAGCTCCTCTAGGAACAAGTAGTATCGCGTGCTTTCTGGTACCACATTACATTGTCTGAGAAGAGACAGACAAATTCCTTGTTGTTTGTTTTCCTTTGGGACTACAAGTGTGTAATTTAAGCTGTAAACTACCATCAGTACAGATTTTTTTTTTTCTATGCACAACACAGGACAGGCTGCTTTAGAAATAATATAAACTATCATTCCAAATAACGTAGGCAAAACACAGATTGATTTTGATGGGACTTTTGCCTCTTTAATCATGGTTAAGTAGTTTGCTATCTAGCTGTAAATGTAAGGCTAAAATAAAAACCTTTGCTGATTGCTCCTCGGTTTCATTTCTGCTGAGTCACTGCACAGGCTTGCCATAAGAGTTATTATTCTTGTAAATGGGGATGCTAAAGCCCCATGGTTGAACGCTTTGCTTGGGGCTACACACCAGCTAAATGATGGCAGCTGAGATTCAGAAACTCCCATGTAAGGAACTCGCTCCCAGCTTTTTATGTTGGCCCAGCAGTAACATAACTTCATCTTTATTCTCACATCACACGTGTGCACACACACACACACAAAACTTATGGGCTTGCAAACAGCTCCAGTATCGTGACAAATTGGAACTTTGCAGTGCAGAAAAATGTAATTGTAAGAGATACCAACAAATCTGAACATCTGGATCCTAAACATTGCTTCCGCTCCTTCCGCACTCATCGATATGGACGGGGTTTCATCCTTGGCAACTTGGGCCAGCTATATAAAATAAAAGGTATGATGCAGTTAGATCCAAAGGTCATAAATCTTTTACTTTGTGGAACTGATTTTATCAGACATTGAAGAAATTTGACTAAACAGCAGGATCCAGTAGCTAGACTTGACATTTGTGCTTCCTACAAAATAATCAAAATTAGAACTAAGGGAAGCAAAATCAAACTGAGAAAAGCAGAGGTGAGTGAGAGTTTGCTAAATTTTAATACTAAAGTGGTTTCTTATTCAGAAGATTGTTTAGAAAGAAATACTAACACTATTTCACTGTAAAAGATCCCAATTTCCACTTCATTTTTAAATAATAATTTTCAATTTTCACATCATTTTTTAAACCTTTTTAATTTTTCCAGACTTACCAGAGGATAGAAAAAGGACTGCAAGGAAGAACTCATTCTTTTGTCTCCAATGTTTTCTGTGAGTGTTAGAATAAGGTGGAAAAACAAAAGTAAAGAATTCCTGAGGCAGGGTCACAAAATCTTGTTTTAAGAACAGGGAGGCAATAAAATACACACCAGCTCAGACCTCCAGCAGAGGCAGATGTACGTCCTTGTAGCCGTGCTGGCCATTGGATGTCATACAATGAACTTGCCTCAGGTGGGTTATTACAACATTTCTTGCCTCCCCTGCCCTTGCCTGTTGTTTGCCCGGTGCTCAGAGATCCCTCCCGGGCACCTGGCCCTCACATCTGGGCTGGGCGGCCGAGGGGGCTCCTTTGCCTCTGCTGCAGCAGGGGCCGGAGCAGGTCGTCTCTCTCTCTCGTCCTTCCTGATGCTGCACTGCTGAGATTGATGTCATTTAGCGCTAGGAGTGAACAAAGACCTTAGAAGTGCTTTCATGCATGTTAAAAAAAACAATGTTCAAATGAAATGCTGAGTTCACTTCAGCTGCAATCAATCTTTATATGTGACGATGCAAATATTTGGCCTTACATTAAAGCATGTTTGACATTGCATGCAGTCACTATATTTTAAAGAAGAATCTCAGTATCGATGAAAAAAAAGATTTTTTTGCTGTGGGGGCAATTTGATGGTTGTGAAAGAAAATAAATTATTTCATGGAAAAATACTGGCAAAATAATTTTTACATTTTGTTATTTGGCATACAGTCAGAAGGTGGAATCCTGAGACACCTGATTCTTAATGAGAGATGTAGATCCAATACCCTGTATTCTGGATTCTCTGGCCACATCACAGATTTAATGATACCTTCCATATTCCAGAAAAATGAAGCTCAGCCAGAAAATCTTGTCTTTAGAGGAGAATTGTATGTTTGCTTGCGTTATGATACAATTCTCCTCTAATAACCTAAGCAAACTGTAATTCCAGGGAACATAGTGCCATCTTGAATCAAAATGGTTTGCATTTGAGGTTTCATGTTTTAATGAAATATATGAAAACAGGTAGTATACTTGAAGAGGGGCAGGGAAGAGTGACTCTGTTTGTTGTAAGTAAATTTGCCTCAAAGAACAAGTTTTTCATTAGCTGAAATGTTCCATTTCTCTTATTTCTATTTCTTTTCTTTGTTTCGAGACTATACACGTTAGCTTTTCTGCACACTGTAAAATTTAAAATTGACCCTTAAAGTGAAAACTGTGATGATCATTGTGTTGAAAGATGTAACAAAATCGCAAGACAGGCCACCCTAAAATTACTGGCATGCAGGTTTCTGGATTCAGTCCAGAAAGTGTTTGAGTGCTCCCACCAAAAATGCCATGAAGGATTACATGCCTCCAGCTGCAAGCCCTAAGGGAAAGGGTGTATGTTGTAAAGAACCCTGTTGTGGGGGGCAGCTTCTGCTGACTTGCCTATTGTTTGGCTCATCAGTCAGTAACCTCTTCTGCACAGTGCTCCAAATTAAGACCCACTCCTATATAAAATACTTGTTTCCCTTTGTATCCCAGAGCTCTCAGCTGAGCTGGTAAACTGGCAGAGATGAGGATTTGGAGAGGAAGACGTGATGAGCAGCTGGGTGATAGCAATACAGCAAGATCTTAACCTGGATCAAGAGCAGCTGATAGTTTGTCGGATGGCAGCCCATGCCCCTGTCCCCGCCGTCTGCAGCACCAGCTATTGCTCATCCCCAGTTTGTCATTCCATTCATTACCAGCAGATAAACACATTAGCTTGGCGTTTCTGCTCAAATTATCATCAATGAAAAGGTAATATATTTAAATTATTATCAGTCGTCATTTTACTGATTCATGGAGATGAACTGCAAACTCCTTGTAGAAGTTTGTGTGTTGTGCAGGCTTATGGAGGTATCAGAGCGCAAATCTACATTTCCTTAACATGCTTAAAGTTTTCTTTCCTACCTGCATTAGCTAGTGACTATTTTAATGCATTCATAAATTCTGGAATAAGATTACATGAGAACATATATGAAAATCAGTGTGGCTGGATGATCAGACTGTACATGTAGTTCAGCTAATGATCTTTAATAATAGAGTTGGTCAATATATAGAATGTCTCCTCTATGGAAAGTTTCTACTTTGACTTTTCATTTTCATGAACTGAAAGGAAAAGTTAGATTTTCAAAGTCTCCCATGAAGTAAGAATTCAAGAAAATATTATTGGAAAGTATCAAAAAGCTCTTTTTGAAGTATTTAATCTCATAAAGTAATGACCTTTGTTTGGAATATTTTCAACCTTATTCATAACCTATTAAGTCAAAATAAAGCACACTGAATTATACAAAAGCAATCATTCATTCCATTACTTTTTTCTAAAAGTCAATACATTCCTGTGGAAAAATAATCAACTTCATGGCATGATTTTTCTAACAAAAAAAAATGCTGTTAAAAAAATTTCAGTCAACCCTAGTTTCAGAATAATGTTTAATATGTGATAGAGGAATACAAACCTTTCTTCTCTGAAGGAGTACTGGACAGCATGAGAAGGGTCTTTATGTTGGTGATATGGTCATCAGGCTAGGAAAGTCAGAGGGTCCACGTCTGGTGCAAGCCATATCACTCTGTCAGTCGTTACGGTCATCTAAAGCATGATCTAGTGTAGTAATGGATCTTTCCTATGAAAAGAGAGAACTGTAGGAACCAGAGTGATGCATGAACAGGGAAGCACGAACAGGAGTTGAGAGAAGGACCAGGAGCTGACAGCTTGGGGTAGTCAGAGTGGTGGTCATCACTGGAACAGAAAGAGCGCAGGACCCCGTGGTAGAGCCATGTCTGTCATAATCTCCTCTGCCTTCTCTGGCCCCACAGGAAACATGGTTGCCATTGTCCTTCCAAAGTTTTTTTCTTTGAATGAGAATTTTATATTAAAAAAAATACTGTGCCTAACAACTGAAATTCTTCCTTTGTTACCTCATTTAATTCTCTTCCCTTAATTAAATGTTGATGTAGACTAAGTATTGATGAGAGCTCTCTTACATTCGTTGTGACACAAAATGGTGGTGGTATCTGTTTGGCATCGGTGCCTACGTTCCAGCCTTCACCTCAGCAATATTTGAAAAAAAAAAGAATTGATCACGTAACACACCGGACAGATTTTAGCAAAAACGTCGTCCTCCATCGTTAAAAAGGGTATAGTAGTCCAGATATCCTCGGACTTCAGATCTTTGTATGGCAGCACTGAGACAGAGAAATTCCTATCTTCTGTATTCAGTGTAATCGTTCTGTGAACTATTCAGATCAATCACGTAGTTACAGCGAGACAGTCCACGAACAGATCAGAAGAAGTGTGTTCAAACTGAAAAATCACTCTTTGCATACCTTACAGCTCCCCATATTTTAATTTTTAATTAATTTCTTTCTCATGCCTTTGAAGAGCTTCTTATTTTAAGAAAGAAGATTACTGCTTTTAAAATCGCATGAACCAGCGTATTTTCTGAACTATGGCGGTGCCAGGCACACCGTGCTTCTAATGCCATCGTTTGCCAGATGATAACACGAAACTGAGTTTTCTCCAGAGCCCAGTTCAGCAAAGCCAGAAATTAAAACTCAAATCCTGCTCAAGTCAGTAGGACACATGCACGTTAACTGCAGCAAGAGTTCAGTGCTTTGCAGAATCGGGATCTGTGGTGTTAAAAGCTGCGCTGAGCTTTTCACGGGACTGTGGAAGCCAGCTGAGACCCGCCCGCGCTGTTGGATCACTGGCGGTGCGGGCAGCGTGTCCTACTGTCCCCGTGTTGCTGCTCTGTGCTGGGGTTCAGTGTTCCCAAAGCCTGTGCTCCACACCGCGTGTCCTCACAGCCTCGCGGGGTCGGTGGGTCTGACCCCGTTGTGTGGCCGTTTGTCCAGCCCATGGCCCAGAAATTCACTCTGCAATACCGCGGGGCACCAGGTTACCACAAAAAGGAGAAGCGGCGGGCAGGAGTGGGCAGCACACGTGTGCCGTCCAGCAGGAGCCGCGCTGGGGGTGTGAGGGAGGCTTTTGGCTGTGGGGCTCGTCTGTCCTTCCCCAGGGGGACTCGTCTGTCCAGTTGCTTGTAGGTGTTCCTCACAATCCCTGCTGCAAACCAAGGCATTAGCTCAACAGCTTCCTGACCGCGAGGGTTTGATCTACAGGATCCCAGTACATGAAAATCTGTAGGGCTGCGTGGCCTGAATTGAGGCCACAACTGAAGCTAAAACCCCACTGCTGTACGTACACAAAGCAATCATGAGATCTTGCAGTCTGCAGCAAACCAAAGCAGATTCTGCTAGGCTCGTTCTTTGTTACAGGGGTCGTGTGAAAAGGCATTCTTTAGGCAAGGGACATTCCTAGACTTAATTTTGCTTATTCTCTTAGTGGATCGTTAAGCAGAACAGTGTACTAGCTCCAGTTAGGAGAAAAAAAAAATTACCTGATATCAACACTGATCTTATTCTCCTCGTCAGGCTGTTGTGCCATGTGACTAATAGGGTATTGGCAAGCAAACGTAATATTGGTAAAAGTTCTAGCAACTGTGTTGAAGTTACTCTGTATTGTGTTTGTACTGTCCGAAGTCTGGAAGTTAATGAACATAAGGAGACTTGTCAGCAGTTGCCATTTGCACAAAACCATCGTAATGGGAACATTTCTATCATTATGCACCACACAGTGCCATTAAAAGCAATCATCATTAATCACAATTATGTTTATTGTGTTAGCGCTGAGATGTGAAGAGAGACCTCTCCTCCCCCAAGCTGGGCACCACACAGAGTGCAGACGGCCGGCTCTGCTCGGGAGAGTTCCCAGCAGTAACACAGGGCCCAGCCATGGCTCTGAAAATGGAGACTGCTTTTGGAATGGGGTGGTTTGAGGGGGGCCTTTGGCACGTTCTCCAGGCTTGCTCCTGCTCTCTTGTAAAATAACACCCAGATGGAGAAGGAGAACCTTGTCAGTGCTGAGAGGGAGAAGGGCCACATCTCTCCCTTGTACTGCGGGAGGTCTGCTGCCTCCTGCCTGGCCATGGACCACCACAGTGGGGTGGGTGGTGAATGTGTGGAGAAGCCCAAAAGGGAAGTGAGGGAGAGCGAGGGCTGTGGCTGCGCAAGTGTCTAGGGGAGGGGATGCTCCAGGTTCGGCCTGATGAGGTCCTGGGTAAGAACCAGCTTTCAACCCAAGCCAGGACCAGATGGTCTCCAGAGTCCCTTCCAGCCCAGGGGCTTTGGGGCGGGTTCTCTGAACGCTCAGCAGAAGGTGGAGGCTGCAGACAACCTGAAAGGCAGCAAAGCTTTGTGGTGGAGGTGTTGACAGAGGCTGGTGCTGCGGCAGTGGAAGGGAGGCAGGAGGTGACGTGCAAGTCCGTAAGGAGCCAGGCTTTGTCAGCACTCAGAGCGGAGCAGCCTAAGAGGAGAAAATGAACATTCATTAAAGTAATTTCAGACTGACAGTTGGTGCCAGACAGGATTAAACTCACACTGCATAAGGTAATGGAGCCAAAAGTACCCATCACCTTTTTGGTGCTAGGTCTTTAAAAACTCAAACTCAGGCAGTCTCACATGCCCCTTCCTTCTGCATGCAGAACGCCCTGGCTTCTGGGAAGGGGTTTCTCTCTTCTTTTCCCCAACGTGCACACCTGTTTATCCTGATTTTTTGCATATTTCATTAATTCACACTGCAAATTATAATTATGGCTATTAATCCAAGGAATGTAAGTGGAGAAATCTACTGTGCCTTGTTTGACCTTTTCTCTTAAGTTACACCTATGGTAAATCTTCTGAATTTGGTCTTTTTATAGCTGTGAGATTCTTTCCTTGATGAATATTCTGAAAGAGCACATATAGCAAGTTTCTGTTCTTCTCTATACAAAGATCTATCCCCATGGACTTTGAGCAACATCAGCTTTTTGATTAGTGTCTGTCGGTCTTTTCATGAAAATTTACAGTTTTGCAGAATAGGCATACTTGCTTTCATTGCCTAATGCTTCTAATATCTTACTAATTATATCAGTTATTCAAATGGTGCATTAAGATTATGCAAACTCTTCACGGTCATAAAATTTTCTGGAAACATCAGCAGTCCTCACGGATGTTTGAGTGAATAATAAGAAACTAGTACAGGGCAGCAGCAGCAATAAAAGACAGAGAAAGTCCAGAACCGTGTGCTTCATTGTCAAACACATGTGCTATTCTGCAGTTTAAGCCACGCCAGCTGCAGCACCAGAAGAAGTAAACATGGCATTTAGGGGAAAAAAGGTTCCTTTTCAACAGCAGGCCGTTGCACATACTACCACTCTACTTCCACAGTCCATCAAACTGGTTTCAATGCTGAACACGTAAACATTTCCCTTTTCAGTATCATGGCATTTGGAGCTGTTCAGGTGTAAATCAGAGATCTGGAATGAAATTATGATGTTTAGCTGCTTGTTATGTGTTAGCATCAGCTCATTTTATAGCTAGATGGTCATTACCTTATATACTCATATTCCAGGCTTTGAAACACTTCATTTCTAAAGAATAAAATAAACAAGGAGCTATTAATTTTAGCTGTGCGCTACAGCAGAAGGAACATAGGTCCAAATTCTCGAAGTGGGAGCTTGGGTCTTTCTTAGAATCAAACTCTCAGCCACAGTGTGGAGAAGTCTGGCTTGCAGACCCAGGGGATGCATAGCTGCTGGCTAGGAGCTGCACTGATGGAGAACGCCGAGTCACACGAGCTTTGTATCCCCATTTACCCAGAATTTCTCTGGTAGCTGAGCAGAGCTCCCACTTAGGCTCTGCACACAGCTCTGGAGTCAGGCAGGCAGAAGCACTGGGGATTTTTTCTTGCAGAATTTTGCTGTTGAATTGTGAGTGGCAAATCTCTCATCTCTAATCTAATCTGCCTGGATCATCTGATCTGGGAGGCAGCCATAATAAAATCCTCTGAGCTTGATTTGGGGAGCTCCAGTATAAACCTTGCTCCTCTTTTATTGTCTGGTTTATGCTGCAAAACACAGGTTTCTTACATAACAGATGACATTTCCGATAACTGAGACGTTGTCAGCATGTCTGGACAAATAAGGACTTTTTTGAATCAATTGCCAAACATAAGAAAGAAAACAACAAAAAAAATGTCTGGATAGAAATTAAATGGATTTTTATCTCTGATAAAACAAGCAGACCAACAAACAAGAACATTTTGAATCAATTAAAATGTTCACTTTTTCTCTTAGATTAATTGCAAAATGAGAAATGTGATTTTAAAGCCAACTAACGTATTTCTTTCTGGAGGCACTGGAATATTTTTTTTACTTTTCCAACACGAAACAAGCCATTAAAATGTCAAAGCAAAATATTTCATTATTTTCTTAATTCTGTTCTCTTTGGCTTTGACTGGAGCACACTGTAAAATGCAACCTAAAGTTGGGTATTTCTGCCCCTCTTCTTACCGCACAAAATTTCATTTTTCAGCTATGTTTGGTTAATAGGCTGAGAGAATAATAAATTGCCCAGCACTAGGTAAGAGGTCAAAGCATGATAATAAACACCATGTAGAGACAGTAAACACCATGTAGGTGTTTACTACCCAGCTCCAGCAAAATGCATGCAAAGAACAGTCAGATTTTACCATATTTGTGTTCTTTTCGACATTATCTCTTCTTGCACCCTGAAATGCAAGTCACCGTGTGCTGTTGTCTGTAGGCAGCCAACAAATAGGACTCACCAAAATGCACAGTAAAGTGCGAAAATAGAAGCCTTCTACCCACCGTCACATCCAACACAAGTAGACAGGACAAAAAAGGATTTTCACATGACAAACTGAGGCTTATGTAATTTTGTATCACTTGTGACAGAGGATGTAAATATTGTATCTGTTTATGTGAAAGTAAGAGAAAAGAGGCAGATGAAATATCCAAGTGCAGGAATGGCAAAGCAAATTTTACTCTTTTGGAAATGTTAATAGAACATGAGGAAGAACTTCTTCCCTCTGAGGGTGACAGAGCACTGGAACAGGCTGCCCAGGGAGGTTGTGGAGTCTCCTTCTCTGGAGATATTCAAGACCCACCTGGATGAGGCTCTGTGCAGCCTGCTGTAGGTGACCCTGCTTCGGCAGGAGGGTTGGACTAGATGACCCACAGAGGTCCCTTCCAGCCCCGAACATTCTGTGATTCTGCAAGTCTGTGGACGAGAGTGAGGCTGAGTAGGGGCTCACTTATCTTTTCTGTCTGGTACTGCCTGCATGTTGCTGTCACCTATCTGAAACTTTTACAAATGTTGTCTACATTGAGGAAATGTGAATTTTTTAGGAAGTTTTCTCAAGAGATATCTGGGTGGAGAGCTTAGTGAGATATAGTGATTGGTATCAACCTCTTCTAAAGTTAGACACCTACATTATGGCTGTTGAGACATCTGCACTGGGATAGTCATCTGCGTTTGATGTATAGGCATTGGGAAGACACGGGTGCTTCTGGTGAATGAGTCATCCTATCTGGAAGTAAACAGCTGAAGTAAGTCAGATGAGTCACAGGCTGGAATGACTGCTTTCTCCCTACTGATCATAAAGAGTCTTCGATGAATAGCTCAGATGTAGACATATGCACTGCACACATCTAGTCTTAGGTGAGATGAAACCTACTCCTTTTACTATGAGTCTGCAAACAGTGTCAGGGCTGAATTTTTCAGTCTGTGAGATGTTTTGTGAAGTTCTGTTTTGATCCAAAACACAATTCAGTTCTGAAATTTTCTGGTTATTTCTCTGAACTTTAGAACAGAGGTTCTGCCAGCTCCAGTATTCAGCATGATACAAAACCCAGCGCATCCTCACCTCGAGGAGCTTCTACCTGCCTAAAATGGAAGAGCAACAGCCAGGTTAAAAAAAAAAAGTTTTGTAAACTTTTCTGTTATCATTATTATCTATTATTTGTACTGTATTAAGCTTTAAATTTCTTGACTCTATTTAGCTAGGCAGTACCCAAACATGGCAGAGAAATAGTGCCTACCCTTAAAAATATACAAATACAGTTTACAGCAGCAGAGATACCAAGAGTAATGAGAGAACCCACAGAAATAAGGGGATCATACACCTGGACAAGCAGCGATTACGCAATACCAGCTGCAAAAGAGTGTACATCTGATAGAGGTTTTCTACACATGAAAATGTGAATTGTGCATTTCTGATTTGTTTCGGGGGACCCTATAGCTGCATCCAGACCTGTCTGTACATAGAATCACAGAATCACAGAATTTTCAGGGTTGGAAGGGA
>Ga0181612_176607_pt1 | contig 12148 bp, 7 predicted proteins | sample HoacroProtozoa21_FD_119630 | JGI IMG/M metagenome (GOLD analysis project Ga0181612, IMG submission 119630) | Hoatzin crop microbial communities from Cojedes, Venezuel. Combined Assembly of Gp0051906, Gp0051904, Gp0051908
ATAAAGAATAAATAGAATGTAAACAGAACATTGAAAATGAGAGTGCTTAGAGTGCGAGTGAACTACTGTACCTTTTGTTAAACACAGAACTGCAAAATCTGCCCCGAGTGAAGTCAGAGCTCAGCCAGGCATGGACGGAGAGGGAAATCCCGGAACCAAACCACGCAGTCAGCGTTCCCAGAAACCACCGACATCAACAGGAGCCTTCTGGCTCAGTTCAGTTGTCGCTGACGGGCCACCACTGTGGCTGCCTGGAAATCAGTCAACACTTGGATTTCCTTGCTTCGCCAGAGGTGAGGAGAGGAAGTTATTTAAGGATAACTAAGAGTTGTCAATCTGCAGGGCTGTGTGGTTTTGTAGGGCAGTCCGGGCTGCGGCATCATCAAACTCACACTTACAAACAAGAAAGCCGCTGTGGGAATTTTATTTAATACCTAAATACACGGGCACGACATCGCGACTGCCTTCAGACCTCGGCAGCCGCCGCCTCCCAAGGAACAGCTTCTCCCAGGCCAAACCTGGAGGAATCAGAGCGGCTTAAAAGCAGCGTGGCAGGGTCCGGCCCCTACAACACCGACTCCTTTGCATGAGCAAGGACGCCTCTCCCAGCTAAATGAATGCTGTCTCCACCGCATGCTGTCAGAATTACAATGGAAAGCCCGTAAATAAAACAAAAACGCAGACCTCAGTCCTCCTCTCATGACATCTCGGTGAGAACAAGCCCTGACAGGAATAAGAAACCTCCCACACCAAGCAAAGCAATTCTGCTATTTATGCAGAAGGAAGAAGGAAAGCTGTATATCAAACAAATAATTACAAGAGCGGCTTTATCAGTCCCTGCTGATTACTCTCAGCTCGGTTTGATGATTCTGCCAGCGCTCCGCAGGTTGTTCAGAGAGGTGCATGTCACAACATTTCACTTGCTGTTCTTTCATTTATTAGCACCTACTGCTACCTGCCTCTTAGTCAAAAATCTTGGCATACATTTCGAAATTGGTCTCCTGGAGTCTGTCAGGGAGGTTTAAAAATCTATAAATCATATTTTTGTATATACACATACATCCTCAGACAGATTCCACACGCAAATATGAATGCATAATGATGTGTTTTGGGCATTACGTATACATATGCAGTTATATAGAGGCACACACGTTTTTATGTAAGCGCACTCTCCCTCCCCGATATGTAAATATAGCAATTCAAGTAACTTGCTTATCACTGCTCCAGTTTGGGTGGGACAACATCTCATTTGACTTTTTTCTTCCCAAATTTGCTAAAATATCAAATTGATGAGGGTCTAATCTTTACCTCGGAAAGCATCAATGCTTTCTGAAGAGCAGCATAAGCTCTGACTCTCACCAGTGGCAATTACTCTGCATTTAAGCAACACTCAGTTACCAGACCAGTGCGAACGTCTCTCGGATTTTTGCTCTTAGTTGCCACGGTCTGCAGGCATCCCTGAGATTTCTGTCCCACTGCAAGGCATCCTTTGTGGCAAGCACCTCGGTGCTTCAGTCTGCAGTGCCCGGCCAAGGGGATGGACAACCAAGCACCCGACTTCTGGAGCTCACATCCCCTGTCCCCAACGCACCTTCGATAGCTGTGCACGGGATTGTGGACAGGAAAACCGAGAGGCCAGGGCTGGGCTACGCCAGCGCAGCCAGCACCAGGCTCCGGTCTTAGCTACAGATTTGGGTTATTTCATCCTAGCGTCCCCGCAGCGCTCCAGATCGACGAGCAGGCTCGTGTGCTGTACGGATGACATATGGACGTGTCTCCCTAAAAGAAACGAGCTCGTGAGCTTCTGGATTTCCCCTTCTGGAGCACCATCTGTGCCCGCTCCCCGTCCCACCACCCGATGCCGTGGCGTGGCCCAAGGCAGGTGGGCAAGCACCGGCCCTCGGATGCTCGCCAGCCCCGCGGTTCTCGCACGAGGCGAGAAAGCAGCGATGTTATCTGTAGCTGTCCCCAAATTTAAACACATTCATGCTGGGATACGCTCAGCCTGCTCAAGTTCAGCCTTCATTTGGGCAGGCAAGGAGTCTTCTGCTGACAGATTTTCTCTGGCTGCATTAAGTATTTAAAAAAAAAAGAGAAAAGAGGCTCGGCTGACATTTAGGATAACACAGCAGGTCTGTAGCTGCAAAATAAATCCCTCAACTTCAGAAAGAGGGAATTTCAGCTGTAGCCCAAGCACCAGCGCAGGTGAGGGTGCTGGGCCCACTGCTGGGGCTCCCCAGGAGAGCACTAAGCTCAGCCCCGAGCACCTCTTGCCCAGCAGGCAAGGGGCCGGGGGGAGCCACCACCGAGCTGACTAATTGCTCATTAGACAAAATTAACTCTGCAAGACAATTCTGTGATCACTGCTGAAAGTCTGTCATTAAAAGGGACTGCAGACATTAGTTCTCTGCTTCCTACCAACGCACCAGCGCTGTGATGCTCTGGCTTTGGGAATCAACAATCTGCTCGCGGAGGAACACGGGCATCCCCCGTGCCGAGCTGCCCGCGGCCCGTCCAGCTCACCCGGCTGCCTCTCACGCTGGCCACCATCGGATGCGTCGCAGACAGGGGCAGGAGCGCTGCAGAGGGCAGAAATACAACGGTGTGCTCCCTACCGCCGCCTCTTTCTGCTCTCGAGGAGTCAGAGACTGGTTCGTACCCTGGAGCATGAGATTTAACATCCATCCAAAATCTGCTATTGTCAAGTTATTCCCTTTATACCCATATAAAAAGTATAACCTTCAGGAACCAGCGAGCAGAAGCCTTCCTAGAGCTGTGGTAGGGAGGTCAGTGAAACACACATGTGATAGAGGAGCTGACTTTAAATATTAGGGGATGAATTTTTTCTTGGCATCATTCCACTGATTCTTCTGGTATAAAACGCAGGGGTGAATATGGTCCAAGATATACACAAAATGAGCTAAATTCTGAACTGCACTTGCTGACCTCATAACTCTTCAGCAGTTGAAATGCGGGTTACAAAGCCAATTTCCATAAAGGACGTGTTCAGTTAACAGTGGGAGACTGTGCTGACTCGAGCTGTGTGAGCACACCACTGAGATATTTCCCACATAATCTACATTCATTCCATACTTTTTGGAAGTGCTCCTCAAAAGATGGTGTCAAGGGTGCAAACCCTATAGATCAGAACGATATGTGACCTGTCAGAAAGCACAGGGCTTTTTTAACTCATTATTCTGGTGCTTGCAGAAGCCACAAACACCACACACGGTTGGTTCTTCTTCCCCTCCAGCCTCCAAGGTCGCAGGGTAGCAGCTTGCTCAGCGTACAGGCAGACCAGATGGGGACATACATGCACCCCTCTACAGGGCTTGAAAAAGGACCTGCTATGCACGGACACAGGGAAAATCCCAACTTTTGTCCTAAAAAGCAATATTCATTCATTCATTTTGCATGTTGCTTGAGCAACAGGGAGGTTTTTAAAGCAGCAACTACAATGTTATGAAATTGTCCTATTTTAATAACATAAACTACCCGATACAAAATTTGAATGTACACCAGAGTTGTTACCCTGTGGCTAAATGTCTCACCCTGACATAATCTTCTAAGACTCCAGACCTGCACAGATAGAGACATACACAACAGGACTTTAAACAGTGTAGGGGAATTTCTGGTAAAATTATGCATGTACAGATATGCAAATATGTAGGATTTGCAAAAGGAAGAGTCTAATGTCACCTGTAATCTCTCAAGCCCGTAGATTTATACATGCAATTGAAGAAACCCCTTGACTTTCCATTCCACATGGGAAACTGGACGCATCACACGCTCAAATTAGGTTTGGCACCATGACATAGCTGGGGATAAATTCTAACCATCTTATTTCAACAAGTCTTTGAAATCAGTGGGACTATTCAAAAGTATGCTTCTGCTTCATGCAGATAAGGGGAGTCACCTCTACTCCCCAGATACAACCAATTGCTCACTAAATACTTACTGCAACAAGGTTAGATAGCACCTTTAAAAATTCAGTCTCTGGTATTTGCAAATTTTCTAGAGTGCTAATACCAAAACCAGAAATGAACAACTTGTCCTGAAACATTTATTCAGCTAAATAATCATTTCAGTTTGGATAATTTTAAAGGAGCTGAGCCAGCAGCCTGTTCCAAACAAAAGATATTGATGACAATAAGCAAACGCTGGTTTATGCTCAATTTAAGGCAACAACTAGTACAGCCCATTGCCAAGTATAAAACAAGTAGGAATATGTGATAGAAGAGAGAGGCCTCAGAGGCTATTTTACTACTAGAGTTTAAATAACAATAGAGATTAGGGGTCAAGGCATCAGCAGCATGTCCTAAACTTGCATGGATGGGTTCCCAGTGCAAAACAGGACCAGTCTTCGTGACTACGAATACGACTCAGAGCGCGCTCACACAAACATGCGCTGTCACAGGAGTCTGCAGTAGGACAGACACAGGACCGGTGACGATTTCATTGCCAAATGCTTTGCTGGGTTATACTCAGCTGCAGCCATGACGGACACAGCATATGAAAACCTGGTTAAGAAATTATCAGAACTCCATAAAGGAAAGAAACTGTGGAAATGCGGAATGTAATGAAACGTTCAGCATTCAGTGCAGCAAAGACATGGGTTTGAATGTTGGTTTGTAAACAATCCTAACTAGACCAGAAAATAGAAGAACAGCAGAGTGACACAAGCCTCCGGCAAAGATTTCAGGAGTATAGACGAGCAGCTGAAACACCATATAGAAACAGCAACGCCCCTTCTCCTGGTGCACTACGACACGATGCTTTAGATGTGGTATGCGGTTATTCTGTTCTCTGGGATGGCACTTCCCTGGATTTCAGATTTTCAAATCCCCATTTCAGCAGTCCCTGCTGTACTTTACATAGCACTGCAATTTCACAGCCGGTATTTCCTTAGTGACGCACAAAACTACCGAGAGAATCCATTTAGAAGGGAACTGGGGGGGTAACCAGCTGGAAACCCATGATGAAGGAAAGACTACTTGTTACCTCCCCGAGGGAGACGGGGGAGAGTAAAAGTTAATGGAAGGATAATCAGGAACTCTTCAGGGATATCAGTTTATAGGCCAGGAGCATACATAACTGAGACTTGTTTGCATATCAAGAGACTACAGGAGAAGGTGTGACAGCCAAATGCAGCTTATGAAAATATGGCTATCTGCAAAGCCGATAGCTTCTTCGCATGTTGAAACACAATCCTAATGCTCAACTTGGCAAGTGAAGACTAAATAACATCAATATGTCTGTTTGGGCAGCCTGTACGATGAAATCGCTTCTTATGACATGTGCAGTGTTTTCAGCAGACATGCCTGGGACTCAGAGAAACAAGCTGCTTTTTTAGGGATTTCAAAGATCCCTGCTTAAAATATCCACAGAAATAAAATATTCAAGCTTTAAAACAACGTGGTGGAACTGGGTGCTTTTTAATGGTCAGTGAAGAAAAAATGCAACTCAGAGATTGCTCAAAAACAATGCTACAAGAATGGTACAAGATGTAATTCAGCTTTAGGAAGAGCTCTGGGTATTTAAGCTCTCCAAAGATTTTAAGCAGATTAAACTACAGAGATGCTGCAGTGTCCAAAAGCACAGGTGTCGCGGCTATTTACCCGCTCTGCAAACACCAAAAGCAGTGCGTGTCTGCAGTCTGCTCGCCGGGAGACCTCCCCACGTCTCGGCAGCGCCGAGAGTCCCTGTCAACACCGGCGTGGGAGCCCTTTCGGGAAATACGAGGAGATCGCCCATAGCTGAATTCCTCCCACACTGTAATAAGCATTTTGTTTAAGTATTATCTTCTAAATAGACAGATCTGTGAAGATGCCCCCCTTCGCACCAGCACTCCCAATTCACTTCCATTCTGCACATTTAATAACCCCCCCCCCGCCGGTCCCGGCAAGTGCCACCGCACTGCGGCCAGATCCGTGCCCAGACCTTGCTGCCAAGGCCAGCACAGAACTCTCCTTCCTTCCTGCTCTGGACTGGTTGGCAGCATCACCACAGCCTATTAAACGGTATGAAAAGGAAGGACTACTAAAAGCCTTTCATCGGGCTAAGCAATCAAATGCAGGATTTTATTATTAGAATCTGTTTTGTTGAAAAGGAGGATATTGGCCAAGATTAGCTCAGTCTGTTTTGTGATCATTTCACTGATATCTTTCATGTTGTCCAAATCCAGAAATGTGTGGGAAATTAAGTTATTTAGCCCATTATGTCTCTTTTACCATACTAATTACCAATATTCTTTATCTCCCAGGGCATTTTTAAGTGTGTGCCTGTCATTCATAAATATAAAATTACTTTCTTGTTTATAATTTTTATTAACACAGTGAGTATCTAGATGGCTACCACATAATTACCCAGGGAGAAAAAAGTTCCATCTTGTATATGGTACAATTCACCAACATTTTCCAGGACTGTAGTCTATTTCGCCAGCCGAGTCATTTCTCAGTGGGAACTCAATTCCGAAATTCCCAAACCTTCCACTTTTAAAGCATTCCTTTTCATTTTACGTCAGCTCTCCATTCCGCTTCACTGTCGCACTGCACACCACGAGAAGCCGGAGTTCACAAGGTTGTTCTGGAGCTCAGTGCATTACTATTCAACGCCCATTGCTACAAAAGCCTCCAGGAGCCTCCAATTTCCAGATGACCCTCCCACAAGGAAAGGTTTTGGTCCAGCACCATGTCTCCATCCTCTCTAGAACCCTGTGATTTTTTTTCCTCTCTCTCACATCCACAAATCTTTGATAATTTTCACCTTCTCTGGGCAGTTCAATGACACTTTTGATTTGCAAGGGAGTTCAGGCAGCAATTTTACCGGATGAGTAGTTTCGCTACCTGCATGCATTTTGCTATCACATCAGTCCTGGCTTTCTTCCAATCAGGAGACTTAGAAGAATCCCTGAAGAGGTCTTTGTATTCAGACCAGGCCTTCTACAGATCGTGTCCACAGCTCAGCAAAGTGACTCTATGAAAATGACATCATTGTGTGGCAAACGTGTTCTTCCTACAGTAAATTTGTTTGGCATGGAAAGTCAAACTCGAGCGTTTTCAAATTGTCAGCGTCTTGAGCTCAGTCTTGCAGCTAAATACCACGTTGTGTTCTTTCTACTTCGTGTCTCGCACACCAGCAACAACACGAACTCCAGCAATCAAACCTGAGCCGGCATTTTTGGTGATGACTCGCAGAGCTGATTAAAACACAATTGCTCTCCCAGATCTGGCTCAAAACGGCAGCAAATGTATCAAAGAGGTGTCTCTTCATTCCCCACCCTTTGTTCAGACAATTAAACGCACCGAGAGAAGAGACAGATGCAGTAACGGAGTGTGCATTTTACCTTCGTTTGTACCCAGTCCAACTCTTATCTAACAGGGCTTTATACGTTATGATTTCAGATGGGCGTCTTTACTCACGGTGAGTTACGCACTCCATGAGTAGCAGTAACAAAACCGCGCACTCACCAACCAAAGCACTGAGGAATAAGGCTGGAGTGAGACTCGGTAAGTTAAAGTGACATTTAGTAGCATAACAGCCACATAACCTCGAGATAGAGGCTCTTAATCCACAGCAGCCTTATTTCTGATGCTGGGTTTGTCACAGGTGACATGAAGTTAAGTCCTCCCCAGACAGCAGCTACACACAACAGAGAAACCTTCAGTCTCTCTGAAGGCAGAAATATTTGTCCTTGTCACCCAGCGAAAGATGGCAACCCCAGCCCAGCGTGCGTTATCACACCAGCCCAGCGAACCCAGCGGGGGGAAGCAGCAAGGAGGCAGTGCCTACCTTTTGAATCAATCTGTCTTAGGGCATGCCTGCAGCCTTCCTCTGCGAGACACCGCTGCCGTGCACTGGCAACGTCTCTAAAGCAGTCAACAAATATCGACCTCTAAAACGTCAGCCAGGCTCTTCTGTATGAACCTTGGATGTGACTCAGTGTGGGAATGCATCTTCAAAAGCAAGAGTTTCAGACAGCATTCTTTTAAAAACAAAAACCCAATTCCTCCCAAACAAACATTTCAAATCACTCATCCTTCTGCCTTTTGCTTTTGTTTTTAATTGCACCAGGAATGAGCTTTTTTTGGGCTACTATTTTAAAAGTCTAGGCCTAGGAGAAGTTCTGCCAAGTCCTAGCAAAACACAATGTAATTTTAAAATTGCAGTCTGAAACTGCTGCTGCTCTGAGAGAACGATCATCTCCGAAATGACTGGGCAGGCTGTCTCAAATGGCTGCTTTACACGGGCTAGAGAAGGGGCTGCAAGAACCTGAAGCAGTCACTGCTCTAACTCCATGCAGGCCCCCGACTTCAAAGACCTCTGAACATCACCGTATCGCTAATGAAAATCCCAGGGAATCGCTCCGCACCGTCCACGCTCGGCCTGAATTTGGTTACTCCGATGACATGCCAGGAGCGTACCACGGCACGTCTGCTCGCGCCTTCCTATAACCCCACATGGATACCACACGGCTCCACCAAACAACCATAAATCATGTCTCCCAGGTACGATTAAATCCCTTCATGTTATTTAAGTCTGGGTGGGACTGAGCACTAGAGCACATCAGAGAGAGACCAGGCACAGAGGAACAGCAGCGATCACCTAAATGAGTTTCACGCTTTAGACAACAATCTGGATTCAAGTTGGATGCGGGACTGAAAGAGCATTGAGGGATGATCTCTGGGTCTCACCAGAGACTGGAGAATCATCTATTTTCATTCCTCCAAACCCCTCTGCAGCTTTCAGACCTGTCAACAATAAAGCACTGCCCAACAGGAGCAAAGTAGTCCAGGAGAACCCTGTGACAGCTCTTCCAAATTAATTGGAGTGATGGGCAGTGGCACCTCCGCTACCAATGCTGCTCCAGAATCCCACTCAGAAGCTCCTGAACCACAGCATGAGGGGACTTGCAGGGGTAGTTTGAGCAGCTGTCAAAGGGCAGAGAAGAGGCAGCACTGCCTGCTGTTTGCTCGACAAAGCCCCAGGCAGGTACCAAGATGATGCACTGCAAGGGGAGGATGACGAAGGGCCAGCAAGCAGCTGGCTGAAACTGAACCCAAGCTTCAGAGATGTGATGCTGCTCAGCAAAGAAAAGTGGTTTGGAGAAAGTGCCAGCCACAATGCTGTCTTTTAGCCCAAAACAAGCCTGTGCCCTGCAGCCATCCATCCTGGGTCCAGGCTGAGGGACAGCCTGTGACATGCTAGCCACACTGCTGACAGCCTTGCTGGCAGGCAGCAAACAGCTTTTTGTTGCTGGATGTGAACCCACGTCCCTCAGCTGACTTCCCAGAGCCCGTCAGACTTTGAGCGTGCATATCACCATGTCCCAATGGCCAAGGGCAGTGCAAGCCACCCCCAGTGCCACCTCGCAAGGCACCGGGCCCTGAAGAGCCCCCACCAGCAGCGCAACTGGGGCCACCTGCACCACGGCTGCTGCCTCCAAACGAGCCCGGCGAGAGGGCGAAAGCAAGAGAAATACCAGCTGTGTGGCAAACACGCGACCATGGTTCAAGCCGATTTATCCAGGGTGGGAGTCACCCCTGGATTTACCCCAGAGGGGAAGGGCAAACTTACTTTTCATAGTTTACATACTCGAAAAAAATTCAAACAGCGCAAGACACTGCTGCCCAAAGCAGGTATACGTCCCTGTCTTCCAGCTTCAGCAATCCACAGAGCTCTACTTGCTGCTGGCTGTAACCTCGAGCATTAACACTATACAAGATTTATGTTTAAAGCATATTAGTAACACTTTTTGACGATGGAGGCATTTTAGCAAACAGTAAATTCTGCAGAAGCTGTGTTTGGCAGAGTTATCAATAATCCTATTAATGACAAGGTGCAATTTACAGCAAACTGGCAGTGGAAAGGAGATACAGGACTTATGTGAAACAAAAAGATAATACAATATTACTCCATTGACTGTGCTTTCTCCTAATTGCCTTGTTATGTACGCTCGGGGCACACAATCTATCACGGATGAAGTCGTTTGTTCATAAAGCAGCACGCAAGAGGTTTTTAATCCAAGATCCCTCTAGCTGCATTTCAGGATTTATTTCAAAGTTGTCTAATTTTTCTATATTGTCTACGTTTATCCCAACATTAGCAAGCGCTCCTCTGAAAAGAGACTGCTGTGCTCAGTTGTGCTACTTGTACCGGATTATGTGACTGCTTACTAAGGCTTTACTCTGTAAGACTGCAGAGAGAGACACGCTTTGCAAAACAGACTGCAGATCCCGCGTCACTCTTCGCCGTCGCCAGGTCTGCAGAAGGGCTGCTGGCCCTCAGGACAGAATCCAACTAATACTCCTGTGCGCGTGGCCAAGTAACCCATGCGCGGTGTGCCAGGTTCTGTGCACGTCTCATAACCAAGGCATCAAGAACACCCCTGCACAATTACGAAGCGACTCTACCAAACTGAATGCCATAATTTTAACGTAACAAGCAAACTTTACCTCTAAGAATGCATCTATCCTATTGAAAAACCACACTGGAAACTTTCAAGATTGCAGGAAGATGCATTTGAGGCTTTAAAATTATTTAAATGATCTGTTTTCTTTTCAACATGAACTCATCCTCAGGTGTCCGCGTGGGAGGGCAGACAGATGGTTACTCAGCTGAGGAACTCGAGGCTGCTCTGTCTTTGTATAACGGTAACACCCAGCAGTCTGGAAAGAAGACGGGCTTCAGAGCAGGCCAAGGTCCAAACACAGGAGAAGAGACTGTGGAAACATCATTTAAGAGAACGGCTCAGATCTAGCTTTTGTGTGGTTTTGCTTCAGCTTCGACTCCCAAGACTCTCACATATGGATTTGGTCATTACTAAAAAGCCCAAGGTGCACATTTTTATACCATATATAGTGCTAAGAATGTAAGCTACGCTGGGAATGAAGATGATGATGAATGAATTTATTTTATTTGTAGTTTTAATTATTGGGTAAATTCCATTTACCACCTAGAATGTGAATGTGTTTTATTACAATAATATGCCTCCGGCATGAAGCCAAGACAGAGCTTCCAAGCAAGGGGGAGGGGGCATTAAATTGTGCTGGCTGGTGGTGAAAGCACTTGACATTTCTCCATTTCATTTCCTAGGTGCAATATCATAAATAAGCTCAATAAACAGTTGCTTACAGCCCTGGCCAATTTGAAACCCTACCTGATAGATTTATTTCAAGTATACCCTGTCCTCCAAAGCTGCTGGGAAACAACACCTTATCACTGCCAGCCTGTTATTTCTAGACCCTACATTGTTCGTAGCATCAGCAAAGCCATTCCCAGTGCTTGTCTGCAGAGTTGCTGGAAGCAACTGGAAGCTGCTGGTTGCCTGCGTTCATTGCTGAGGACGCAGCAGATAAGCCGACTGACATTTAGTTGCCTTCTATCACTTGCACTGCCAAAAATGGAGACCACAAAAATGCAGAAATAGATTTGGATTTTTTCAATTCATATTCCACAGTTTAGGAGAACTAGAGAATTATTACTTGCTTAGGATAATAACATTGGCCAATCTTTTTCTATATTTCTACTCAACGTGGCAACCAAGCTGACTTGCGTCAGTACAATTCAAAGTTGTTCAGAACTTTCTCTTACAAAAGCCATCAGCTTGGCATTACCTGCCTCTGGCAAACAGAACAAAAAAAAAACAAAAACCACCAGCTGAGGGTGTTTCTCCAGGTGCGTGCTTGTTAAAATACATCCATGTGGCTGGCATCCTCCATGCAGGTGACTGACGTTAAGGGAACGGGGACTTGGATTTTCCAGTTTGTAGAGAGCCTTACCTTAAAGCAAGCTACAACCGAGACAGCCACGGTCTGCTCTGTTAGTTCAGCTCCATGTCAAAGTTAGCGAAACCAATTCAGCCCTGGGATCTGACGCCTCAGTGACAAGGAGCGCAATTGCTTTCTGCAGCTGATGCAAGCTGGGAGCTCAGACCACAAGAAGCATTTGCCACGCACATCTATCTTTGGCTTCTCCGACTCGGAAAGCTATTTCATACTCATGCTGTTATGCTGCACTGGCTGATATTCCAGCTTGCAAAAATCAAACCCTACCCTGTCCATCCCTTGGCAAGGCCATCTGCCACCCACCACCCTCTGCACACCCAGAGTCCTACAGCAGCATTTCCCTCTCACACATTCAGTGAAGC
>Ga0181612_107401_pt1 | contig 12146 bp, 6 predicted proteins | sample HoacroProtozoa21_FD_119630 | JGI IMG/M metagenome (GOLD analysis project Ga0181612, IMG submission 119630) | Hoatzin crop microbial communities from Cojedes, Venezuel. Combined Assembly of Gp0051906, Gp0051904, Gp0051908
CAAGGGGCAACGGGCACAAACTGAAGCAGAGGAAGTTCCAGCTGAACATGAGGAAGAACTTTACTCTGAGGGTGACGGAGCCCTGGAAGAAGCTGCTCAGGGCAGTTGTGGATTCTGCTTCTCTGGAGATATTTCGTTCCAACCCCTACCGTTCTGTGATTCTGTCTATATGAGCTTTGGAAGTTCACTCAGAGAAAGTGACAGTTAACTTCAGAAACTGAGCTGGTTCCAGAAAGAGTATTTCAAATAAGAAAGTAACTGCTCACAATTCTGATAGTCACCTTAAGGACAGAAAATATTTAGAACAGAGGATGTTACTTGCATTTACCATTGACATCAATGTTTGGATGTCTGGACCAGTAAACGTTATTAATAGGCTAATATTTTAAAGCAGGAACACACAGTATTAATGGGTGATAAAAGCATAAAGGGATTTAGTATTAAATAGGTGTTATTATTAGGGTTACAAGGATAAAATAGATATTCTCTTTTGATAGATTAATAGTTCACAAAACATGAACCTGTGCTGACTCTGAATTGAGTCAAGTGGCTCTGATAGTAGTAGGGAATGTTATAATATCACCACCCAAATATTATGAGCCTCAGAGCTGTGGTTTCTGCTTTAAGTTGTTATTTAAAAGTAGCACTTCTAGGAGAAGCTCTTCTTTCTCTTAATACTTCTGTACAGTAGAAGCAGGTTTTTGAGATAAATCTAGTCTGTAACCAAACTCAAGAATTGTTCTGTCCACAGATCTGACCATGGGGGAAGCATGGCAGGGGAGAGGGGAAGCAGGGAGGGAATATTTGAGACGTGACCCAAATACTTAGTTTCATGGAGTTAAGTGCACATCTTCAACTAGTAAAGTGAACTATGCAGTATATGTTATTACAGAACTCCTGTTTGTATAAAGTACATAATCACAGCATTGTCTGTTTCAGAATGCTTGTCGGAATGAAATGTATGTGTACTACTTGTGGGGTGAGTCTGTCACGGATAATCATAGCAAAGTCTTCACCAGACAGAAAATTTGCATGCCTTTACCCTATGTAAGGAGGGAACAGAAGCTTGCCATGCTTGTGTAGGTAACCAAGCATAGGTTGATGTCATTAAGCCCAGGATTATATTCTACATTTCTCCACAGAAGGGCTGTGGTCAGAGAAGCAGCAGTTCCAGGTGCGCCCTGCAGTAACAGCAGAGCTGCTCTGCAGCACTCAGCACGGCATCCACAAGCGGGAATAATGAGAAAGTGAAGGTTTCTGGCATGCTACTGTTGTCCCTCTTTTCTCAGAACTATCAAGTTCTGAGAGCAAAGAGCCATTGTAGTAGTGAACACTTATCGGAAAAGGAATTAGCAAGCCAAATGTAAACAATTAGGACTTTGTGTTTCTTTTAAGAACCCATGGATGCAGATTGCAAACAGCAATGAGATGAGACAGATAATTTTGATAAGGCAATATGGACCAAACCTTTAAAATGACAGAAATAAAATACAATCCTACTTCTTATCATGACAAATGCATTGCAATAATTTTAATGTCTGTCCTGTGCTATAAAGGAGACAAACCCCCATGAATTAACTAGGTCTCTCACTACTTAACTAGATTCTCTTGTCATCTGAGCAGCCCATTGTGTAGTAGGGATTGACAGCAATACAGTCTTTTCCTTTTGATTTGATTATTGCCTTATATGGGCACAGTGACTTAACTCTGCCTTTGGCTGACTATGAAATTCTGATAGGTTTCTATGAGAAAAACTGCAGTTGAAGCCAAAACTCCCCTAGTTTAATTTTGCAGATGTGATCATGTGTGATATTACTTCTTTAGAGATTGTAGAAGCCTATTCCTAAGTCTGTGTGTGCTTCCCAAAGCAATACATCCAATATTTGATCTATGTATCTCAAGACTTTGTCCAGAAATCAGGTTACTTACTTCTCTTATGGAAAAAGTGTCTCATCAGAACAAGTGTGAAACTGGCATGTCTCACAAAATAAAGCTCCTCTAGAGAAAAAAAGTGTTTCAGCAGTGGTGGAAGAGCACAGAAGTTCATGTTCCCAGTGCCAGGAAGATTTGGTTTTCCATTGGAAACATAGTTTAATTGTGATTAAATACAGCAGAAGTAATTAAAATAGATTCACAGTTTTATGTCCTTTAGCAGTGTTAAGTTATGCCATTTTATAATTATATTTCATAGACTTCATTTTCACTCCTTGCTATTTACACTATGACTCTTCCAATAATCAGCTCTGCTGTTGTGTGCTTTTTAGTATTTAGCTTAAATGTAGTCCAGCCAAAGTGGTGCTGTAGAATCAAATTGAGATGTCATCAATTTAGTTTTCCAGGAGGCAAACTTTCTCATTTGTCATGTGGGTTGTTTTTTTGTGTTCTTACCCATTGCAGCATATGTAAGAAACTCTACTTCGTGTTTTGCTTGTTTTGTTTGACATTTAATTTTAATGATTCCCCCCGGGCCGCAAACTTTTATCTTTTTTTTCTCCCTTGAATTTGTTTGAGTCATACTATGCATTTTCCAGGTTAGACTCTGCCAGCTCATAACTGTATGTGCCAAGCTTTCAAGGATGATCAGAATTAAAATAGATAGGGAGCTTCCTTGGAAACTGTTAGGATCACTGGTAGTCATGGAAAAATTTGCTATTTCAGATCACAGCAATTTAAGTTAGAGGTACTTCATAGCTTTTGAACAAAATAAATATGGGAAAAGATATTTAAAAGACCTTAAAACAGAAATTGCTTATGAATATTGATGCAGCTGAACTCAGAAAGGCAGGTATATGTGTACTTGACGTTTATGGTGGAAGAAGTTAGCCCTATACTTGATGGAAAGAAGTATCAAGGCTAGAGTCTTTTAAAACATCGGTTTTCATCAGTTACAGGGCTAGCTGCATGCCTCTGTTTTTTTGCAGTCTGTGAGTGAACTCCTTCATTCATTGGCCATCGTATGTCTTCCCAATCTGTAATGAGATTTGTAGCTTTCTTATGCTTGGAAGACAAGCTGAGCTGCTGCACAGTTTTGTATCCATCACAGTCACCCTGCTGAGGTGACTGCGTTCATACACCTGAGGCTATTCCCTGCTCCGTGGGAGAATTTTTGAACACTGGTGAATATAGTGACCAAATAGAATACTGGAAACAAAAGTGCTGTTTAGATGATAATAGCAATAAAGTTTTATAATGACCAAATAGAATACTTGAAACAAAACTGCTATTTATATAATAGCAGCAGTAAAATTTTACAGAAGGGTTTTAGAGAAAGTGAAGTATACATATCAAATATTGTTCATTGAGGAAATGAGTCAGATTGTTTCTGTCATCATGCCCACATCAAAATTGTGGGTATGGCAAATTTCTGCTTACAGGGAGACAGTCCTCAAGAAGTCAAGCCTTTCTTGTAACAGGTTCCTGTGTATTTGAATTGCGTATATGCACATATATATTCTTGTATGTCATATGTTATAAGCATTAACTTCACAGCTTCTGGCAAAAAAGAAAGCCAAGTCTCATATTAGAACAATTTATTTAATCTAGTGTACAGTATCTTAAGCAAGGGAAAGAGCTTGTAGGTGTTGTCTCCCTAACGTATTATGATTTCGTTGAACTATTTATGCAGTGAAAAGACGTTTAGAAGGGAATACCCAAGAAATGTCACGGGTCAACAGCTTCACTGATGATATTGATCTTCTATCAGAAGAGTCACCACTTCCAGCTGTATCCGACGTGGAACAGTAAGTGGAACAACTTTTTAATCAATAAGACAAGTGCTCATTAATGGTGACATAATTATCGCTGATAATCTCGTTTTATATGTGTTCAATTCTGCTTAGTAGGATGCATTCATTTAAAAGTTGTCCTGACTCTGGAGTAGAAACATAGTATCTCATCATTCAAATTATGAACTTCATTGGACAAGCACAGAATATGATGTGTTTATGGATCTTGGTTTTAAACTGCCATTTCTGATGGAAAAGAGAAGATATTAACACTGTATTTGCCTGATATACATATGTCTTCTATGTGAATATTAGATATACTTAGTGTGATTATTTGTCTTGTCTTTTAGCGGAGGTGTAAGCAGGTAAGTCTTCATGTGTGCTGTACTTGCTTTGGTGTGTGAGCTTTCCGAAGCAGCATGGCTTCTGCTTTGCGCTTAGTGTATTCTCTACACCAGCGTGCCTTGGAATTGATGATGAGGAATTTTTTTTTTCTTTTTCTGTTAGAAGTTCCACTTTTATTCTGCTCATTAATCTGGCTAGAAAAAACAGTTACTCTGTTTGTTGGCATCGATATTGTTTCATGCTCTGCAGCTATGTACCAGTTAGATTCTACCCCCCCTCCTCCCCCTTTGGAGTGAACTATGTAACGGAAAGTCGGTTTATTTCATTTGGGAATAACATGCATTTGATAACTAGTGTGACGAATCTTCATCCTAGTGTCACAATGCAGTCAATGAATTAGACAAAAATCCTTCCAAGAGCAGAATTCAGCCAAAGGTGTATACACATGCAATGAACCTTCTCAGTTTGCAAAGTAAGTGAAAACATGGCTTCACGTAACACTTAATGATAGTATGCTACGATGATGACAGTTGTACATGGAGCACTTCGTAGTGAAGTCAAGCTTGGCTTTGTCAAGCTGCCAAAAGGCAAAGTTTTCCTTGCCTTCAACAAGTGTTATGAATTACAAAGTCAGACTCACAGTATGCCTTTATTCCAAAGCCAGTAACTGGTCATTTTTTAAACTTTGTAAGCTAGTATGTTAATTATTAAACATGAAATGTCAGATCTACAACTGTAATTTTGTAATGTAAAACATAGATTCTCCTGAAATTCTCTCAGCTAGATACATAAGAGAGATGTTCTCTGACAGTAACCTTTACTTTTGGCCATACTCTTTTCAAAACTCCCTTTATTGTGTGTGGAAGGCAGGTACTGTTCCAGGAGAGTAGAGTTCCTACCCATGAGCCATGCTACGTTGGACAAACATCTGTTGCATCAATCTCCACATGTGCATTAGTCTCACAGTAACTAAAGTGGTTGCTCGGCAAAACCTACCAGGCTGGTTGGAAACTGGTGATAGTACCATTTAAGAATGAGTCTTGAGCGAAAGTGAACCAGTGAGATGGATTGCAGCACTGCCCAGGTTTCAGTAGTTGATACATCCACTGTTGGATTTCTGATGTCAGGGATCCACGCGAGCTTGGAGAAGGTATGCTGTCCTGGTAGAAAGTGGAAGGTGTCAGTAAAAACAAAACCAAATAGCAAGCTTGCAAATTGAACTGAAGATGCCTGTACCTTAATGTAGGAAATATAGCTGCTTTGGATCCTTTAGATAGTTGGGATGATGTTTGTTTCTGGTGATCTGGGACAAAATGCGGAAACATGCAACCTCCCTGTCCTAGGGAACAAAAGCATCATATTCAGTATATAATTCTGTGGTTGTCAGAAGTTCTTGCTGGGTATCTCTGGCCCAGGCAGTCAGGGATAAAAATCTCATGTGGTTGCTGACCTGAGTGGAGCTATGTTATTTCATATGGGCTGCTTCTGAGGTGTCCAAAGTTGAAAAAGAATGATGTTGTAGGATATTAATCAAATCTCATAGATGAAACAAATATGTTAATTTCAATCAGTTGATGAGTTCATTAACAATAAATGCTCAGACTACTTTATTGTCTGATATAGTTACCCACCCAGTTTTTCAAATTCTTTGCTGAACAGGCAGAAGATGACTCCATCAGTGCATAGAAAGACTGCAAAATGATGTTTGGTCTGTGCTTTGAAACATAGAAGAAACCTAGTGATTATATTTGTCTCATTACAGCACATTTGCTTGGTCCTTAGGGTTAGTCTTCTGCATATATTGGTAATTATCTGTATTAAGTTATACATTAGGGAAGGTCTACATCTTGAGAACGCTACTTCTAGAGCTGGAAAGTTCATTTTTATCCCTTTGCTGTTTCTTGCTGACCTTAGCAGTTTCTTTATATCACCTGATTTTTTTGGTGGAAGATGTAAAATCAAACAATTTGAAGATGGATCCATCATCCAGCTTGATTCAACGTAGTGCAAAGTGCCACTTCTTTCTTCATGATGTTACATTCTGAAGCCCCTCTTTCGTCCTAGTTTCCTACTGTGTGCACACAGATGTTCTGACAGGACAGAGGACCTGGTATAGAAATAGGCCTGCTTGGAAAATTACGATGTGGCAAATTCCTGTATCTCTGTAACAGATTGTTTACTAATGAGAAAGGCAAGAGATTACTCCAAATGGCACTCGTTAAGCAAGTGACAGGCTGTGATTTCTGCTTTCTTTAAGTCTTGTCTCTATCCATTGTTGGCAGGACTGTTTTATCTGTCTGATGCAGCCTATCATGTGCGTCACAAGGTCTTTGCGGAAGAGTTGATACTAAGGTTTGTAAAATCAGTAAGCTGTAAGCTTGCTAATTCTTGAGCTGTGTCCATACGCAACAAAAATGAAAAGTAAACCTCTCAAAGTGCCTGTAAACTTGGTAAGTGACAAAAGGAAGAAAGGAAGAGAAATGCACATTAGGATGAGACAGGGACAAGCCTTAGTGGACTTTTGCTCCTTCTTCCTAGTCCAAACATTTAAGGCCAGCGACTCCCAACAGCTGGTTCAAACCAGAAACTGTAGTTGTGCTTTACCAGTGTTCAGTGAGACACCCTTTGGGGATGGCTATGTGGCTTGATTGACAAACAAGGATGTGAAGGTCCTAAGATGTGTCCAGAGGAGGGCAACAAAGCTGTTAGAAGATCTGGAAGGCATGTCCTGTGAGGGGTGGCTGAGGACTCTGGGCTTCTCTAGCGTGGAGAAAAGGAGGTTGAGGTGTGACCTCATTGCTCTCTGTGGCTTCCTGAGGAGGGAATGTGGAGAAGGAGGTGCTGAGGTCTTCTCCCTGGGATCGAGTGCCAGGACGTGTGGGAATGGTTCAGAGCTGCCCCAGGGGAGATTCAGACTGGACATCAGGAAGCATTTCTTTACCGAGAGCACGGTCAAACGCTGGAACAGGGTTCCTAGAGATCTGATCGATGCCCCAAGCCTGTCAGTGTTTAAGAGGCATTTGGGCACTGCCTTTAATAACATTCTTTAACTTGGTCAGTCCTGAACTGGTGAGGCAGTTGGACTAGATGATCATTGTAGGTCCCTTCCAACTGAAACAGTCTATTCAACTAGATGTCCTGTAGACTTGCACTGACATACTCTTGAAGTGTCAAAAGCCACTCTTGAGAAAGAATAAGAAACAATAGCATTGTTCCCATGTTGAATTGTGCAAATGGTGTTTGTCTCTTTCTGGATTCTTCCTGGCTGCACTGGAACTTTGCAAGAGTGAAGGACACCACTGAAAAGTACTTTTAGCCTTATTTTCTTTTTTATCTCCAGCTGGTCCTATTGTTACGCAGGTTGTGATGACAACAACCCTTGGCCATGAAAGTATTTTTTGTCATACGCACTAGAGTTAATCTTCCATCAGGAAAGAGAGAATTTGGCCAATAGACTGTATTGAAAGATTACACCAGCCCTGGTCCCAGATAACAGAGTCTCAGGAAAAACATACACAGTACCAGCTTCAGAGGCAGACATCCTGTTTTTGTTTTTCAAAGTTCTGTGGTTTAAAGCTGTGGTGTTTAAAGCTCTTTACGCTGTAAGGAAAAGCAAAAGTTAGAAATTCTATATGTCAGCATGGTTAAGCAACTGTGGTTGAGTATGCATTTTGTAGCTCACTAAGGTCATGTAAAGGTAAATGTCAGTTGGTCTCTTAGCAGAAAGCAGTGTAATGCTGCAGTTCAGCAGTCATCGCATCAGCTCTCTTGGGAGGAAACCTTTAGAAGGTGAGATCCACATACAATGACCATCGTCAGTGGTAATTGCCGTTAGTTGAACAGCTGTAGTAATAACTCTTCAGCTGCAACAGGCTGCCAGGGAAGTGATAGCTACACCTGTTCCCCACGGGAAAGTGGGGTCTTAATTACTTTTCATGGGTTGAGAGTGAGACCAACAGTTGCTGTTTTTTCTGAGGCCCTGTCCACAACAGAGTCAAATCATGTTAGGGAACTGTGGGTTTAATGCAATTCTGGCTAAAACAATTCTATTCAAAAGTTTAGATAGCATTTATGTACTTCTGCTACATTCCTGTGTATTAATCTGTGTAACGTGGCTGTGAAAAGGGCTCACTGTTTCAGTCTGAGGTCTTAAAATGGTGTAATAAAAGCATAGAGATCTGAATGTGGAAGCAACCATATATCCACTGTTGCCACCTCCAATTTTTTTCTTTCAAGCTCATAGCGGGAAAAGCAGCTCCTAGATTGTACAAGGGAGATCTTATCTGCAAAATAATTAGCAGAACAACCCAGCATTAGTATGTGGTTATTGCACAATCAAAGGAAGTGGGAATATCTGCTTTAAATAAAAAAAAAAGAGGAAATGGCTGATTGAATATAAGCTGTATAAGAACCCTGAGGAGGAGTGAAAAGATAGATCTGAGGTAAGGCAATGGCTGCAAAAGCTCAAGGCCTGCCATGTAGCACTTCCTTCTAAAAGGGGAAACTGAGACTCCGAGGCTGAGGATGACAGTGCCTTGCTCTGTGTCATCATTGGTGAATCCTGATACAAAAGGAGCATCACAAATTAATCTTCAATGAGGAACAGAACCTTCTGTGAGGACTGAGACTGAATGAGGCAAAGAAGTTATTCTTGTCTGTTGGTGCTTGTGCTTGCTCTTGGCTGCTAGGAGGAACAGAACACCAAAGCTGCTCCTCACTTCAGCAGAACCGGGGTCTACAGAGACTGAGGGGGGACACACACTTAGCACTGCTGCTCACTGGAAGGAGTTAGTAATCCATGCAGCTATAGTCAAAGGAAGATGCTTGATGATTAGTCTTAGCATCTAGCATTTCTCCTTAAAAACAAGTTTAGGAGCAGTGTTGGCTTGTCTTTTTTTCTAGTGGAAGTAGTTTACCATAGGAATGGCAGATATGAAATATGACTATTTTTCTCCATTACCCACTAACACAGAAATTTCATACAAAGTGAGAGGAACAAATTGTAAAACCTATGCCAGGCCTTAAAGCTTAAGTTAGATGTGCTCAAATAAAATGGTGCTGTATGACCCTTTTAAAGTTATTGGTCAGTACTTGAAAAAAGGGATGTTAAATCCGTCTTTCAGATTTGTTTCAGCCTTCCAGCTGTTCCCTCCATCTGTAGGTGGCAGTGAAGGTTTTATCAGGGGCTTAAGAGTATTTTCTGTGTCCTTCTTTGAAAGAAGGTAGATTTAGATTAGATATAAGGAAGAAATTCTTTGCTATGAGGATGATGAGGCACTGGCACAGGTTGCCCAGAGAAGATATGGCTGCCCCCTCCCTGGAAGTGTTCAGGGCCAGGTTGGACAGGGCTTTGAGCAACCTGGTCTGGTGGGAGGCATCCCTGCTCATGGCAGGGGGGTGGGAACTAGGTGATCTTTAAGGTCCCTTCTAACCCAAACCATTCTATGATTCTTTTTTGGGTCTGCTTGAAAAATCCAGCCGTGTGCAACTCTTGACACAAAGCATATTTTCAGTATTTCTATGGTTTTGGTCTATCTGTGCAAAGGGCGTTCATCTTTGTATTTTTGTCATAACTTCCTCATATAGCTTAATGTTTTTTATCTTATTAAGGAAATGGTTCACCTTATCACCAGCAAATGTATCACATTGAATATCATTAGATCCAGTAATTAGTAATCTTGTGTAGGATAATTGAATCTACTGATAGCTCATTAAGAAAGCTTTTATTACTAAGATAGTGTCCCTAGGGTCCTTCCTCAGCTGGATCTGTTATACCACCTGATGTCCTTTTGCATGTGTCCATGGTTTATTTCAAAATACTGTTGATCTTAATTTTTGAAAGCATGATCAGGCATTTGATGTATGATGTAAATACTGCCCATATTGTCACTGAGCTAGTATGGGTATTGGAGAACACTGTGAAGCCATACTGACCATTAACCAGCTAGTGAAGGGAATGGTGTTGGAAGAACTACCATCACCCAAGAGGAATGGGTTAGCCAAACGACAGCAGCAAGGTTGGTCGGAGTAAAGAATATTCCCGCAGATGTTACAGTTTGCCTACCATCACCGCATTTACACTTCCTCCATATTTTTGAAATGTAAAATGAAGTGATAGGGAGAGAAGAAAAACTAGTAAGTGGGCAGCCCACAGTAACATGAAGGGCGGACGTTTCTATATGTCTTGTTTCCAGCTTTCTCATTCTGCTGTTGGCTTTTGACATTTACTAATCCTCGCTCTCAGGTACATCTCATAGAGGTAGTACTGGTGCAACTAGTTCTGTCCCCTGCACTCAAAAGCATTATTAATTGCTCCAAAGAGAAATTTAGATGAGAGTCTGTCATTTCTGAACTGAAAAAGGTAAAATAGTGAAAATTCAACAGACAGTAGTAATTGCTAATCTGTATGCTTTTTACCATTATAAGGCCTCGTGTTAAGTTATGCTTTTTAGTACTCCCTATTTTTGTATTGTCACCTCTAATTTTGAACACTTTAAAAAGACTGTTTCAGGATTTATTTCGGCACCCAAAGTGTTTTTATTACCATGTAATATGAAAGCAAGGCTGGGGTTAATATAAATTGGTTCCATTATGTAGTAACCTTTTCTAAGAATTTGACACTGCTTCTGAGTTTTTCGGAAGGTTTTTTTTTTTTGTGTTTTTTTTAGTCTGAAGAGTAACTTTTCAGAGAATTTCTGCTCTTTTATTTTTAAGTGAGGACGTTTGGCCAGTGGAGGGCACTGCACCATAACACAATGAGAGACAGAAACTCCCGTTTCAGTTTTCAAAATCCGATTTGTCATTTCAACAAACTTACTTATAAACTTAATTTATGAGCATCTGAATTTCCCCAATGTTAAACTGGCAAGTTGCCACACTAAGAAAAAATGCTACATGTACTTGAACATCAGTTTAATGAGAAACTTAACCAAACCCCAAAGGCTCAACTTGGGTATTGTGGTTATACTTTCTTTTCTGGAAAACAGGCTATTGTAACAGCCCACTGAAGGTTGTGAAAATGTAACTAAATGCATATATTATGTAAGCCTCTCTACAACAAATGGTTCAGATCTGATGGAAAAGTCTGGAATAAAAGTTTGTTTGGGAAACAGAAGCTTCTACAAAAAAATGACATTGCATATAATTATATTTTTCTTCATGGGTTTTCTAATAATTTCACAGAATTTTAGAGTAGGGATAGAATTTTTCTTGAAAGGGGTGAGATGACTGGGATGTATGGCTGCTGACTTGTATAATAAATAGTTTACGAAGACTGTTTTCAGATCAAAGACTCACATTTGTGGCTTTGTTCTATTCAGAAATTATTATTTATCTCACTAGCAAGTTAGAGAATGGAAATATGTCAACTCTTGTTACTGGAAAAGGTGCAAAGAGCTAGATTGGGTTCGTAGTCTAAAGTGTTGGCGCGTTGTTTCTGTGTGAGGATGAAACTAGTAAAGGGATGAATCATTTTATAAAGGCTTTGTTTGGGCTTCATAATTTCTTGAGGTTTTCAGTTAAAGATTCTTATTTCAATGCACATAATGGTTCTCATTGAGTTCCATGACACTTGACTATGGATAACTGCATTTATATGCATCTGTGATGAAAGTTTGAAAGATGTAACGTTAAAGTATGTTCTTTGCTGAAGATGACTACAACCCTTCTTATCAGGTCACTTCAGCCTCTCATGCTTACACAAAATAAAGCGCCAAGCATGATACTCATTTTTCTGGGGGGGGGAAAATTGGTGGAAAAACATGATGATTGCAATGTGCAGAAAAGTGTGACTTTGTCCTTTACCAAGGCATAGGTAGAAATAAATAAGTATACATTTTCTTTTAACTTTGATCTTGTGGCTTTGCAATAGTTTCAACTTTAACACCTTTTATGTGAGTCTAAATTTGGTGTGTATGAATCATGCATATGCCTATTCTAGTAACAGGCACTTCATTTCATTCATTGTGTGTATTTATGCAAAGTATATTTATTGAAAGGAAAAGCGCAGTGATAAGACTTCATGGCGTCCACAATTAAAATGTGTAAGTCATTCCTGATTCGATCTAGCTCCATCCG
>Ga0181612_176597_pt1 | contig 12146 bp, 6 predicted proteins | sample HoacroProtozoa21_FD_119630 | JGI IMG/M metagenome (GOLD analysis project Ga0181612, IMG submission 119630) | Hoatzin crop microbial communities from Cojedes, Venezuel. Combined Assembly of Gp0051906, Gp0051904, Gp0051908
ACTATGGTGGGAAAACTAAGAATATAACACTGGTCATCTGGCTATGAGTGGGCAATATTGCTTCACTCCTCTATTCTATCTTTAATCTGCTGTTGGCTCACCTATGGCAGGTAGTACAGCTGGAAGTACGCTGATAGTGTAACTCAGGCAGCGGGTGCTTTCATGGTGTTAGGGGCTTGTCTCAGACAGCCAGGTTTTTTTTTATTTCCCACATTCCCAACCAAAAAGCTGGAGCCCTGTAGCTCCAGTTGTGCAGAACTGGATTGGGACTCGGAAAGCCCATTCATTTTACATCAATGCACAAACCACCATTTGAAGGTAGTGGTTCTGTGTCATTCAAGGTCGTATTGAATCCCTAAAGCCTCTTTCTAAATCCCTGGTGCCTCCTGTCTCTCTTCCTGAGATCTGCTGTGTTGCAGACCTTGCTTTTATGGAATCTGCCAGGCTGGAAGGTGCAGCCTGCTGTTCAGATCACATTTACAGAGGGCTCATGCTAAACTTAAGCCCATATTATGTTTGTTCCTCTGTGAGGCTTATATTTGTCTTGTACTTTGTCTGGGAATTCAGATTGTGTATCTTGGCTAGGCTCCGTCGTATACATGTAATCCCAGCTCCTTTACTCTCCTGCATGGACTTGCTAGGGAACAGGAAGTAAATGGAGTGTCTTGTAGAGATGACTTGGAGGGAGAGCTGACTGCCAGCCAAAAAACCCATCCAACTACAAAAGCAGCTGTTTCAGCCCAAAAATTTGTAAGCAGAATTATTTCCTTAGCACCTCATCATAATTCCTGCAGGAGCTTGGGCAATCAGACAGGCTTTCCATCCTGGTAGGCTAGGAAACATGGAATGCTTATTTAGAGAAATTGGTGAATACTGGTTGGTGATCGCATGGCTGAGAGCACTGCATGCGGGTGAGGGGAGAGAAAAAGTCTCAAGGTGTGAAAAGGGGAACACTTGGTCCAAATCAATACTGGAGGGTTGGAGTTAAGTTTTCTGCCTTGTTCCTGTGCCTGCTAATTCCAAGCCCCAACTAAAGCAGGTTTGCTAACTTCTGCAGCTGGATCTGGAAGATGTGTGTGTGCATGCATGCCTCAGGCACAGCAGAAAGCAGAAATTTTCCTAGGCTGTGATGCCCAGTCTACCTGCAGGACTGGCTTTGTCCTGGCTCTGGGGCCGGTGGGGGAGTACCAGCTGTCCAAGCATCAGTCCCGTCTGAAACCTCTTCTACACTGAGAAGTACCTGGAGTTAAAAAGAGAGTGTCATTTGGGGGAGATTAATTGGTACAGGAAAGTAGAGAGACCTGCTCCCTATATCTGACATATAGGTCCCATTGTCAGTTCTCTTATGGAAAAAAATCCTCCAGATCTTGACAACAGACATAAGGAAAACAGATTTGTTTGATCTAGCAACACAGTTCAGTGTAGTGGGCTGATTCTCCTTTGCTCTTCACTTCCCCAGTGGCCCAGAATGGGGGAATTGCTAGTCTCAACACCTAGACATGTGCTCTTTGCCAAGCCTCATCTTGCCAACGTGGCTTGTGCTGAGGCTGTGACTGGGAGAGTAAAGCCTGGTGCCTATTTTTGTAAGACTATAGCAATCCTTTGCCCGTGCTCAAGGGTCTGCTGCAGAGCTGCTGCTTCAGGGTGCTGGTATGCATCTGTGAGACCTTCTGTGCAGGTCCTGACCAGGGCTGTCTGCCCTTTCCTGCCCCAGGCGCTCATGCCCTCGTGGAAGGAACGACTGAACCATGCAGAAAGCAGCTCTGACACAGTTTACAGCCCAGCATGTTAACATAATGCCAATTGGTGCTGCTTGGCTGCACCGGCTGCTTCCTCCATGGTGTCATCACTGTGTGAAGTGACAGCCTGTTCATGATGCTGCTGTTACAAATATGGTTTCCCACTGTGACTGTGAATGGCATTGGTGTCCTGGAGACACACTGTGGTACCGCACTTCACAGAGAGATCTGGGTTCTCCTTTTCTGCCTCTTTATGCCCTTGCAAGGCCCATGGGCTCCCTGGTCCCAGCTGGCTCTGTTGTGCCCTGCATCAGCCTCCAGAAATCCTGTGTCATGGTAGAAGAGACTTTTCAGCTGGAGAAGTCAATCACTATTCAAGCTTGCCCCAGATCCTTAGGTAAGGGGTAAATTTGCCTTGGTTTCTCAAACACAGCAGTTTCAGTGTCACAGATGGCAGCGCAAGCACACAATGCAGAGCTGCTGGGGGGTACGTGTCCTCACCTCTGCCCTTGGGGAATGGTTACAAAATTGTTTCTCTGCAGCTTTGGCTCTTCCTGTCTATTATTGCACTCCCTTTTATATTAATAACTTTGGTTGATGATGGCAGTAATTCAAGAGTGATGTTACAAGCTGTCAGCTGTTACCAGCCTTGCAGGCTGGCTACTTCAGGCCACCATTTCAGAAAACTCCAGAAACAGGGTGCTTGGGGAATGTTGCTTGTCCTGAGCTGAGGCTTTATTGTTATAAACAAGCCTTAATTACAAAGCAGAAGTTACTTCTAGACCTGATTGTCTGAATTCTGTGGCACCCTTACACATGCAGCAGGATATAGTATTCTTTTCTTCCTGGCCCAAACCGTTGGGTATCCCTTCTTGTGTCTGCCTAAAAGGAGGGGTGAATTCTGTTGGGTAAAGTGATGCCTGTGTATGAATGAAAAACAGATGAAAGCATAATGTGAGCCAGCAGCTAGAAATTAAAGTTAGATAAATGTAAGCTAGAAATAAGGTACATGATTTTAACAGTGAAGTTTGAACTATTTGCACCAGTTACCAAGGGATACGGTGGTGGTTCTGCCCCTTGAAGCCTCTGAAGAAACCATGTCTTGCTATCTGAGCCAGAAGAAATCTGGGACATCAGATGAAATTCAAGAACATTTTTATGCAGGAGACCAATATGAACATTTCTGCTGCACTCTTAAAATCTAGAAATCTAAAAATAGTTGTTTTAAAGGCATTTGACACTCTTTAGGATAAATATTACTGTTCTGTGACAGTTCCTCTTTCCCTCTCCTTAATGCTGTTTTCCTAATGTATTATTCTGAGCTGGTGGATGGTAATCAAAACTGGTCATAATCTGTGTTCATTAAAGGCCATGTCATGTCTGTGTAATGTGAGGTGGTAGTTTATACCCAGGTGTGAAACAGAGGCTGGTCTATGAAGAGGCTTCACGCTGAGGTCATGGCTTGCTGAGTGTTTCTCTCAGTGGCAGTATTGTCACAAGCTTCTCATTCCAATCCTACTTCTTTTCTACTTTCTTGTTTGCCTTTTTTTTTTTTTTTTTTTGTTTCTTTAATAAAGCTCCCAACAACATCATTTGCCACAATGGGATTTACTTCCACCGGCAAAGGCTTTCATCTTGAGAACTTTCTCACTGGCTTTCAGCCTTGGCTGTTGTTTTAGGGCTACCTGAATTTGTGCCTCCAGACCACTCTGGCAATCTGAGAGCTGGGGGATAAGCTGGCTGTTGCTGAAAGAGGCACCCACTGGGAGCTGCTTTACCAGGCAGGAGAGACTGGTCATGGCCAGAGATTAGCTAGGACCTCAGCCAAGGCTCTGGGCAGTGGTAACCTCACTGCTCGCACTGCCTAGGCCAGGAATGACTTTGCGAGGGGCATTGGTGTTGCTGATGGAAGTAGGACAGAGAGTGATCTAGTGACTGGAAGGTCCAAACTGTTTCCCAACTCTCAGGTCAAATCAAGAAATTAGTGATTTTGAATCCTTGAGATCCTTGAATGGCTTTAGGCTATGAAAGGAAGTCAGGGCCTCCTGAAATAACCTGTGCCACAAACACAACCTTACTGTGAAGGACTATATTAAAACTGGTTTCCTAATTGAGTGCTGGATACTTACTAAGTGTAAAAAAACCTTCAAAAGTACTCTCAATGCTCATTTGTAGTTTTTTAAATTTGATTTTATGTGTCTCTAATCCTGTTACCTGTTTTGGGCTTAGTAAATTAAAAAAACCTCCAACTATTTCCTTTGACTTGCTGGACTTAAGGGTGATGTCAGTGTTGTAATCTAATATCAAAGCTTCACAGCACTATGGACGTGTTGATCCTCTCAACAACCAATGAACTGCTCCAGGCTAACCAGGGGGTGATAAAATACTTCTCCACTTAACTGCATGCACCTATGTAGGAGAATTATCTTCCCTCACCTGACATAGTCAGGAAACCTCTCTGGCCTGTCCTGAAGGGATGGGGTCCCTGAAGTCTGTGCATTGCTGGGTCGGTTAAGATGGATGCTTCTGTTAAGCTGTGTTCTGTAAACACAGCACCTTCTTCTCCACCCAGTCATTGCCCTGCCATCTCCACCCTCCTCCCAGATCTCTTCTGTGTAAAAGAAAGTAACAATTGCAAGGTCAAACTTTCAAATTGCTAGGGGCTGCTTATATGTGCTGTGGAGTTGATGAAATGGTATTTGCAAAGTGCTAAGGATCTCTGAGATCAACACAACAGTTGGTGAGATCAGCTAGGCCTATGACGCCCTCACAGAGAAATGGAGAAATGTTGGAGGTCAAAGGTTTGAGTAATAGGATGAGGAAGTTACAGCCCCATGTCTGAGTCATGATCTTTCATTTTGCTCTTCTGAGAAGGGGATCCTTGTGCTTTTTAGAAGAGCATTAGTTTTCCTTTCTAAGTGTTCCCTTTGATTTCAAAGGGAGGAAAAGTGATTGTAAAAGAGGAACGTTTGTCTGAGTTTTCTTTCTCTCCTTTCTGTAAAAGCCTTGTGAAAGCACAAGTCAAATTCACTTCTGGAAAACCAGGGCTAAGTCAGAGGCTGGAGGGTATGGTGTTTTCCCAATCCAGCTGTGAATTTTGGCCTGATACTGACAAGTGCCCGCTAGCTCCCGTCCTGTTGTGGGTGACCTTCTAAGTCCAGATTTGGTTTCCATACAAGGAGCAATGGAGCAGTCTGGGATACTTCAGCCTGGAAAATGGATGATTTTAGGGGGAATGTGACAGAGACCTACAAGATCCTGAGTTGCATGAAGAAAGTGGATAGGGACTGACTGTTCCTACTTTCTCCTGTGCAAGAACTGGAAGCCAACAGGTGTGGACAGTGGGGTCAGATTTCAAAGAAATGAAGGGATGTGGTTCTGGATGCACCAGGCAGTAGACCTGGAGAACCACTTGTCAAAGGGTTTTGTGGGTGCAAGGTATATACTTGCGTTCAAAGGAAGACAACAGCATTGGAAAGCAAGATTGGTTAGCTATTACTAAATAGGCAAACCACCTAAGGCCAAAAAAATGTCTCTTAAGCTGAAAATAATTGAAGGTTAACTAAATAATTTGGATTTTGTGAGGGAAGTACCATATATTTTTGGCCTGTTCTTCCTCTTTCCTAGGTGTCAACTTATAATTTTTACCGGAGACAATGGTGGGCTAGGTGGACCCTTGGTGTGGGCCTGTATGGATGATGTAGGAGTTCTAAGACATTTAAGCCTGGAGACAATACTAATTCAAGTTTAGTCCCCCAAAACAAGCATCGGCACAACTACAGCTTTCTAGAACATCCCAAGGGCAGCTGATCTCCTTAGAAATTGTTTCCAGGCTATTTCTAAATTGTCTGCAGTCTGTCGTTATTTCCTTAATGCCCTCCCTGATCACATAAGCAGTACATGAGAAGGACTCAGCTTGCAAGGGAAGTATCCCTTGAGGTATGAGGACTTCTGAGGAGGAGTAAGGCTGCCATGCACAAGACAGGGCAGAAGATAAATGAGAGGTCTAGGTGGAGGTGCTGTGGTGGGACTTTGGAAATGTAACATCTGGGAAGTTTCACCTGGCTACAGACTGTAGTTGTAGGTGGTTGGGAGAGCTGGGCAAGAGTCCACACAAGCTGGACTGGGGTATAGTAGGAACTGGTGCGGAAAAAGAAGATCTGAGCTGGAAGGTGTGGGCATGTCTCATTGCTCTGTTTGCTCTAGAGCACAACCAACCCAAAGGAGTGATGCTGGCTGTTAGTTTCCTCAGAATGGGAAGTCAGGCTCTCGCCTTTCCAGATATTGGTATCAGCAAGTCCAACAACTTCTCAGAGGGATTTTTGAGGGACTGCTTAATGTTGTGTCTATATGGATCTTGTGTCAGGGAAATGCATATTCCCAGAATTGTTCTTCTGAAAGCAAAACTGCAGAACTTTTTCCTTTATTTTTCACTTTAAAAAAACTAAATAAATATTCTACCTGGCAGAGCCTGCCACTCCCTTTGCGATGGCTGGAGTATGCTTTTGCAGCCAGTTCTGTCTACACAGGTAATCAAGGAGCAGGCAACTTCAACATAATCTTCCCTCTGAGCTTGAAGAACAAGCTGTGGCAATACAAAAGAGACCTTCTAAGAGACTTGTGCAGCTGCACAGCCCTTATATAGGCCCCATGATCTGTTTATCTTTTGCCTTCAAGGAAACGTCAGAGTTAAGGGAAGCTCCCCCAAATGGGATGGCTTAAAAGACTGTATCCTCTGCTGGGAAGTGCACACGCTTCTTTCTTTATAAGCCATTTGATATATTTTTCCTCTCTTTCTCTCTCTTCCTCTCCTCCCCTGGCAGCAGAATCTCTGGCCGTTGCATGCTTTTCATTAAATTCTTCTGAATGTAAGCTTGTATGTTCTGACACAGGGTCAAAGAGTACCATGGCAGGGATAAAACTCAGAAAGAGAATGGAAGGCTTTTTCTGGTTTTGATTACTGGACGTTGCCAGTTATTGTGGAGTGCATTCTTGGCAGGGTCTGAAGACTGAGTTAAATATCACCCGGAAAGGAGCATTCCATGATGCTCCTGAAACACTGAACTTCTCCTCCTGAAATATCGGGGGTGGAGGGTGGTGGGGGGGGTGGAGTTGTGTCTTGGCCAGTTTCCAGCCTCTCTAGTGCTACTGTCACTCTTAACCCACATGTTCTCCTTTTACAGTATCCATTGAAGGAGGTTATTTAACTTCCTTTGCTGATACAAGCAACTACCACTGTTGTGTTGTTGGGTTTATGTTGTTTGTCTCTAATGAAAGCCCCACGCTTAGTGATGAACTCAAATAACCAATTGCTTACTCAGCTTTGCAGCTCTGTTATCTGAAGGTATAATCACTTCCTGCATCTTTGTTTGTCTTTGACTCCGTGCTGTTGTACTGATGGTCTGGGAGGTACCGTGCTGCTCCTGCAGCTGCTTTTCTCTGCCCCAAGGCACATCAGCATGTGGGGAGGAAAAGCTGTTCCTGGTTATTGCTGCATCTTCTTTCAATGCCTTAGACACAGGCTACTCTGTAACATGGAATATTGTCCCTCTTATTTCTGAGGGAGGAGGACAAGGAGCCTTGATGTCTGTTGTGAAGACTGTGGAGTTTGCACCTAAGGGGGACAGTGGCAAAATCCATCTGTAACCTCTGTGCAAGTGCAAAGAGGCAGAGGAGGTGCAAGTCAGAGGGGTCTGATCCCCCGTTACCTGGTGTGAGCATTTGTACTTTGATGGCAGGGGATCTGTGAACATCTCTCTTGGTGGCTGGCTGTGATACTGGCCAAGACTGCAGGGGTGAAGTGTCAGGGCCCTGACTGTACCTAACAGGACTTGCCCTGATGAGCCTGTCATGGGGCCTCCACCCACTCCCCGGCCTATTGTTCTCAGGGGCTCCATTTAAGCTCAGTCCATGACTTTCAATCTCTTCCTGAGCTATAGTGTAGATGTACCTGTCTCCCACTCCATACAGCCATGCCTGTGCCTGGCCAGGGACCTCAGGCTGGGACCATGCCCCATGGACCAACTTCCCGGTTTGACGTCAGACCTGCCTGGTGACCACTGGGCTGTGTCTGACCATGGTTACTGACATTGGAGCTGACTCCGACCTGCAGCTTGACTTCCCAGCTTGACCTGCCCTATCGCCACGAATGACCTGGACTCTTGGCTGGCCCTGGCTGCCGTCCCCAGGCTTGGCTGCTGGTCTCGCTTATGTTCTGTGGGACAGGGTCCTGGCTGGTGGGCCCTGCAATGCCGGCTGAGTTATCCTCCTGAGTTCTCCTATAGGGAACTGCTGGCCATTGCTGCTCCCTGAACCTTGAAAGGTCTCTATGGAGGGGTGACGCTTTTGAAAGACTCATCTTGGTGTGAAACACTTCCTCAACTAGCAGCACAGCAAAACAAGAGCACATGGCTTTGGGGATATCCTGCTTGCCCACGGGGGAAGGTGGCACTGTACATCAAAGCTGTGCCTTCCTTCAAATCTCCAGTGTGGTAAATAGGTTCTCACCAGCTCATTAGTTGCAAAATTAATTAGCATTCCAGCCATGGGATGTGATGTAGTTCTTAACCCAGCAGGCTGGCCAGGCAAGAGCTTCTCTCCAGCCTCAGGAAAGGATGTTTGGAGATATGGGGGTTTGTTTGTTAAGCTGCTGCTACTTCCAGTGTTTTCTGCTGGGATTAGCAATCTGCCGTGTACTGTGGGGCTTGCAAGGTCCCAGGACAAGAAGAGAAACCACTCTTTTGCAGAATCCTTGCTAAACAACTTCCCTGAAAAACATGAGGAACTCGTGATTGCTCACTCCTTGGAAGCAAAGACCATGACAGATGCATTTGCAGAGAATAAACAATAAGAATCAACAATAGTCAGAAGGAAGTGGCTCCTCCGAGAATAGGAGACAGACTAAGGGAAGAAAAATGATTGGGTTAGATAAGTAAGTTTTATGAGAAGGGGGAAGAAAATGGCAAGAAAGTGGGGGTGGTAAAGGAGGGGCTGGGGGTGCAGAGCAGCCCCTGGGGAGGGGATGCGCCATGTCATGAAGCCACCTGTGAAGTGAAGTGTCCTCACTGATAAGATTGTGTTGTAAACTGCATTGCTTCAGCATTGTCCAGTAGAAGACCAGGCCCAGCTAAGCATTTTGCCCTAGGGCAGCTGTCTCAAGGGAGGGAGCAGAGGTTTCCTTGCGAAAGGCACTGCCAGGTCACATCACTCTGTGTTCCTGATGTCAGCTGTGCATCTCCTCCTGAAGGGCTGGTACATACACAGAAGCTAGCGTGTGGCAGCTTCTGCTGGCTGTTGCTGTCTCAGGGGGATGAAGACAGCTGTGCAGAGAGGACTAGCTCTCCTAAAGAGGTCTGCATGGGACTTGCAATGCCAGAAACCTGTTCTCACCTGTGATGTGTACTCTTAATTCAGCACTGTTTTGTACTAAATCCCTCCTGCTCCTCTCTCTTTCCTTGCTAAGCTTGTCTCAAGCTGATGGCAAATAAAACATATTTTTCCCATTTTCTGTGAGGCTTCTAACTTCACCTGTGATTGTAGATCTTGGAGGTTGCAAGCCCTTGCGAGCTTTCAGTGATTTACAGCAAAATCCTCCCACATGCGCTATGCATCTCAGAAGGCAGAGTATAAGGGGTGTTCTGGGAATGGCTGGGAGACGTCCGTGGCCTTTCGGAGATCTCTGTTTGCACTGAAGGGTAAGGAGGGTTGTGGTGTCACTGGGAACCTCTGCTCTCTTGTTTCTTCCCAAATGAAGGGATTTGGGTGACTGAGTAGCCCCTGTTGTGTTTGCATGATGTAGCCCCAGAGGAGCTTTATGGGATAATACTACATGCAGCTCACAAGGCACAGGCCCTTGTCAAAGTAATAATTCACACCATATTCCTCTGAAACTTTTCTGACTATTGGCGAGACAAATCAAGACTGAAGAATCTTATTGTTTCAGAAAATGGAGACAATTTTGGTTTTCCTTCACAAAGTCACAGAAGAGTGCTGTTGTGTTGCTGGAGATGTGGGACTGGATTAAACTGGAAGTCTGAAACTGGGGAAATCTGAGCAACTTGATTCAAAGCTGAAGAAAATTTTCATGTGATCTCTTGTGAAACATAATTCACTTACCCAGATAATGGGTGTTGCATGACTTAATTATTTTAAAACCAGAATATATTCCTGGTCCTAAACTTAGTTTGCTCTTTTCTTGCACTTCTTTGACCGATTTTTTCCTTTGGAGATCTTAAATATTGCTATATTATTGCTGTCACTGTTCTGGCCAAGTAAAATGTAAAGTAACACAACCCTGCTCTGATTATAAATAAGATCCTAAAATTATCCCTAGCTTACCTAAGTTTGGACTTCTAATGTGTGGACTGCATTGGAGATGACCTGGCGTTGGGAAAGTATTTCCAGTTGTTCAAGCACTGCAGAGATCCTCTGTCAAGGCTTGTTTGTACAGCCTAGACTGTCCACAGTGTCATGACAGGGGTAAAAGATGGGTTCTTTTATAACAGTTTATTAACTTGTGTGTGTATTACAAGGTAAAGGTGGATCCTAAGCTCCCTGTCACCTCTAAACTGGTGTACTAACATGTGTGCAGAGCTCTTGCATGTACAAGATGTCACCTGTTACCTGCTAACTGAAATAAAGAATATGCATTTCTTTTCAAATAGTTAACAGCCACTCAGATGTGATGTTCTTCTTGCTAGGCTGTCCTGAGCCAGTATAGCAGGTGTTGGCCTTTTGAGGAAACTCTGCTCTGAAGTGGATGTTGCTCTAGGTGAACTCATTTCCCCATGTTCCTCTTTACCACATGAGTGGGGATGTGGTTCCCTCTGAAAATCATGAATCAGCTAAAGATACACAATGCTTCTTCAGGGAGAGCTGACTGCAGTAATGATCTCTTGCTTCCACTCACATTTTTTATTCTATTTTGAGGCAAATCTAGATTACCACCCAGGAGCTGCATATGTTATTGTGACTCAAAAATGCCTGTAGGTTACATTTGCTTATGTAATGCTGATTTGTCAAACTTACTTGCACACCAGTTTGCAGACCTTTCCATCCAAAACTGAGATGATTTGCTTTCAGATTTACTAAAGGGAGTATCAGTTCTCAAATTCTTCTATGCTGATATCTCACAATGAGACATATACTGCTGCTAGCTCCAAAAAGAGCTACATTTTGCATGTGTTGATCTAGCGTAATGGTAACCTCAAACTGCCCATCACCTGCAACAGCTAGGAGGGATTCCCACATAATCCTACTTCCCACATTACTAGAAGATCTGTGGGATGAGAATGCTTTCCCTCAAACACTGGTTCTGGTTTGTACAAAAGGCAGGATTCAGATGTGAAAAGGTTTTATGGCAAATCTTGTATTCCCAGTGGGTCTGGTGTTGAAAGACTGATGCTCTTGTATCAGTGGTGTTTACCCTTCAATATATCTATCCATTTCATAAATTAAAAGTAGCTACATGTTCTACTAATTGTTTCTTCAATATATTTCTTATGGTGGATGCTTCCTTCCATGCATCATGGGTGCATGATAATAACACGTTCATTGGGAGGGGAGCTGTGAATCAGCAGCTCTGTGGTGGCAAGGAGTGATTTTCTTCCTTGTTTGATTCCACATGATGCTATTAACCTGATACCTGTTCTCTTCCTGGGATGAACTATAATCAGGATATGGGGAATAGGAATCCTCTCTTCTACTAATTTTGTATGAGTCTCAGAAAACTCTTCTGCCTCCTTTTGTGTAGCTGTGAAGTAGGCAATTAGTAGAAGTGACTTGCTTCTTGAGTCAGTGTGCATGGCTTGACATGGAGACTTCTGCGTCCTGAACTTCAGACAGCAATCCTTAGCTACAAGCCTGGATCTATTATGGAAAACATTAACGGGGAGCTGTCCTCCAAAATGAGCTACAGAAAGTTGTGTGTAGCTATCCTTTGCGGCTCTTCCTTTTTGAAAAAATTTGTCATCACTGATTAAGGAGTGCTCTGAATTGAGGGATTTGCTTTAAGATGGCAGCCACATTTCCAAATACTGTGAAATGTTGGAGGTTTGAGAGAAAGGTCAGTAAGGAAAAGCAATTTTACACTCCTAGGAAGCTTGAACACAAAAAATATAGTAGGTGTTGCAAAATGCTGTAGCTGAGAAGTGACAATCAGGCTTTTGCAAAATGTGCTCCAGGTAAGTTTGTTCTCTAGCTGGAAGGTGTAACTGGAGGAATGATTCCTGTCTCTGAATGAATACAGTCTTCCTTCCAACACTGCTGCACTGGTGCTTTGCTGCTCCCCTTCCCCTGTTCAGTGCTAGAGGAAGGATGGGGCCAGTGGCTGTTTCTCTCTGCTGTCTGACAGAAGGTGAATTCTGCCAGTACTGCAGAGTGAAATGCAGAAGTTAGTTCAGCGTGCGC
>Ga0181612_100401_pt1 | contig 12143 bp, 6 predicted proteins | sample HoacroProtozoa21_FD_119630 | JGI IMG/M metagenome (GOLD analysis project Ga0181612, IMG submission 119630) | Hoatzin crop microbial communities from Cojedes, Venezuel. Combined Assembly of Gp0051906, Gp0051904, Gp0051908
AAGCTGTGGATGCCCCGTCCCTGGAAGTGTTCAAGGCCAGGTTGGGCGGGGCTTTGAGCAACGTGATCTAGTGGAAGATGTCCCTGCCACTGACAGAGGGGTTGGAGCTAGATGATCTATAAGGTCCCTTCCAACCCAAACCATTCTATCATTCTATGAATCTGTTTTTATGTTGTGTGGTCCCTATGCATTCTGTGTCTTGCCTTCCCTCCTTTTCTTGGGGTGGCATTCTGGGCTCAGCTGCAGGAGGAAAGAGAGGAGGGCAACGCACTGAGCCTTCTGACCCTGATGTACAACACATCGAGGGGTAGGACAGATGTGCCCTTTAAGAGAAACACTGGGGAAAACAAAGTTGTTTGGAGCTGAGTGACTGGGGCATGTTCCCTCCGCTGGTAGGATGCATATGTGCGTGTAATGCATGCACATTGCAAAGAGCTGGAGTTCCTGGGAACTAGGCTGCATTTTTCAGCTATAAATTTCCAATTATAAGAAGCCTTTTTCATGTAAAATGAGATTGCCTTGCATACCGCAAACATCAAATATGCAAGTAAAAACATATCCCCCCAAAAAAAACACAATGGACAGATATCTGAGGAGCCAAGGAAGGCTTCATTTGGACATGCTACACTTCTTAATTGAAGATAAGGAAATCAACAACTAAGCATGTATTTATCTCATTATGGCAGAAAAGATCTTCTGATGCACATAAGCAGTTTCTGTTGCTAGCCTGCAAACACAGAGAAACTGCCTGCTGAAGTCGGAGATGATGATTACTTCCTGCATAGTGGCTGTTTTTACCATTTTTTCTTTTGCTTTTAATATTATCTGTGATATTTCTTTGCAGTATCATCTGTAAAGATTTTTTTTTCAGACTCCACAATATTCAAATAGCGAATAGCTTTGTTGTCATGGAAATCATTACAGAATTAGGCCACAAAGAGTGACAGTGACTCAGTAGCCAGGTGATACAGGCACTCAACTGGGAAAAGAGAAATCTGCTTTTCTGCCCCTGTTCCCGTGAATATATAATTATTTTTTCCCTAGTGAAACGGATGCACTAAGAGGGGATGTCTCGGAAAACTCCTGTCAGGTGACTGTAGCACTCTTTCATGTCTCTGGTCGTTATCAGGCAGGAGGAGGGAAGAATCAAATTTCAATTTCACGTATCTTAGCAGAAGGAATTAATCTCTAGATGAGGAGGTGGGAGAGGCAAGAAGGCCCCGCTTGCCTTTCCTTGTCTGTGAGCTTAGGCAAGCTCTGAGCACACTTACCCAACACTGCCTTGGCTAAATAAGGTGGTAGACAAATGGGTGCCTAATTTTAGCCACATCAAGATTTAGCCAGGCGTGAAACTGTTTCCTCATCACATGACAGATGTGGGCTCAGGAACGTGGGCACTGGTGGGAGTTTAGGTATCTGGGTGGAAACTGAGCAGGGGTACTGGGAATCCCTCTGTGTCGGCACAGGAACCTGTGTTTCTCTTCTGATTTCAAAGCTTCAAGTTTTGGTGTTGTGAAAGGAAAAAGTTGAATAAAAATTGAAATTGTGAACCTTGTTTGCACAACAGCACATCTTTAACTTCAAAAGGGTGAGCAGTCCTGTGGCAAATACTACAAACTGGACTTCCCAAGGTCCCTTCCAGCCTGAATAATTCTGTGGTCCCATATCTGAAATACCTGTCATGCAGTCGGGGGGGTTATAAATGCTTAAAACCTTCTTCGCAGAACAGTCAAATTTAGATGTATTTCCAATGTAAGCAGTTCACATGAGAAAGAAGGTGGTGTTCGCAGAAGTTTTTCTAGAGATGCCACTGGTGTTATTGTCAGAAAGCCAATCTAGGTTGAAAAGTAAGAGCTTTTGCTATGATTGTAGTACTGATTTTGATACTCCGTTTATTAATGATCTTCACAGAAGTAGTAGAATAAAATGAAAATATTTCAGCAGGGAAATAGGAGTTTACATCAAAACTTGGACCACCTAGTATGTCCTCCTTTAGTTGCCAGAAGTGTTGTTTCTCTTAGCATCAGCTTTTAGCTCAGTGCTTTCTTTCTTGCAAGAGGAACTGGCAGTGAACTTCTGTAACCTGTGATCATTTGTCGGGGATGGGGGAGGAAGATGATTAGCTTATAACATTGTAATCTCATCTGCTATCTATTTTTGGACAGATTTTGATTAATTCTCCATTAAATGAACTCAGTGGTGTACATTATTATACTGTCATGCTTTTCTGTAGCATGCTACCTTTGTCATGCGATTAGCTGTCCTGAGGGCAAGAAACCAATAAAAGTGACATTCTTGGTTATTATTTGCACCACTACCCTTTCGTAGCTCATCATCAGCCAATGTGTTGCCTCAGTCAAAAGTTAATTAGAATGACTGACACTTTGTGTCATATAAAAGATGATTATTGTATGTACAGGAGAAGCTGTATGTCTCCGTATATGCATTTGTCAGCAGCTCTGCCAGTGGTGCTTCATTCCTTGTTTTTAGTGATTGCTGTCAATAGGAATATGGGACATTCAACAGCCCCAGAGGTGGCAAGAATCAGATGCTCAGAAGTCAGCAACCTGTTCACCATGAATGCAGCGTTTCTCAGGAATGCTTTAACTCTTCTAACTGAAAAGTCTTCTTTGTACAAAATCATCCTTTTTTAAATTATTTTAAGCTCTTCCATTTTTTTTCTTTACGTCAATCACTGGAAGAAGATTTGTGAAAAGATAGCAAAGAACAATTCTTAAAATGCGTGGATATGAATTGTAAGATAAAAAACTTAATTGCAGTTTAGACTTCAGATTTATTTGAAAAGGGGATAATCATAGTAATTACCCAGTTTGAGTTTTGTAGAAGGCTAATTAGATCCCAAAAGCATTTGTATGCACAAGGCAAACCATAAATACAAAAGACCATCTGGTCCTTATCAGCTTACAACACTAACACTGTCTGTAATCATTTTTTCTATATTGTTTTGATGTTGACATTTTATGATGCAATACATCTAGCCATGGTTAAGGAATAACCTGTAAATGCTTTTCAGTTGTTGCTGGGTTTGGGTTTTTATCCTACTTTTAAAGGCATCGGCTAACTCTAGGAGTGCAGGAAAACAGTCTAGAGTTTAATCATTTACGCTACAAATTGGTCAGCGTTTTAAACTGAGTTTGATTGTGGGGCTTTTATCTAAATTGTTCTGCTTTTTCCAGAATTCCAGGTTTCAAAAATAAGTTGTGAATATGTTGAGATGGGTTTATCAGGCAGTGAAGTAGTTTTAAGGTCTTCAAGCTGCATCACAGCAATAGAGGGACTAATTCTGATGCCCTTGTTCAGGGTTTAGAGCCTGCCATCTTGATCTGCCTGCAGCTTTGCTCCGATGTGAAGTCCTTTTGTGGCCTTGTGGAAGTCACACGTTAGCACTGTGGAGTTCGGCACCGTCTCTGCTTTAGGGCCAGCTCTCCGTCCCCCTCTCCCGAGAAGCTCCATGAGCCTGAGAAGCGGGGATGCCCCAGCAGGATCTCTACCAGACTGCAGAGTGGTGCTGAGCTGCAGAAGAAGCTGCAGGAGCAGTTGTGGAAAGGGTTAGTGGGGTCCTGCAGGACATGAGCAGGCAAGACTGGCTCCAAGCCTTAGAAGGGTTTTGAATGTGGTCAAGTCTGAGTGATTTACCAGACCTACGAGGGGAGATGCTGCTGGCTGCTTTCAGTGGCATCTTGTGGGTTCTCTGAGTTTTTCTCTAAGAGAAAAATTCTTGTGCAGAATTTTAATCAATTCCTTGTTTATGAAAATTGTCACTGACTTGATGACATCTGACAGTTCCCTCAGTAGCAGACAAACAAGGACGAAGTAGTCAATCCTGCTGGCGCTGCCCGGGGAGCCACACAGGCTTCAGGGATCCACCTGTGCAAATCCACCTGCAGATCAGGGACTTAGCATGAAGTTCAGGACTTATGTCACTGATATTAGCAGTCCTTTAATCCAATCTCTCCTCATTCCAGATACGTCCTTATCTGTTGACCACCTGAACATTATCATGGACCCTGCATCATTCCAAATCTTGCAATCTAACAAGAGTTCTGTGTTTAAAGTAACCAGCTGTCCTGAAATAGAATCTTTTGTAAAAAATATTCCAATGCCAGGCACCTTTACTTCTCTTTGTGCAAGAGACAGGATTTTCTTTTCAAATCTTAGTTGCAGTGTTTGGAAGCTAATATCTTTTGCACTTTAAGCTGTTTCTTTCTTATCAAATAATCTCAGTTAAGAGTGCACAGAGTCTCTAACCAGACTCAAATCTTTGTGAACTTTCTGTTTTGAAAGGGCAAGGTAGGGAAGGGCGCAGCTGTACAAGCAGTGTGAACAGGGGTGTTGTATATATATATCCTGTATTTTCCATGTTTTTTCTATGGTGACTATATGGTCTTTTCTCTTGGAATGCCTGGCCTCTGTGGATATTGAAAATCTCATTCTGCTTGTGCGAGGCTTAATCCATCTACTCCACTGTACCCCATTCAATCTTGGTGTCCACGCTCATGTACCTTGTGTTGCCATCAGCCTGGCGGCTCCATAAGAAGGAAGGTGACCTTTCCCTGGCTGCAGCATCATGCTCTGCGTCTACCCACAGCCCCATCCTATTGCCATCCCAGGCAGGGGGATCTGCTGTCTTAGCCTGGGGGTGAAGGAATCTTTATGCAGTCCAAATCATGAAACTTGACTTTGGGTAAAGAAGTTGAAAATCTCTATCTGCGTAGGAGCACATCAGCGTTTAAATGGTAAAACATGACTGGAAAATCACTATGTTTTGCAGGAAGTCTTAGGTGGGTGTATTGTTTAAAATTATTTTTTAGTAGCTTTGAGACACACTGATGGAAGGTTTTGTACAGTAGCTACAAACTACCTTCATTGTTTTTTTTTATTTTTGCAGACACCAGATTTGAAGTAGGCAGTGTTCGTTAAGTAAATGCCACTGAGTGTTCCAAAATTTCATGTGCAAACTCAGTGTTTTCACACAAGAACCACCTACTCTCCCCATGCGAAGCCATGACCTACATCTTCTGTCTGTTGAACTCTGCTCACATCACCTTTGCACGACCACCGTGTTGCAAAGCACTGAGCAGAAACCAGACAGACAGCCCCTGGAAGTCACCCAGAGTCTCTAGCTAGGGGCTGTATCTGGGAGAAACAACAATTTTATGGCATAGAAGCATGTGAATTCTCAAACCTAGACTACACACAGCCCTTTCACCATGTGTGACATCCAGAACATTAAGCTGTACAATAGGAGCTACAATGGGTGAGTTTGCTTCCTAACATAGACTGTCAGGCAAAAAAAGAAAATAACAGTGTTTTACTTCTAAAATTGGTTTGGGGATTTTTGTGGAGTCATCTTGTTTGAGTTTTATAACTGTCTGTAGAATATCACTTGGGATTAGTCTTGAAAGTAGTGTTGCGCGTGTGAGATGGCTGGACCTGCCGTGTGCAGGGGTGATCAAAGTACGGGCTATGAGTCAGAGGCTAGCGCTGGTGCTGGCAAGAAGCATGCAGACTGTGTGGCAAAATCTTCCCTTTTGTTGTCCCCTTCTTCTTCTTCTTCCTGTGGTCATTCCAAGTCTCCTAGCAAGTGTGCGAGCATCCAGCACCTGCTTCCCCCTCAAGGTAATCCCCAAATCTGCATGTGCTTCCTCCAGGCCGTGGAAAATGTGGCTTAGTTTTGGCGTGTTATGTGTGAAACAAACACCTGGGATGGGGTTTCTCAATCAAATGTAGACATCTAAAAAGTCAGCATTTCTGAATCCTGGCTCCATTGACTGTGAAGGGAAGCTCGGGTGGTTACTCTGCTGGAACGTGATTGTTATACACTTAGGCGACAGGACATCTGCTTCTGTTGACTAGTCACTAGGGACAAGTTGCAGAAAATGTCTTGATTGCCTAAAATGAGGCTTAGAATTTAGATACCTAAGAATTTAGATACCTAAATGTAATATTGCAGTCCCAAAAGCTGTAATAACTTATGTGTAACCCTGAGATGACTTCAGCTTTTCAGTACGTTTGCATTAATACTGAATGTTTCCACCACCCCAAGGTCTTGAGGTTTTCCTTCCTGTATCGATGTGGTCTCAACAGGACTGATCAGCCTGGATTGCAATTCACACAGAAAAATGGATGGTCTTGGTCCAGGAAGGTTTCTATGAGCATAAGCAATGCCTGAAGACAGGGTTGGGCTCCCTGCACCTTTTCAATGCCATGCTACTTTTGAAGGTGGCCGTAGGAAGGATGAAGGTGTTCTGTCTTTGATGGATTAATGTGGTGGCTACAGCACTTACCTGGGAAGCTTAATGTCCTCACGCCCCAAAGATTGAAGCTGGCATCTCTCCTCTTCCAGGAGCTGATTTCAATTTCCAGAGCAGAGAGTGTACTAGGTAAGAAGTATTATACTGGTATCTGCTGTACCTTTTTTTTTATGCTGTCAGTACAAAAAAAAGAATTCATTATTTTCTGTAATGGAAGGAGAGGAGATAAGCAAAGCAAGCTTTGCAGAGAAAGCAAGAGAAAATGTGACCTTCCATTGCAGTGTTATAAACATTTACCTGGGACAGGGTGGTCCAGACCCTCTTTTCTACTGTTGAGACATCTTTGATGTTTCTTGATGAAACACAATTGGATTAAAATGTCCAGCATAAAACTGGAGGATTTCCAAAGTGAGATTCTCCATGAATGAGCTCTTAGATTGGTGATCTTAGATTAAGCTTTCTCTCAGAGCCAATAAATTTTAGATACTTTGTTTTGCTGTGGTGCGGAGTCCATAAGAGGAACAAGGAGGTTGCTGTGTGTTTCCACGTGCATGCCTTGAGGTTTGGATTGGCTGTTCTCTGAGGGGGCCGGACGTTAAGGTTTTGGATTCTCTCCTAGACAGAGTCAGGAGCCCAGAACTCGCCATCCCGGCTGGTGTCCGCTAGTGCTGAGACTTCTATATGTCATCAAGGATAGATCCACCACCACCTTCCTGAACTTGCTTTGTCTCTCCTGTCTACAGCTGCTGGTTTTCCTGAAATGTATAACAAGTTATATCAAATTCATATCACTGAGATGTGTACTCGTCTGTTGAATTTTGTCGAAATTACCTAATAAAAGCGATTGAGGGCTTTTATCAGGCAGTGCAAAAACGATCGAGGGCTTTTGTCAGGCAGTGAAATCCTGTCATCTTGTTCCCTCAGAAAAAAAGGCTATACTAAGGGTGCGTTATGGAGTGAGTGTCAGTCTGCCTGTGGCACTTGGATGTCAACAAGAGGAGAAGAAAAGTGGATTTTACATCTTGGTGTAGTTAATATAGCTAGAATCTATGAAGTGTCATTACCAATCTTGATTTGATGTGATGATTTGACCCTGGCGGTCAAATCCTGTAAATAAAGCAATATGGTTTACCTAAATTTCTGTCTGACAGGAGCACTAAATGGTAGCATTATGACCTATTATCTAGCATTACTGTTCAGTGATGGTTTGGGGAAAGAATCTCCTTCCAGATATAATTTATTACTTCTTTGTCTTGCTAAACTCTTTGAGTGACATTCAGACTTCAAGAGAGCCAATTATGTTGCTGCTCATAATAGATGTATCTGTTCGCAGAGCCTTTTAGTAGTACTTAGGATTTCTTGACTGCATTTGCCTTTTATCCGTGAAGCTTACTTTCAATGTCACTTCCACTTTGTTGCCGGAGATAATCTCCGGCAGCAGGCTTTCCCTTTCACTCCCGTACCCCGCTCCCTCTACCTTGATGTTCTGGCAGAATTTGCCGGCGGCTGAGGGATGTCAGCCGTGGCTGTAGCTGTGGCAGCTGAAGCCTGGTAGAAGAACAGTCGGGAGGGTGAAGGCAGCTCACGCCGTTGCAGCCCCCCTTGCTAAAGCCCTTGTTAAAACCCCAGTTCACCTGCCCCGGCGCTTGCACCGGTTGTCAGCAGTTGGCTGACTGCAGGCTGCCTGGCTTCATCTCTTCCTCTCTCATCAGCTGCTTGATAGCTTGCTGATCTGTTTTGTTTGCAGTGTGATAGGTTTGAGCATACTGTATTATTTATAAATGTTTGGTAATTTTCCGTGTCAGTGATGTATTCTTTGGGGCTGCTTCACTCCTTCAAAAACAGGCTTGACGCAACATCTCTTTTTCTCGGCATTAGAGCATTCCCAACCGGTTACTCTATGAAGTTCCTTCCGTTTGCTGTAGTTTTAAAAATGTTCTTTACGGCTTGTGCTGAATGATTAATTAAAATTTCATTAGGATGCTGGGTCTAATTGTCATCCAAGTTACAATAGCATGACTGGGAAGTGGCCGCAGAGGAGTCAGTGGAGCTAAGCTAGTACAAAATTGGAGAATGAGGGCTGTTGTCTTCGGCTACATTGCCACGTGGTAAATCTTACTGAAGAGTTTCCCTACAAAACCTAACAATTTGTACATAACATTTTTGTCCAAGCACTTTTCCATTAGTCTTGTTACTGAATTTACTATATTTATATGTAAAGCCCCAGAGTTCAGTCTTGAGATATGCTGATCTACCTACAGCATTTCTCAAAATTATGTGTCATGTTTTGGACCTGAATCAATAAAGGTTGCCTGCCATGTGTTCTGCATTATGTGAGGATTGATATATCTTCAGAGAGTGGAAGAGTAGTGTCTCCTAACCACCAGTTCTGTCGCGTTTGGAAGGATGGGTTGACCTTTTCAGCACTCAGTGGCTCTGGCACAGAGCTGCCCGTACAGGGTCACAAAAGGGTTTGCCTTCGGGAAGACCTGCAGAGCAGCTATAAATCGACCTGTTATCTGTGCCAGTCTGCTTTTTGCTTCTCTCCACCTTTTCCCAACTGTCCAGGCAGATGCAAATATAATTATAACTACTACTACTACTACTACTACTACTACTAATAATAATAATAATAATAGTAATAATAATTCCCAAAGTAGCTTTCTGTGAGCTACTGATTGCTAGCTACCTTGTCCAGCCGTGACAGATCCCCACTTTCATAGCTACAAGCACAAAATACATTCAGCCTGCCTGAAAAATCAATGAAACTTGGCCCATATGGCTACAACTCACCCGCTTTTTTAAGTTCTTGTGTGTGTGCGAGAGAGAGAAAGTAAATATTCTGTTCAAAGACTGAAAAACAAGCTTTGTAGATGTGAAAGCTTAGAGTCAGGTTTGTTTAAATCCTTCTTGTTGGTCCACTGTGTATGTTGTATTGCACTGAATAACTGCCTTGGTGTCTTTATAGTAGTGGTAGTTAATAGTGCTTTTTTATATGCTGTTCCAATCCATCTTAGCTAAGATTTAGTTTTATAGGAAAACAGATACGGAAAGTTGTGTTCCCAGGTCTGGGGATGGACTTTTGGTCGCTCGTCTTGATAGCCCAGTGTCTAGTAGAAAAAGAGATTGATGGGGCACAGATATAGTCCACTAAAAACTGATGCTGCCAAAAGAAGAGATCCATCTCCTAATTTTGCTGTTACAAGTGTGCATGTGAAGACATATTAATGACATTTTTCACAACCTTTTAATTTTTGTTGATAAAAGGGATAGCTTTGCAACTTTAGAGGAAGAAGTATATTTCTGTAATACTCATTTTTGAGGGCAGAATAAATTGAGTTATTCCTTAGCTTAACTAAACAAGCAAAGAGTGCATTAGGAATAAGGAGAACAAAAGATGCCCAAGAATTATCTCATAATACCAGATGGGTAAGCAGAAGTGTAGATCTTGGATAAACTTAAGCTGAGAAAATACCATCTCGTTTGCAAACAGGCGCTGAACAGGGTGCCTGTGAAACTACGGAGAAAAGATGTGCTTGATCCCCAAATTTAAATGATGGCTTCTAGTTGACAGCAGCTTTGATTACTCCTTGGAACTACCCAAGCAAAGGAGAAGCTGATGCAGTTGTCAGCCTGATCACTGACTAGCTGGACCCGTCATGTTCTGACAGGTGTATCAGGTACAGATGCTTGTAAAATTTTCTTAATAGGAGAGTCAGACAGGTCTATCTGATCCATCAGCTGCCTCATGTGTGGAGAGACCAACATCACCCTTTCTTCTCCTTGCTTTCCTCCCATCCTTGTCCAGCAGAGAAGCCTAACATATTCCCCAGAAGTCGTATAAAGGTGATAGCCTCAGAGCTCTGTAATTGCATTCATTATATGTATGTGTCTACAAATGTGTTCATATTTTTCTTGTCTGGATTCCCCCACTTTTCTACCCAAAGAGGAGCAATAGTTGTAGCTGTTCTGCCCCACTCTGCCCCACTTCACATGTTTCCCAGGTTGTCTAGAGAGCAGCAGCAGCTAGACGCTTGCATTGCCTCAATGTCTGTAAAGATCGCTCAGGAGCCTTCAGCTTTTGTATCTCCTCTTCCTCTGGTAGCTGTGGATTTCCTTCCATTTTTCCATTGCCTGCAGAGGTGGACACTTCTGCCTGGGCCTCTCACAACTGGGGTTGCAACCACTGGGTGAGAAGAAACGGCTTTAAAAGTAAAGCTGCTCTTCTGTAATAGGTGGCTTCCAGCCCGTGGGCTTTGATAAGTAGCCAGAGATGTCACCGTGTGGTTGCAAAGCATCAGACAAAAAGCACAAACTTATTTTCAACAATTAATGGGAGGGATAACATGTCTGTTAAAATCTGTACCTGATTTCAGTATGGGAAGAGGAATTCAGCAGGCAGGACTGACTCCTAAGATTTGGGCCCATGTGCCAAATTTAAGCACACAAGTATTATCTATCCTTATGTTCAAGTCATCAGTTAAATTCAGACTGATTATGAAAATAGTTCATTATGGAACAGTTCCTTCAGTTTAGGGGCACCCAGAAGGAAACAATGAACAGGGATCTGAATTCAGAAGATGCTGGTCTTCAGTCTTTTAAAAATCTGACTTCTTTAAGGTACCTCAATTTGTAGCACCCCAAATTATTACATCTGAAAAGCTGAAGTAATTATTGAAATATGGCTTTGTCCTTTATGCCTAAGAGCATTATAACTTAAATCATCCTGCTGAGCCTCAACCTCAGTTACCTACAATTCCTTCAGGTGCAGATTTGTTTGCTTGGCAAGCTGTCTCAGAAGGAGACATTTCCAGCACGCTGCCATTCAAGGCTGTAGTCTTTTCTAGTTTCTGGCAATAATTTGTCCTAGGTGTTTGTGTGGACCTTGCATGGATGTGGAAGAGAATGCAGCCCTGCGCAGCTCAGCAGATGCAAGCCCTGGTTACTGGTGATGGTTTCTCTTGGGCTTTGGCTCCAATTTGTCAAGGTAGAAACCTCATCTGCACATCACGTCTTACCCCTGTGGTAAGAAACGTGATGAGATTTGACAAAATGGGTGCGGGTGACTGATCATTCAGCCCTTTGCTAAGTGACTCTGTCTGACAGGACAGAGATAAAACTCAGAGTTTGTCTCACCCAAGTCCAGAGTACTGTTCACTGTCTTCTTCCTCAGAGATGCTTTGGGATGAGGAATTACCATTTGTCTCTTATGGGTCCAGCACCTACCCAGCCTCTGCTCATTTCAGTAAAATAGGTCTTCAATACCAGGATGGTCATGTGTGAAACTGTTCTTCTAAGTGCCAGTTTAAAAAATGGTGATGGCTAAAATGCCACTTTCTAATAAAGTATTGACCATTTGTATAAGCAAGAAAGAAATGTTCCAGAAGTAGATTTCTCAGTTGTCTCTGGAAGTGACACAGTTTTTGTCCAGTTTCCTAAGTCATGTCTGTAGATGAATCTTACATTTGGTCGTTTGGAGAGGATAGGAAATACATGGTCATGTTTTATTTCCATTTAATATAGTGCATACCCTTTGGAAAGATGCCATCCCATGCTACATGCCCTGCACTCCACATGCATGCACAGGTGCAAGTACTGTGCAGTGAGGTACAGTTACCAAACTCCTAGGCTGCGGTTGTTGTAGGAGGGAAAATTTAGGCTATTGATTTCATAGGCACAGAGAGGAGGTCAGCTGTGAAGTATTTCAACTCACTTGTAAATTGTTTTATTATCCCGATGTCTTTGTAATACTTGAACAATCATCATTGCTGCAAATTGATGGTATTCCTGTATCCTGGGTTTACAATAAGAACAGGAGACGCGGAGGAGAGGATATGCTGGGAAGCTGGTAAGAGGAAAGTAACTTGG
>Ga0181612_117158_pt1 | contig 12143 bp, 5 predicted proteins | sample HoacroProtozoa21_FD_119630 | JGI IMG/M metagenome (GOLD analysis project Ga0181612, IMG submission 119630) | Hoatzin crop microbial communities from Cojedes, Venezuel. Combined Assembly of Gp0051906, Gp0051904, Gp0051908
GCCTATCCAGGTCACGCTGAATGGCAGCACAGCCTTCCGGTGTGTCTACCACTCCTCCCAGTTTGGTGTCATCAGCAAACTTGCTGAGGATACACTCTAACTCTTCATCCAGGTCATTGAAGAATAAGCCAAACAAGACTGGGCCCAGTACTGACCCCTGGGGGACACCACTAGTTATCGGCCTCCAACTAGACTCAGCGCCGCTGATGACAGCCCTCTGAGTTCTGCCATTCAGCCGGTTCTCAATCCACCTCACTGACCACTCATCCAGTCCACATTTCCCGAGCTTATATAGATATCTTATATATAGGTATCTTATAAAGGTACCTCCATGCTCTGGTTTCTTTTAGCTTTACTCTGACAAGGAATCATTCAAAGCATGAGGTAACGTGGCGGGCCGAGTCAAACAAGTTGCATTCAATCAAGCATTCAGATTTGGCGGCGCGATTCCTGGCACCTGCTTTGAAGGACCCACACTGATTTTCTCGTAGGCACTGATGATATTGCCTGCCACATCAAGAAACAACCCCTTTCTAGATGATCATCTTCCAAGCCCTTGGGGAAGACGTATGGCATCTGCCATTACAGTTGAACTGTTCCACCCCAGGACTACATCCACATGCCCCACAGTCTAACCTGATGCTGAGGGTGGATGTAGACAAGGAGTCAGAAGATACCGATCAGATGACAACTGCCACCTCCAAGAATTGTGGTGGGGTCTGGGCGAGGCACTGGGGGACTCAGCCCCCAAAAAGGGGCTCCTGCCAGTGCTGGGTAGAAGAAACCCAGCCCCTTGGCTCCATCAGATTGACATCACATTGACAGGAGGCTGTGGCTAGAGCAGCCCTTGTCTAACCACGTAGTGGGTGTCAGGATGTACAGAGTCGCCTATTTTTTCTGTACTAGCAGGACTGAAAATTCATATGTTCTTTACAGTATTTACCTCTTTCTGGCTGTTTCCCGTGTGTGATCCAAATCATTTAGCTGTGTATCTAAAACCTATTTTCTCCTGAGAATGTGTAGAAAACATTTTGCTTTTTTGGCAATAAGTGCATTGCTGCTGTAAACAAGATTTTTCTGAGCTCTTTTTAATGAAGATAATTAAGAACACATTATACAACAGATTATTACTAGTAAACTGCAAGAAATAAACCCCATCCATATAATGTCACAATATTATTAGGTTTCTTCCACTAGGACTGCAGACACACACACCCTGCCCATTCCCTTCGCACCATGAATTCTTGCTATTTGGTCATTATGCTTTAAGAATAATAAATGCCATTTACTATTAAATACAACTGGATGAAGAGGTAGACAGATATTTGTCAATATTTAGTGTGTTAAACAGCAAAAGCAGGAAAAAAAATGGTCCCAGAAAACTATGTAAACCATCAGCATTGGGGATCTTTTAAAATAATAAAAATTTAAAGGGAAGTGATTGTGTGTTGTGGCAATGGATACAAAGATATGAAGATGAAACACTCTATTTACCATAAGAGCGAATATTATTTCCTGGATCGCTGATACTTTTGCATCTTCATGTGATCCTGAAAAGCATTTTGGCTGATTCAGAGAAATTATATCTTTGCCTCCAATATATGACTAAAACCTGAAGCCACCCTCAGAAGGAGAGTTCTGGTTCCTGCTGTCAGCACTTGCCATATGTCTCCTCCTTCTTCCTCCACATTCTTCGTCTCATTTGCTATGGAAACCAGGCTTGTCTGATCCTGCTGGCTTTCTCGTTCCCTTCACCTCACATACAACTCCTAAGCCTGTAGGTCTGTCTTGATCAAATTTTCCAGAATAGCAGAAAGCTCAAAGACAACTGGATCCTCGTAAGTCTTGTGAGGACAGGCAACTCGGAGAAAGAGAAACCTTGTTCATGTCCCCTATAGAAGACCCATACGGGGCGTGGGGCTTTACTGTAAGTGAATGCTGTTGGACATATGGTGGTCATTGTAAGATAAGGGTCTTAAACATGCAAGAGTTTCCACCATAACCTTCTTAGACAGAAAAGCCACTGGACACCCATCCATAGAAAACAAGGCTTTGTTAACTTTTAGTCCTCACAGATCTACTTCTATTTTCTGTTCTCCTTTTCTGTTTTCTTCTCCTGTTAGAACAAAAAAGACAGTATCAACCAAGCAAGACTTCACTATCTCTTTCACAGCACTGCGGAATTTGCTACTGGAAATGAAGCTAAAAGCAAACTCTTTAGCATATGACCACACCAGTGCTGGAGAAGCTGATCAGATCACAGGCTATCTCTGGTTCTCTGCTCGTAAGACTGCCAGGAAAAATCTATCCCACAAAAGACATACGATGAATCTTTTCTCTGCTAATCTCTTCTTGCTCTGCTTGTGAGTGTCTTGGGTTGTTGTTTTTTTTTTTTCTTCCTTTTTCCCCCGGGAAGCAGAATTAGATTTCTACAGGAACAACAGCAACAGCAGCAGCAACAGCAGCTCTATGATCTCTGCTACCTGCTCTTTTCTCCCATATATGTTTTTTTGCAAAACTGATATTCTCCAAACCTGCATTTTCCTTATAAAAAGCTCTCTCAATAGCTAAAGGAGAAAGGATTAAGGGATATTGTTAAAATGAAAACCCTGCTTAATACCTAACATCTTCAATTCTTCAACTATTTTTCCTTTTCCTATATGTCTAATGAAAGGTTAAAAAGATCTTTAAGGCTGATTGTTGCCATGGGACTAAGCAGTCTGGAGTCTATTAATTCAACTCCCAACAGTTTGTTTAACTAGTTAGTGTGCAACACTAGCAGGGTCATGCTGACATCCTTATTTCAGCCCTCTTTTCAAGCAAAATAATTGGGCTACTCCTGATGACTTACAATTAAATTTCAGATGAAGTTCACAAATAAAATTTCTGTCTGTTAGCCTATGTCAAGGAGCTTGGCATTCTGAATCCTAAAAAATTAAAATCAAAGAGAAATGAGAAAACACTATATCTTGTGATTAGGGCAGACTTCTGCTAGTCTGGAGCCTGATTCGAAGTATGTTTTTAACTCAGAGTATTGACATTATTCCTTTCCATGGATAGCAGGGCAAGGTGGAGCAAGGCCTATGTTTTTTCTGGGTCTGGAGTTTCATCATACTTTCGTTCTTACTTAAAATGCTTTCAAACATTTCTTAAACTATGACCGGCTGAACTAATTTAATTTACTTTCTTCTATTGAATGACAGCTTCTAACTTTTCAAGGTATGCCTCAATGTATTGCGCTCACCAATGATCTGTTAAGGGGACTTAAATGATAAACAAATTTTACAAACTCTCAAATGATAGATAAATCCAATCTTGTATTCCAACTGTACTTTCTCATGCTGAAAGCAATCTACCTGTGTAGATCTACTCTGTGCTACCACAAGTGACATGAAAAAACCCCACTTTTAAGTGAAGGATGGAAATTTGAACATATTCTACATGGTAGATGTGCATACCAGGAACATAAAGGCACATGGAAGCACAAAATACTTTTAGTAGAAATCCTTATTTGACTTGTAACTGTTGGGCAGGAAGCTCATTTTAAAGTCTAAATTAGAGCTCTTTGGGAAAGGGGTTGCTTATTTGGTTTTGATTTTCTGCAGTAGTTCAACCTTTGCCATTTAGAAAAATTCACAAATATCATAAATATTTCATATGAACTGTGCATGTATGCATACTGTATGCAAATTGTGTAGGAAACAATTATAGTTAACTATGTCCTTGTAAATAACTCGTGAAAATGAAGTTAAATACAAGTAGCTGTCAACAACTGCAAAACCATGAACAAAGCAAAACAATCTTTCATTTAGAAAATTACTATAAATATCAACCATGGAAAAGTAAGTCACTTCTGTAAGTCACAATAGGATATTAGAATCAAGCAATGCTGAACTTCATAACATTGAAAAACTTAAGTGGATACTCCCAGCTTAAATGAGTCAGAGTCAACAACTATGAGCTGAGCTGAGCATTCAGTCCTTCCAGTCTCCCCATAGGGCTCCATGCTCCGCAGAGGTTTTTTTTCTACAAAGGTATTCAGCCATTAACTCCCATTTTAAACCAATAAAGAGAATAGGCAGAATTTCAGTCAAGATTCTCCACAACAGACCTCCCCTGTGTGATTAATGAAGTATTGAGGAAGATGAATGCACATAAGCTCACTCTGAGCAAAGCGAGCACCACCTTGGAGAAAGCTTTTGATGATAGGAAATTGCTCTGTATTAAGAGCTCTCCGGAGCCAAGGCAGAGACAAAAGTTACATTCAGTTCTCTGTAAATGAGTTCTGCTCTCTGTCTTCACAACTTTAACTAAAATGAAGAAAATGGTTGAACAGGAAGACTTGGTTGCTCTTGAGACTCCGTAATTTGCTTGGTGAATGCTTTAAAGAGAGATGGGCTGGAAAAGAAGATCATTGAATTTAAGCAAAATATAGTAGTCACATCACTTCTGGTATCAAGAGGCAAGGCACATCATTCAAAGATGAGAAAGGAGCTCAGCTGTAAAAGTTACGGAGTTGGAATAAGAATGAGCAGATGTTTTGTGAGGAACATGGCCCTCAGTGTAGAAAGAATACTACCTGTCTTGGGAGAACAAGAAAGAATTCAAGTATTGTTCACTAGGTGGCAAATTGCATCAGAAATTTGCAAGGCAAGAAGAAGAAATTCAGAAGAATAGTCTTACTCAAGGCAGGGGATGTGATGACGAAGAGAGCTCCATTTGATGCAACAGCCCTTCTACCAAAGTCCGCCACAGAGTTTGCTGTTCCTTCCTTTCCCTCTTGTACTAAGGCTTGGTTCCTCAAGGTCCCAGTCCCCCTCCTCTCTTCTGTCTGGAAATTTCTAAACTTTGTACAGTGGCTTCTAGTACAAAGTATTTTTTTACCACCCAGTGTTCAGGACCATTTCATTGTAAGCAGAACCGACAATAGCAGTAACCCATGGAAGAAATCTTTGCAACTCCTGTTTTGTAGTTACTGCTGAACCCTTTTTTCCCCCCTTTAGTTCTGTTTTTAATAAAGCTTGAAATTTTCTTCCTTTAAAGAAGCCTTTAAAATCTTCTCATTTTCTCGGGATAATACATCTCCAAGCTACATTGTTATACTCTAAGAAAAGGACTATTTTCTGTCACTTGGAAACCCACGCCTCATTTTGAACTGAAATAAACCCACTAATAAAATTAATCAGAAGCACTAGTCCTCTGGAGAGAGTCAGGGAAAATACGATGGGTTATAAACTGAACCACAGGATCCAATAATGCAGCACAGGCAATACTGAGGAACAAAACCTCTGCTAGCTGGGACAGAGCATACCTCAGCAGAAGGTCAGGGAATTACGGCAGGAAAACAGTACAGATAAGGACCAAATATACAGGAAGGCCAGATAATAAAAAAGTGGTAAGCACATTGAAATTCTTGCGGGGGATCTGCAAGGATCCTTAAGATTCATGTCTATTGTTCAAGACCAAAGCTTCAGGGCTAAAATTGTTAGTGTGTGCACATCATTTTGGAGCATCCTCTTAGAAATGCCTTGTTTCCAGAAGAATAAAGCATACACATGTCCTTTTAGACTTGATTATCTAAGAGTGGTGAAATTCAGGCTGAAGTGTTGGGAGCACAACTAACAAGACAGGTAAATTACTGGCCCCAAACGAAAATTGGGGTATCACTTCCGCCCGAGTCTCCTCTCGAGCTTTTCTGTAAAATTGAGATAGTTACAGCAATTTCGTAAGCGTGAAGGGAGGGTCAGGTAGTGTCAGCAAGGTATTTTAGATTTGTAAAACACTGTATGTGCCAAAAGTTAATATCAGATGCCCGCAATGAAAGTGCGGACCATGTCTAATGGAAGGACTATTAGACAACAGACAGTGGACTTTGTTTTATAATCTTTATGACTGAGGGAGGAACTGACAGAAGCTGACAGTGAAGAAGAAAAGGTACTGCTCTGGAAACCGGCCAGCTTTTCTGAAGCTGCCATCAACAGCAATGTAACAGATGCAGTATTTCAGTAAGAGGCCGTGAGAAAACACAGTCAGTGCATACAGTAAGACGCCAACACTCCTTTAACCTCTTTCAGAACACTGAAAATTACAAAATATTAGTTCAGCTACAAAAGGAGGCTAAATGATAAACTAATGTTTACTAACTAATATTAGTTTCCGCTATGAACTCCACTGAAATGTGGTGGATTCATTTTATTATTATTGTTAGTTTGTGTGTATGTGTCTGCACGCTGTTAACCCAGCTATAAACACGTGGTAATACTGTGACAAGCCTGACCGTGTTCGTGCTATTGGGAACCCTTTTTAAGTTTATGATACATGCCATAAAAAAAAAAAAAAAAAAAATCAAAAGTCATGACCTCTTGTTCCACAGAGCTGTTTCCTCTCTGCATTGTCTGACTGAGAAATTGGATAAGCCACAGTGCGCTGGCACTCCAGCATTGCTGAGCAGATCCAACAAGAGAGCTATGCTCAGGATGACATGATTTACCTTGCACCACAGCTGTTACGAGGTCTCTCACTCTACGCTTTCCCATACAAGACTGACTGCAGAAGTGCCAAGCACGGAGCAGTTGAGGGCTGAGCACTGGACAGCACTCTACGAAATTTCCTTTTTATCATGAGGCAATGCCTCCTTTATTGGCTGGGCCTGAGAACAAAAAGGAGGACTCTGCCTTTTGTTTGATTTTGGCTCTTGACACTAATGCTTTACTGATGACTTTACTGATGCTAATTGCTTATTTTTGCTTTCCAGTAGATGACAGCTTTATCTGGGCACCCAGACAGTGTTTATAACACAGCCACAACCACATGAGTTACTGAATTTTCCTTTCTTCATCTTGTCTTCTGCTGGGTGGTGGCCATCTGCTACATGTTTCTTTGTTGTTTTGCTCCATGCCCCAACTGTTGTTTTTCCTTCAAGCTCCAGAAGCACTACAAGCAACAGCTCTGCTCCCCGAATGCCACGTTTACACCTTGGCTGCATTGCTATGCTCTCACAGTTTAAGTACTGGGCAAAGTCTTGAGGGATGTAGGTGTTTTATTTTTATTTTCTGTGTTAACATAGATTTCAAGTAGCTTCCTTTAAAAGCCCTGTCAAAAGCTTGAAGAATTGGACCATACAACAGAAACAAATCTTCATTTATTTATAGAGCCAAGGCTTCAAAGGAGAACAGACTCCAGTGTTCAGCTTACCTGCAGAATGGAGCTGGCATTCAGGGTGGGGTGAAAAGCAAATTGTGTAGATATATTAAAAATGACCTGGTTCATCTTTAGAACAGTTGTAAGAGGATGACTACAGGATGACTACTACAATCTTTGCACATTCAGGAAGGAAATATTTGACTAGACTTTCTAATCTTGTTTGCACTCCATGACACTAACTTTACTGATGCTAAAGAACCAAACTACTTATTTTTACTTTCCAGTATGTGACACCTTTATCTGGGCACCCAGACTGTGTTTATAATACAGCCTTGAGTGAGTTTTCCTTTGTTCATCTTTTCTTCTGCTGGTTGGTGGCCATCCACAACATCTTCCTATGGTGTTTTGCTCCATGCCCCAACTTCCTCCTTCAGAATTTGCCGCAGCCGTGTCTATTTGATTCAAAATAATTCATTGCAGCCAGCTCAGCACATTTATCTGACTTCCCCTGGTACCATTATTGTGATGGTGCGTCTGGAAGCACTACCCTCCTGCTGGGACATCAGCATCTCAGAGAAGTCCTGGACTCTTCAAAGGCCACAACCAGTCAGCCTTTTCCCTGCCCGTCTCCTTTGAGAGGCAACACAAATTCTGTTGCTGTGTTCCTCAAAGACCACAGCCCAATTTCAAATATAAGACAGCATTTGCCTCCCCACAGATTCACTCACATTAAACTCTCTGCCATTGCAGCTCAGCTAACAAACAGACAATAAACTACTTTGGGTATCAACTCATATATTTTTCTAAGCAGGATCCTGATACATAAATACAATGACTAAAATACTGCAGTGATTTCAGTATTGCCGTTTCTGCGAGTGCATGAAAAGACTTTCGTCTGGTGCATTTCTTAATAGCTCAGCTCTTGCGGGGAAAGGATTAAGTAAAAAAAAATCTTTAAATCTTTTTTTTTTTTTAATCTTGTAGTTTATGGGGAAAAAATGCAAAAGGGCATAACTTGCAATTATACATAGCAGTACTTTTTTTAAAATTTTTAAATAAACATGTACAAGTACATTTAAAAAAAAACCAAAAAACTTTGGACAACAGAAGCTTGGGAGCTGCAGAACAGAAGGGCAGATAGCATGAAGCACATCCCAACAGCCAGGGCAAACCTCTCAAGTCCAGCATAGGATGGTTCTGGGCAACAATGAACACTGAAACAGTGGCTTGCCTGTCATACATTGGCTTCGTGATTTGCTCATGATGAGCTCTTTGTTGATGTACCCAAAGAAGATGATGACCAAGAAGATGCAAAACTATCTTCCACTTACTATTCCAGTACACTGAGTTGGTACCACACTTAGCATCCTGTCAGGTCAAGCGCTGACCCACATTAGAGCCATCATTGCCACTGACCTCCCCAAAGCTCTCCCTGAGACTACTCTGCCTCTGACACTGACTTTCAGCCATCAATTCCCCCTTTTTCATTTCTGTTTGTTTTACTGATATAGAAACATTGCTACACTGTTCGGAGCCATAGGATCAATATAGCAGAGGAGGGAAGAGCCGCATTCCCATCTGCCTCGTCCATCACTGGAAAACCTGGCAGCTGAGTCCTGCTGCCTGAATTCCATTTTTTCACTTGACAAAACACCTCTCTTGGAGCTTGGTGGTGGAGAGACCTAAAACCTTATATACATTAAGGCAACCAAACTGATACCCTGCCAGATGAAGAGAATCTCTTTTTATCTGGTGAGAGTTAATGATGATTTACTAGGTAGAACAGACAGGTCCCAGGTCATATTTGCAAGAACCTGTCAATCAGAAAAAATTCCTCTAGCGATTCAGACTAAGCTTATTTCATACTTTTTATTTAGAAGACATGAGGAGACAATGAGACTTCAGCTTGAAGTACTTCTCAAGATAATGCAAAGCTTTAGAAAGAGAAAAGGCTAGATGAAAAATGACCTCTTAAGACCTGAGTACAATCCCACGTCATCACAGAAATGCCACTAAGGCAACAAGTATAAGTGAATAGGATTTGGGGACTGGTAAAAGAAACATGAGAGCTTGTAGGGAAGTTTCCTGATGAAAAGGAAAGCCTGAAATTAAATCCATGCAAAGCATACTGCCCTAGATCTCAATTAAAAATGCAACAAAACACCTTCAAAAGTAAATGTCTCTATTTCAACGAGTCATCTGGGACTGCCTTTGAAGTCAGAGGAGAGAAATAAGTATTTTTAGGATGTGCTTCTCACTTGTGTTAGCACAGCAGTCAGGTGAATCACCCCCTAAAAGCATCCACTCCTCTCTAGTGAGCCAAGGGTCACTCACACCAGTAACACATCTACACCATGGACCTCTAAAGCTCAGAGAGGTGAATCCTCTTCAGGTGACCATCCCACTATCTGCCAAAAGTTAGTTTATGGGAAGTTGAACAGGAGATGGGATAAATATAATAAGCCTCTCTGATTTCTAGAACTGTATTGCCTGTGGTTTCCTTTTCATCTTTCTAGATCCTTCGCTGTTGCTCAGGGAAAGTTGGAAGGACAGAGGAGCAGTACCGGAGTCATCCTCCTATGTAAAATAGGAAGCAGGCGCTGTCTGAGATGTGCCTCAGCATGTGTAGCAGATACAATAATGGAAAACTAGACCCATTTAGACCTTGATTAGAAAGCACATGCAGTTAGGACCATCTTCTTTGTGTCCAGACTGACAGTTAAGGAAATCCAACAGAGTCTGGCAGACCACACGGATGTGGGAAATGCCTCCCACATCCAGTAACCAAGCTTAAGGATCACTTCTCATACTCATTTTAACCGATCACTATCTTTACAGAGAAGGACATGGCAGAAGGACAGATAAAGCACTATGCCTGCAGCAGTAGCATTTAAAGCTCTTAGCTAATAGTCTCAAGAGGAGAAGAAAACACCAGATATTTAACTCAGCCACACGCCGCACACCTCCAGCTCTCTGCAAGGCTGCAGTAGCATAGCTGTTCCAGCTCTCTGACTGCCAGGAAGATGCTCATGCTCTGCTCTCTCAGGAGAGTCTTCTCCTTTGCTCATCTATCTCTTCCTTTGAAACGAGCCTTGGACAGTGAGCGTGTGGCTGCTTGGGATGTGGGAGAGCAACATTAATCACCTTTAAAAAAAGCACTTATGTTCTAGTGACAACAGTCTGCACAAAACCAGAGCTGAGGCTGCATCATCCCTGTTATCTGAGATTAATAGCAGAGCAGCAGGAACTTGCTTTGGGCTGCTGCAAGGCCTCTCTCACACAGTGCTTTTAGCTTTGAAAACCAGAACAGAATCTGCCTTCCCCACTTGAATTATAAATATAAAATTTCTCTCTGTACTCCCTTAACATGAAAATGGACTTCACAGATGAAAGCCAATATTTGCAAGTCTTTTCTCACTCAAAAAAGATGGAGGAGGTGAACCCTACCCTGCAAGGGATACACCTTATGACATTTGAAGTTCATGGAAAAAAAGCAGGGTGTCCTGCCAAAGACACTGTCTATATTCTATATTCTACAGATCCATGATCTCACTCTCAGTGGTGAGACAGGATCTAACTCCCATAAGAGCCCAGTTCATCAGAGGAAACTCTTTGACGTTGATTTCACTTTCCTTGAAGGACAGGGATTTCCCCTCAGAGGTACCTCACCAGAAAGCCCCCCAGTGCCAGCAGTTGTGATCTTCCCCTAGGGCCATGGGGAGCATAACCCTTCCATTGCAAACTGGGGGTCAGCACTGGCTCACGTCCTCCTTAAGGAAAGCAATAGCAGCCCCATCACTGGCTCTTGGTGTCAGGTGTCAACCACCAGCTCTTGAGCCAAGCCCCTCTAAAAAGAAAGAGAGCTCATTTGTACTCAGACCACAGTCTTGATGTATTCACACTATGACAATAAAAAAAGGCAATAAAAAACCCCAGAGAATCAGTAAAGGTTGAAATGAGGTATGCACTTTCCTCCATGGCCTGTTGGATAGAGGTATTCTGCTATGTATATCTCTCCTCTAACTGGATTTACTTGCGCAACCTTAGCATTTTTAATATCATTTTTGTGTCTGCAATAGAGATTTTCTTCTGTCCTTGCTCCCTGCAGTTACGCAGTCCATTTCTCTTTGTCACTTCAGCAGAGCCGTACCTTCATGGAAGGTTTATCATCGCAGAAAGTGAAAGGCAGGGAGGAGAAACACTCACTGTTCGAACTAATGGCTCAGTTGATTGATGCCAGAATGCAGCATCCGCTTAGTTCGGTTGCCCTAGGGTTTGCTGCCACCGGGTAGAATGTCTCTCCACTCCAAGAAGATGCTTAATAAATACACACTCCTTCCACCTTCCGGTCGGTGGGCATTAAGGGGTCCTCATGGGAACACCAGCCATAGAATGTTCAAGCGTGAAAGCAATCTGTTCGCGTCTGTCTACTCCGAGACCATCAATGGTGAGGCCAAGCTACAGGAAAACAGCCCTCATTACTTAAGGGCTACATCTATTTGCCTGCATTGCCTGTAGTTAATGTTTGTTATTATTATCGCTCCTTGCCACGCTGTCAGCTAATGGCACCTTGTGGGAAAATCCCTACCAAGCTCATTCATTTTTATAGAACCCCATTGCCTGTTCGAAGGCAAATCTATCGGGGAGAAATCCCACTCCAGCCAACCTCGGAATGCTGCTGTGGATAGCTCCGTACATGCAAGAGGGGGAAATGCAGCGAGCCAGACTTGAGGGAGCCGTTGAAGAGCTGGCCGGCTCTGCTGGAGCAGTTCAGCTGGCGTTGAAGGAAAGGGGCACGGAAGGGAATAGTCTCGCTTAAGGACAAGTGTGTTGCTCACAAGCCTGGCTTAATGGGGAGGCCGAAGACATACCAAATTCTGTTCTTGCCTTTCTGCGTGCGCTGCAAACCTTAGGCAGGCCAGCAAGGCCGCAGAGTGACCCTCCCACCAGGCTGTCAACAAATTAAAATCAAATCCTCTTTAGCTCCATGGCCCAACTCA
>Ga0181612_160982_pt1 | contig 12143 bp, 5 predicted proteins | sample HoacroProtozoa21_FD_119630 | JGI IMG/M metagenome (GOLD analysis project Ga0181612, IMG submission 119630) | Hoatzin crop microbial communities from Cojedes, Venezuel. Combined Assembly of Gp0051906, Gp0051904, Gp0051908
CCCCCCCCCCCCCCCCTTTTGGTACCAAAGGCAATTACCTTTAAAACTGAATTAACAGCCTTTATGAAACACCACATTTTTTTTCTTCTGTATAAATGTTTTTCCACCTCACTTATTTGTGAATCTGCAAAGAAGCCACAATTAGATAGCAAATATCTGGATAATATTTACACATACGTACCCCCCCTTCCCCCCACCCCCTCCAGCAGAACACAGACATCTTAAAGGTTTTCATGAAGCCTTTAAGCACACTAGTATTTTTAAAAAAAGACAAAACTAAAGAATATACACATTTTCTTCCACAAAAGCTGTCTAACAGATTTTACAAGTGCCTTTGTGTCAATGTTGTCTCTCACGGAAACTGTTACATACAATTTTTGATAGAGAAAGAAATCCTTCTCCCCTGTTACTCCACAACAACCTTGTATTTTAATGTAGGAATTACATAAAGTACCTATGTGTGACGAAAACTATTTTTCTGATGTCCAACAACAGGCTTAACAGACGTTTTTTCTTCCACCACTGATATTGACTCCGAAGAAAAACATGAAGAGGATCTTCAATTCACTGGAATGTTTGGTTTCATTCTGAAAAACTGAAAAAATCTAAAAGAATATTGAAAAGTCCAGGTAGCAACAAACTGACATCCTGCAGTGAAGAAAAAAAAAAAATGCACCAGGTCTTATTAAGCATAAATGTCAGCCATAAATACTTGATCTGAGAAGTAGCAAAACATGCAGAAAACAGATATTTCATTTCTCCTACATTTTTTTGAAAAATACAAAATGTGCGCAGCGCTGTGATACATTAGCCATATGGCTCTTTTCTATAAATTGATCTTCTTTGCAAAACATCTTTTGGGTGTAGGACAATCCACTGCATTATAAACAAATTCAGATGAGAGAAGTTGCATAGTGCAAAGTTATTTTTCAAACAAATGACTAACTGCAGTACAATTTAAAGGAAAAATCCTATGGAATTCCTTCCCTCTCCTATGACTAAAGGTTGTAGCATACAAAGTGCAAATACAGTGAAACAGCCAGCTCAAATGCAGGTATTTAATTAGTATATTCACGACACATTAAATTAAGTCAGCACCTCTTATCCCAGCAGTGATGAGTAATGGCCATGTCCTAGCCAGTGTAAAAGCAGGTTTCTAGTGATCTGCGGAATAGCCTCTCATCACCACACTGCGAACCTGCTACAGCATCCACACAGCATTCACTCCTCTCTTCATCCTCCTAGCATAGCAACAGCAAATACACACAGCATAGCCTATTTTTACGTGTCTCTACTGCTCAGAAAACCCTATTGCTCCCAAACGGCTCTCTTCATTAGAAGCGGCTAGCGAAACTGCAAAATGTGAATGAGATTCTGTGCGTGTGAATGAAAGGGCTGGCTAGCATCCCCACATTTCTGTGAATGAAGCGAGGCCTCGCAGCCTCTGCCAGGCAATCCCTTGGGTGCTCACCAGCCCAGCCAATACCAGCCGGCTCCGATGACTCATTCAGCAAAGCCTTGCTAAATAGTGGAAGAGCCCATTTCAAGCACAGGCGGCACCTTTTTTGCAGCAACACCAGAAAGCGAAGCCAGCATCTGAGTGGACGAGGGTGGGTCGTGAAGCCCCCCTGAAAGAGGGGGTGTTGCCGGAGAAATGCATGGGGTGTCCGCAGGGGTGCCAGGTGAGGAAAAACGGGGAATCAGACCTGGGTTTCTCCCCGGCGTGTTCATTCTGCCGGTTCATTTACATCCAGGATGGCAACATGAATGTGCACATTTCGCCTGATGTTCGATTGCTCTCTCTGTGCACCAGCAGATTCACAGATTTTACAGGTTTGCCTTCAGAGACCCCTGATGCAAAAAAACCAACCAACCAAAAAAAAAAACCAAACCACAACACCTGCTTGAAAAAAAAACGTATATACTTATCTACCCTATTAGCAGAGCATATATTTAAAAACACTATGATCATCAACCCACTGAAAGAGAGGCAGAGGGAAAGCTAGAGGATAAAACCTTCCCAGAGCACCAGCAGAAGGACTAATTTCTGACACTGCTTCACAGGACACAGAAATGCTACCAAGTCATCTGATGGATGTAGAGCTTTCCTGGAAATCTGATATTAGATGTTGCAGAGAAGTAGTAGCCACTGAATTACCCAGTGCTTGAAATCTGGTGGTCATTTCAGTGTCTAAGTGGGAACCGGTCTCCTTTACAAGTCTGGCCCTGAATTGGAAGAACTGAACTTTTTAAAACCTTGCCTTTTATAGTTCTTGGGACTACAAAAGGTAGATGATTTTTCCCTGACAGGCAGCAGGTTCAAATCCAACTCCAGGAAATAATGAGTGAAATTAGGAGACCCTGTAATAGGCATAAACCGCAATTAAAATTCAGATATAGTTGATTCTACCTATTGCCAGAGGATTATAATGTCTTTGGCATTTCCAACAACATGCCTGTAGCTTGCACAGTGACTATACCACACTAGCATGGTACTACTCCTACAAGCTTGGTACTACTATTATCATAGCACTATTGACAGCAAGACATTCAAACCGTCATTTCTCTTCAGTCTCTGCATCTGCACCTATGCTGCATCAGCTAGTAAAGTGGATCCAAGTTGAAAATGAGCCTTTTTCTTTTCTTTTTGCAGGGGTATGAGCCAGATAACTGCCACCACAAGTAACAAATGGCTGTGGAACAATGAGTTCATTGTTGACTCAGTAATGAAACGGCAGATGGAAAGCTCAGTGTTGATAAATGCAAAATAATATATAATCCTAGCAATACATACACAGTGATGGGGCGTACCCTGCCTCAGACAAAGTACAGAATTTCTTATGAAATACTGGTAATTTTGATATCTCTGACCTTTCCCTCTTTTTTAGATTTTTTTTCTGTGTTGTTTTTTCAGTGCTGTTTTCTCATGGATCCTCCTCTCGCCCTGACAGAGTCTGTGTCTCATATGTCTGTTACTCCTTTTCTCCCTCCAAGTGGCTCTCAGGGGCTCATCCTTAGCTGTCACCTTTTTTTCCTTCTGTGTCTTAACTACCTCTGCAACCTGTATTTCAGAAGTAAGTAAGTTTTATTAACAGCAAAGGGCAGGGAAAACATAAGACACTGGGGGGCAAGATTAGAGGGAGGAAAGGGGAAAAACTACATTTTGGTTTCCATTGTTAGAATGAGTTTAAAAGGATTTAAATTGCTGCAGACGCAAAGGTCGGAGGCATTGCCAATACACAAGCTAAGCCAGGTAAGATGGTGCGATCACTATAATGACAAAGTGCAGGCAATACAACTGCTACATTCCATGACCTGTGTTAAGAAACTCTCCCACATGCAAAAAAGGTGACTTTCACTGACCCATATTTAGAGAAATATTAATCATGTAATCAGAATCAGCAAAAAGACCTAGGTCCAGTAACGCACTGTGATTGAATATGTACTCTATACAAACAAGTGCTAGAAATGGTTAAAATTCTGCTGAAAGACCATTTGCATTTCAACAACTTCTGCCCAGTGTCAGTAAAATTGCTTTTGGACTAAACTGAATCTTAAACAAATGAGCATGAGACAGACACTGACCTTGGGAAAAAATCCAAACTGAATTTGGGTTAGCTAAGTTATAAGAAACAGTGAATACATTAGGCAAAATTAAACATAGATGTTGCTATGAGTTTTAATTGCAGCACACATAAAGTAGCCAGAGGGCCACCATAGCTGACATTCCTCTTTATAATAAGCCCTAAACAATTAAAGTTACTATGATGCAGCATTAAGCCATCAGCCATAGGATCACATTGTAATATGTTGGACACAAGGGTTAATGCTCTGCTTTAGTAAGTTGTCTTGCAGAATCTTTAATATCACAAATGGTCGATTCCTCACATAAAAAGATAGCATTTCAACAGTACCAAGGTTTCTAATATCCTGTGGGGACATTTCTTCTCTTGATCAGTTAATTGAGAAGGGAAAATACCAGCTTTCTTTGCACGAATCAGCCTAACCTAGATTTATTTATGTGAGACAACCTTCAATGATGTAGTTACAGACAAGCAAAACAGCATCAAGACAAGCTAAAAAGCATTATGAGCTAATATTCTTAAGAAGGTATGTAGCTATTTTAATAAAAAATATTTCTAAATAATTTTGGTTTACCTATTCTGTTTGCACATACTTAATACATCATATTCTGTCTTCCTCTGTGTCTCTGATGTACCTGCACACAGACATCAGTTACATGCTGCTGTGATTTCAAGGGAGACTCATCACATAGCTGACAGAAATACTGAAAGGCACTGAAGTTTCCATCAGTGTCATTAAAAAGAGCCATGACTAGATACCTCTACTTCTAAACATTTTGCAGGAAAAAAACCTAGGCTCACACCACTTAAGATTTTTTTCCGTACTGGGAGTTTAAGTGAGACCTCAGCTTACTGTCCTATGCAAAAAAAACCCAACCACCAACAAAAAACCCCCAAGGTCTGTAGGAAAAGACTGTGCTTCTCCCCTAGCAAAATTTTAACAAATTCTAGCTGATTAGTTCAACAAAAAACTGCTGTAAATTGCCCCCATCTCTCTTTCATTCTCACCCCTTCTCTCTCACCAGATCAGAGTTTTGCTGTTTCCATGGCAACTTTATTGCTAAGGGTGGGCTGCACTAGTAAATGGGAGCATTATCTGCAGCTTTGCAGGTTATTTCTCTGGAAAACCACATTGTTGGAAGTATTACTGTTCAAAATCAGTGATCACTAATCATTAATGATCAACTTCTGACCTAATTTACATCAGTGGAATGTAAAATTAAGGTCTGAAATCTGCCTACAAATTTCATGCTTAGGTTTTGAGCCAGAAGCTGATCCTAAACAAGGAGGATGGTTTTTTTGTTAGTTGAAAATACTGAAAAAATTTTGTCATAAGATACTTTCACCCTGTGAAATATGACATAAAATGTTTGGAAGAAAATGAAATTTCTAACTCCTTCTGCTCCATTAGTGGCTCCTGGGGGCCTATTGTTAAAAGTCAACATACTATAAAAGTTCAGAGTAAAGATGGATCTGAGATAATACCTGAATCTGAACATGACACTAAGCTTCTGCAAGGCAGGATCAGGCAGGGGAGTGCAATAAAATCTGCAAACCAGCACTAAATCAACTTTGTAACATGGGACCTGCTCTTATGAAAACCCAAATTTTTACAGTAAATTCTTCCTTTCTCTAACCCAGTCACTGAGGTGAGAAAGAGAAGTAGCAGCAGTGTAATGGGGCTGCATTTTCCAAGTACAATCCACAGCTCAGCTATGTCTGTGTAGCTGCCTGCTCCTGCGGCAGCCCTTTGCAGGCGCTCTTCCTCTTTCTCCCTGTCCCAGGTGACCACCAGCCCTCCACACCAGGAGCTACCCTCCAGCTGGAGCATCACCTGGACAGGCACTCTGCTTCCCAAAGAACTACCTCCCAGTCATGTTTTCTTCTGCATCCACAAACTATCCCATGGTCGACCAGCTGTACTTTATTGTGAATAATGTAATAAGAGGCCCATAACCTTCTCTCTGGTCCTATGATGCACTCATACTGACGGAAATGACAGTTCTTCTGGGCATATATGCATTAATATCCAAATGCATGCAAGTATTTTTATTTTAAACAATTAGAAAAATCAGAGATTTGGAAGAGAAAGTAAATAGCAACCTAGTTCACTGCCAAATTATGCAAGAACTCTTTCTGACAAATTATGCAAGAACTCCTGTTGCTGTCTTCCTTTGATGGGGAGCCAGTCAATTACCTGCTTGTTAGCCCAGCATCTTTTTGGTTCTCCTTCATGAGATGCATTTAATAATTCGGTTGTTCTCTTTTCTACTTTGTAATAAGGTGTCTATTTCTGTTCTGGTGGTTTTGGTGGTTTTTTTGTGGACTTTCTTTTTATTCTGCTTATATCTTATTTCCCTAGGAACAGTTTACAAAGTTGCTTTAAAAAACCTGTATATGAAGTTCTGACTTCAGAGTTTCCTACTGATTTCAATAGGAGTGGAGTTTTATTTCAGGTTTCCCAATCCAAATGTATGTCTGAGAATTTTAATTGTTTCTGAATTTTTTACAAGAATTCTTAGCTAAACTTCTTAAAATATAGAAAAATAACTATCAGGTATAGATTATTAAACTAAATATTTCAATTTTTATGAAAATGTAAATTTTTAATTGATATTTTCCTTTTTAAATACATGAAAAAAATTACTTATTACATATACAGTATTCATACAAATATCTGTTTTATCACCATGAGGAGATTTATAATCCAGTACCTACTCTTTATTAGGATAGCTAAATACTATCAAGAAGAGCAGATGTGGAGAAAGGCACAGTGCTCTTTTTTTTGTAGTTTTTAGCATCAGGCAGGGCTAATTGTACCATGTCTGAGCAGACAGCAGTCCAACAAACATGTTGAACTTTCTCAAATCCGTATGTTTCCCCTCCCCTAATTAAAAGGATATAATCCAAATGATTATAGAATTGAAATTATATAAGAACTGAAAAACAACAGAGAGTATAAATGGCCATCTTTGTCTTACATTGCACATCAGACCAAAATGCTGGCAGTATGTGCAGAGATCTGGTGGCAGTGGCAGAGCCATTCAGCTTGCTCTCACCCTCCTGTCACTGACAGCATCACCTTTGCTGTGTTGCAATAAAACGCATGCTGTGGCATCTGACTGAAGAATAACACAGAGTAAATGGTTGGGTTTTTTTCAATCAGATCAGTTCTAGACTCTGATTCACTAAACAAGTTGAACTGAAGGCAGAGCAAGGGTAGGAATAAGCAGCCATGGTCTGCGAAGAGGGAGAGGAAATGTATTAATCGCACAGGCCAGGACAAATATCCACTTGCATCAACTCCACCCCGAAACACAACCCACTGACTCGTGACACCAAACCTTACAGATTTTCTCAGCAAACAAAGAGTTACACGCTGTGCTGTATTTATAGCAAAGCCATTACCGATCAGCGCTTGTACTGAAAGAATTCTGGCAATTCTGCAGCAGTGGATAACAGTATCAGTTGAGGGTTATTTGCAGTAGCACTCATCCTGGCGAATTTGGAATGTGGGTTATTTCTGCATTATTTGTACAAATTGCTGGTGTGAGTCACTGTACCTGTTTACGCTAATGCTGCTTGTTATTTGACCTGAAGTGATGGTTAACTTCTTTCTGGGCACAGTCACGTGGAAGAGGCATCTGCAGACACATGCATATGTGTGTGTGCACAGGCATGCATACGCATGTGCATGTACTAAGGATGTATTCTTTTCTCGGCTAGGTTGCTTGCCTTCCTTGCATTTGAGTCAGACCGCTTAGGTATCACAATAGGTATGGCAAAACAGGGCGGCCAACCTGCGAAAGACTCAGTAATGAAGCAGGGGTGTATAGCAGGATTTAAATAGCTGTTTAAATGATCACTTAACTGGACTGAAGTTTACAAACTCCACTGCTAGTAATGTGAGGAAAGGCAAGAAGTAAAACAGCTGCAGATGAGAAGGCTGAGAAGCTCTGTCTTAAGCTCCATGCATTGAAGCAGACCAGAACGGAGGCAAGCATCCTTCAGGCTAAAAACGACTCCAAGATTAAAAAATGTTTAGGGTGGCAGAGGAATGGAGACAAAAGATGTGTGTACTGATCTACTATCATCGACAGCAACAGTGTATTTCTTTGCTGTTACAAAAGTATGTAGTGACTTTCTTTAGGTACTCTTAGAAAACCTGTTTTATTTGCTCAGGCAGGACAGGCCCCTAAGAAGCTTCAGTACAATTAAGGTTGAGAAAGTATCTTGGAAGCTACTGCTATTCTGAGGGTCAGCAGTTCTCCAAAGGACTTTGGGCACATGAGCTAGGACCACATTTCGGTAACAACAAAGACACGCAGCAAGGATGTACAGCAGAGAGGCTGGAGCCAAAAACTTGTCCAGAGCTCGAACAGACAAGGAGAAACTGAAGCCCACTAGCCAAGCACAGCTATTCGAAGGGTATCCAGGTCCGAGTAGGTATCCAAGAACAGGAGAAAATGGTCAGCTATGAGGGTCTGCTGAGAAACCTGTGCAGGGGTAGCCTGACACCAGAGTTGCACAGTGCTCACTGAGAACTGGGCTTCAACAAAGCACTGGTGCCAGGACAAAGAGTTGGAGGAGAAATGCCACTTGCAGAGATGCTGACCCCAGCTCCCAGTTCCACAAGAGAGAAAGGTAAAAGGGACGCTGCAGTCACCATGCAGCCTGAGAAGGCCCATTACGGCAGTAAGTAAAGCAGAAGGAAAAATCCTACTAAGTGGCACTGAAAACAATCGGCTTTACTACCTGCTGGCACCAGCAGTGCTGTTATCTCCTGGTAGTTCAACAAGTTTAAGCAACAGCACATCTGCGAGACTAACTGAACACTATCATTGCAGTCAACGTGTTAGCATTGTATAAATGTTGATTGTCTGCTCTTATTATTCACTTTGACTGCGATAGGAAAGAGTAAGGATCTATACTGTTATGAAATTGTTATGTGCCACTGAAGCAACCTGTTAAGCGTCTTCTGTAACCGCTATTACTGACCACCATGAACTGCAATTACCCTTAAACTAATATTTCATTTTAATATGACTAGCAGCTTTTTATCTCTCTAGGACTACCAAACAATGCCACAGCAGTGCTTTGTCCTACTAAAGCCACTAGTCTACCCAAGTGCAAGAAACTACATCAATAAAAAGATGATTTTGCACATAGCACTATGTAAATACTAAGCGCCTGCTTTTGCCAGGACGTGACCAACATGTGCCTGACCAGCATATCTAAATTGGAAGAAATCTGTTGTTTAGATACAAGCATGAGGTTTGCCATGTGGCTACAAAATCCTTAAGTACAATTAAACTAAAAACTCAATAGTTAATGACAAAATATGTCTACTGCACAAAATTCTGTACCAGAATAAACATACACATCTGTCTGCTGTTCAGTGACTCAAATATCAACGTGAATGTTCACAGACCACCAAGATGACAGTCAAATGAGAGAAATGGAAGATATTCGAAGGTTTCAGTACAGTGTTGTGTGGGTAGATGGTAAAGTTCCTGACAGGACACTCTTTCTTACCTTGCCAATGCCATTTTAATTTTGTTTTAACATTTTTGGCCATAACAAAAGTTTTTTAAGAAAAAGCAAAAGAAAATTCTGCTAGAGAAAACTTCCTATATGCACAAAAAAAGCATAAATTATATCTAAATGCTCTATAGTACATCTTTGTAACTCTTTCTAGCTCACAGACACTTTGATACCACACAGCCATTCTGCACAATAAGCTTTCAGACACACAAAACTAACACCTGCCCTCTGCTGTCCAAGATGCAAAAGAAGCTGGAAGAATCTTGTCCTTTCTACAGAGCACATTAACTCTCTTGAAGCATTAGCATCTACGGGCAGCTAAATCACCAGCCTGAAAATCACACCTAAAAGAGAGAATAAGGAGAATGAAAAACTTGCAAGTCCCTGCAAGGCCATGGTCTGGCAGCAAGAAGTGAGTGTGGGCCATCAGAAAGTAAGACCAAAGTTTATACTGTTGTAAGCAGGTATCACCAGAGATATTACTGAACTTTACCAATATAAAAATATTCTTTAAGGCCTGTAAAGTGCCTTTTTGATAAAGCTATTTATTTTCTAAACCGTCATTAATTTGTTTGTTTTGAATAGAACTTCGACCAAAGTATATTAAAACTAGTTGCTAGGGAACTACCATAAAACTGTCCTTTAGTCCTACACAGTGACGATCAAATTCATGACTCTTTAGCCTGGTTTCCATTCCTTGGTTACCCCTGTAACTGCTCAGTAACTCTGTAACTCTATCTGCGTACCACCGGTCAATCAACAGTTAATGAAACCACTGACCAAATTCAGCCAAAAACTACAAAGAATGGGAGGTTTCAAAGACGTTAAGTAACAATACATTCATGGAGTAAGCAGGTCGGTAAAAAGGTGAAATTCTACCCATGCCTTCAGAGAGGAAGGCACCATAGTGTTAGCCTGTATTTCCTAAAATGGAATGCTTTTAACAAACGTGCTTTACTTATTATCAGAGGTATTACCAGCATTGCAAAACTTCATAGATAATGTCAAAGACATCAGCAATATAATTAACATGGTTAGCAGGAGTTGTTTTGCTGTCATTGTACTGGAGCAAAAACACTTTGTATTATGCCATAGAGCAGTGTTTACATTCAGGAATAAGAAAGATTTCTTAATGTAACCTTGGAGCTTCAGACCACGTTCTCCTTTCAAAATCCTAAGACTGTTCACATGCCCTTAATCTATCTCACAAAATATGCCAACCTACCTTTCACCCTTCTCTTTGTGCAGACTGGGATAAACCTGTCACAAATGCTTAAAAGAACCACTTGACAGTACCGCGGCACATCTCTGAACTTCTGTACACTTGTTTTTATTATGGTTACCTCCGCTAGCATCTCTCATGCTAGCACCCAAAAATTTAAAATCTGAGTTTGCCAAGTTCCATATACTACAGCAATTAGAACCAGTTCAGTTCATCAGTAAAAGGTCCATCTCACCATGATCATGATTCCCATCACTAATTAGAACACAAAACTCAGGATTCCTTAGTATTTTGGCAAATCTCAACCACCGGTCCAGCTGTTCAGTTACATATTCAACAGCACTAAATATGACACCATGCAATTCGCAGTTTACCAACGGGCTTGAAATAAGCTTAACCCTAATATTTGCGCTTAATAACTCCTAAAACAAAAGGTAAAAAGGAGCCACTATTAATATGTACTCTAACCTTTCACATAACACAGGGAACATGTCTTCTGTGAATTAATTCTTCACTGGACCACTGTGTTACTTTCAAGGAAAATACCTAGTGTTTATTAAAAATTCGGAGAGGCTGTCACAAGTCTCGTAAATTGCTGCTATAATCAGTCACCCAGTTGTTTACTGTTTGTAAGCAAAACCACAAAACAAAACCACCTTACATTACACTGTTGAGTCTGTTCTTAGCATGGGGAGACAAATAAGGTCTGTATCAGGTGTAGATTTTCTAGGTCACTCTTAAGGCTTAAATCAATCTATTAGTAGCTACCAGTGCTGGGCACACTCCCACATTACGCAGCCTAATGATACAGACGTATTTGCCCTCGCCTGCCATGATTCATGCAGTCCAGTCAGATAATACAGTAACATTATTCAACAGAGCAAGGGTACAATCTATAGACAAAAACATGCACAAACTTCTCTGTGCTATTCTGGATCCTGATTATGGACCCCAGGAGTAACGATACCTTGCTGTCACTTCTAATTTTATATACAATTGTGGAAACCCTCCCTAGAAAAAGAATGAAAAAAATTCCAAGTCTGTGCAGGGCACTATTGCCAGGCCTTGTGGAGTGCAAGGGAGATAGCACACTTAGCAAAAATGAGCTGTGGCAATGTAGTCTAATATTGACCTTTGTAGCACTGGCTTCTAAAATGCAACCACATAACAAATATTTTTAATAAACAAAATGTTCACATGAAAAATATTTTTACTGTTTCTTTGATGATCTTCTTGCACTCAGATCAAGTAAACAACATGTATATATGTTTATATACACATACATACACACACACTCAACCTCTGTTTCTCTCTCTATAACCAATATAAAGAAACAGTTATTTCTAAGGCTCTTTTTCTCTTAATGTACATTGATACACTGACTCCTATTATGCATACAGCTTTGCTATAATTTGAACACATTTTACAAAGATCAAGTAGCAAAATCCGAAGACATCTATGTAATTCATTTTTTTTCTCATCACTATGCAATACTGTATGATAGGCAACTAAGCACATATTTTGGCTTGTTAACTAACGTTGCTTTCCCCATTACTTGATCATCCTCTTCTGAAAATGCATTTTCATTACAGGATGCCAGTGTCAGTATTTAGAGTATAACACACTCGTCAATCTTTAAAGACTACCTCTTGAAATTAGCAAAAATATTAGACCAATTTTAATTTCACAAAAGACAGTGTTAGATTTTAAAATAGGTAGTATTTAGGGATGCCAATTTTCTCCCGTTAATTGGGAGTCATATCACTTCAATATCAACATTTGATTCCCTCAGA
>Ga0181612_165142_pt1 | contig 12143 bp, 8 predicted proteins | sample HoacroProtozoa21_FD_119630 | JGI IMG/M metagenome (GOLD analysis project Ga0181612, IMG submission 119630) | Hoatzin crop microbial communities from Cojedes, Venezuel. Combined Assembly of Gp0051906, Gp0051904, Gp0051908
CAGGGGGTTGGGCTGGGTGGCCCACAGAGGTCCCTGCCAACCCCGACCATTCTGTGATTCTGTGATATTTGATGTTGTTTTAAACTTGTGGGAAATAACTGGGGTCTTGAATAGAAAAGAATCATAGTAAGAGCGCAGTTAAAAAGGACTGTCAGGTGAGCTGGTTTCTTGTACCGCAGCCTGTGCTCTCTGGAAGAAGTAGTTCCTAGGCATTCATACTAGTGCTGTTAATATTCCGTTCTTTGCTGTTTGGCAGAATATGTCTGACCAAGGCTTTGTCTTAATTGTCCTTATTCCTTTAGCTTCTTGCTTCTTAAAGGAAAAAAAATAACCCAACAATCGTTTTGTATAAAATAAGTCAAATGCGTTTGCTGCTAAAGGGGTCTCTTTACGGAGGGCTCGGTTGCTTCTGACTCATTCACGTGGATAAATGAATGCGGAGGCTTGGCATTGTGAGAGTAATAAATACACATCCTCCTGTTGCAGGCTTCGAAACACGTTGGTCAGAGCTACCCTTCAAGGGTTTGCCAGCATAACTGTGGTTTTTTTAAGATTCTGCAGAAATCACCCTTAGTTGACGTAGAATATTCTGTGCTAGATGTGATTAGATACCATCAAAAACGTGCTTCTGCCAGTGTAGCTTGTTTTTGGGGGGGAACTGGTATTAGCTGCTCTGGCAAAAGAACCTTTTTGCCTGTGCAAACCGCATCTCGACTGGGCAGGTTTGCCAGTATAACCATTTTAGCAAAGCCTTGCTACTGTAGAAAAGGCCTTATTGCTAATACTGCAAGGTTCCCACACCAGATGAAAGGCACAAGACAAGGGCTTTACAAACATGAATTAAGCTTCACAACACCCTTGTTAAAAAAAACCCAAATTATTATCCTAGCTTGCCAATGTCTGGTTTCTTTTAATACGAGATGTTTTGTGGGGCTGAGAAGGAAGGGTAGAAGCTTCAGAACTGGGGTAATTAGTGGCTGGTAGCATCACAGCATTGATAAACTACACAAATTTCTAACCGGTTGGAATCCCCTGCCATCTCTGTCTGACGTTTAAAATGTCTGAGCAAAATCAGGGGTTTGGAGTCTCAAATAGCTACTCGTCGTGGGTTTCACCTGATCTTTGGTAGTATGAGAAGTTCTAATGTTGACACGAGGCGATTCCTTTCTTCCTGAAGACACAGAACTGGCTTTTGTGTCTGTGGTGTTCTCATTCATATTTTTTTTAACCGCAGTGTTCTCTCTGCCTGATATCTACCAGCCTCTTGCAGTCTCTTACAGCTGATGTGGTCAGGGTATGAACAGCTTCCACAGTTCCATCGTCCCAAAGGGAAGGGAGAGGAACGAAACTACAGATTTATGCACAAGAATGATGTTAAAGTCAAGTCACTTGAAAGTTGGAGTAGCCTGGGTTTGCCCGCATGGTCTGAATTCGGACATTTTTGGGTGCGAATTATCATGGCGTCTTTAATTACATTATCACATTCTGTTTGTTCTTTTTCACCTCTCGGGGAACAAGGAACAGAAGAACTCTGCTAAGATGTAGGTTAATTTTCTTCTTTACCGTTCACCAGCATCACTACTGAATTCAGCTTGTAAACTTTTGGGGCAGGCCCAGGCATTTCCTCTGTTAAACACCGTGTCCTGGATTCTGTATTAATAAATCGATCAAGAATTGAAGCAAGCTGTGCGATTTATCGTCTTCCCAGTTCAAGGCCTGCATGGGGTGGTCGTTGTTTCACAAACAAGATACCTTTCCTCACCAAGCGTTGCGAGGGAGTCGCTTTTCAAAAGCTGTCCTGGGTCTGGATCTCCTGAAGTCTGGGAGATGGTGGAGACATCAAGGCTGACTCTGTTCCCTGTCCCAACACTTCCCACGTGCTGGGGGCAGTTCCAGTAACTGTTTGGCCATGTGCTGGATCTTCCGAGAGCTACTTGATTCCCGATGGGAATAATTTTGTGTTCTGTTTCCACAGCAACAGCACACTACTTTTTGTTTTTTCCCCTCAAGGTGGCTGTTGCTTTGAGAATTAGACCTGTGGAAAAGCTTGGCCTTCTTGTCCCCTGTTGAGATTTCAGCTTGCACAGGTCAAGAGTGGAAGGAGTAGGACGGGTAGAGTGTGACTCTCGGCAGAGCCGGTGTGATTATGAAGTGACAGTGGAAAGACCGAGCCCTGCTTCATTGTGGGTTTTAATGTGAAGAAAATGCTTGTGTTGAAAGTCACGGTTCTCTCTGAGCTCTGCGAATGGAAGGCCTGGGACTGGGACATGGGCGACAGTCATTTTAGCCCTTTGCATGCGCTCTTGTAATCCCGTAGGACCCATGTCCACGTTACGCAGGTGTCCATGCGCAGTATGAGACCAGGTGTACATTCTTCTGTCCACCAGCTCCGAGAGACCTTTTCTGCGCATGTCACACGAAGAAACCTATTCTTCCCTCACGGCATTCGCCCTAGCGCTGTGGGGCAGGGAAGGGCTGTCGTTAATCGCCCCACCGAGATAGAAGTACATGTTAAGCAGCCTCTTGGGCATGGTACCTCCCGTAGGTAGTGAGGAACTTCCCTTCAGACTGGAGTACGCATGCCCATCCCAACACCCGCTGCCAGGAGGACTAAGAAGTTTTCAATGTTTGAAATGCTTCCATGGGTCAGTCCCTTCTTGTTACCATTCATAGGTGGGTGAGAGCAGAAGCAGATGGTTTGGTGCTGATACCTTGCCAAGGTTGGCGTTTTTCATCTGTAGTTTCGAAAGCAGTCGCTTCTTATGTGGGTGCCTAATGCCAGCCTAAATACAATTGCTTTATGTTTTCAACTGTTTTATTTTGTCTCTTCCTGGTCCTAAGAACTGAACTGTCATCTTTTCCAGCAGAGCATATAATTTGAGGTACGGAGCTGTTCCCTGTGATTTTTTTTTCTCCTTTACTCCTCTTCCCGGTCTTAGGAATTGCATGTTCCAGGGAACACTGTAGTAAGTGCTGTTCTGCTCTCAACACACTCACTAACTGAGCATGTCGTAGAACAATTTAAAATTCCATTTAATTTAAAATTCAGACAAGTCAATTATATTATTAACATTGGGTTCAGGAATCTCCCTTCCTTGAAGAGTCAGTATCTAAAGCGATACCTGTCACTGTGTTATGCTTTTGCAGTAGAGGCTTCTGCTCGATGTCAGAGCGTGGTGACTCTTCACCATCAGTCTTTCAGTTCCTAGTAGTGCTGAGTCAGGATGCCAGGAGTTTTACATTTCTCTCTGACAGATAGTAAGTGGGTGTGTGGGCTGGCAAAATCAATGGCTAATGGATGAAACAATGTCACCTATGGTTAGCATGGAAGGGTGTGTTGATTATAGCCATTTTTACAGTGCTAAGGCCAGAAATTCACTGATAATATCCATATAAAATGGAAAAAGCTGTTCACAATTAAGCATCCAAGTCAGAAATGTCATATAAGTACATAAGCCAGAAATTAATTAAAATACCTTTTTTTAACTTTCTAATTGTAAGCACACCTGGATGTACTTTTCTTGTTAAAGATCTTGTATTTCATTCAAAGATGAAGAGCATTCTGGTACTGAACCTTGTTAAAATTGGAAAGGAAGTTCATGATTTCAAGTCTTGCATTGCTTGATGTTAACTCTTCCTGTTCTATCTAGCTCTTTTTGACTGCACGTTGAAAAAACTGCACTTTCTAGTGTTCTCAAGAACTTGTTTATTGCAAGACGAGAGTGTAACATTCCATGTCTGTTTAACATTCAGTAATTTACCATTAAGCTACTTGACACCAGTTAAAATTTATGTTAATGCTGTCTTGATTAAACAGCGCTCATTATCACTCGCTGTGATTTGGCCAAATCAGTTTCCTAGCAGATGTCTCCATGAAGGAGCCATCCTGCTGTACACGTCCAAAGGAAGTGGGGAATATTGCAGCAGTGTTTTGCACTTACGTAGCATCTTTCTTTTCAAAGCACTTCATGCAGTCATGTATGATACTGGGAAAACACATTAGGTAATATAATGACCAGATCAAATTTATACATTTTAAAGAGCTACAGGACGTTTTATAACTTCAACAGATGTCTTGTATTACAGTTTTTAGTGTTTAGGATCAAATAGTTGTCCAGTCAGCTCATCTTGCTTGCAGAAGGAGGTTGGAGTTAACCCTCTGAAGGTTGGAGTGTATGCCTCTACAGATATCAAATACTTCAAACCACAATTTCAAACTGCTTTGAAGTAATCCTTTCCAGCCTGCCTGAGAAGCTTTAGTGCTCTTCAAGCCTCTCGTCTTTCATTTTCTTTTGATATTGTTTTATCACCACAGAAAATCCTGGTGATTTCCCATCTTTCCCTTCAGTTCTTCTTTGGTGCCTTCTTGCAGTATCACTTACAGCTCCTGTCGTGTGGGCTCTGCCCAACTCATGGAAAACTGAAGTGTGGAGGACTTTTTTTTCCCCATGTGCAGCGTTAGGTTCGTAGCTATGGGTTAAGACATTCCTCCTTAAATCCTCACAATTTGTTTTTATGTGTTTTATTACTTCAATTTGTGTATGCAGGGAAAGCTGATACAAATCATAACTGTGCCTATGCAAATTAAGGATTTTCTACATTAGGATTGCTTGCCTGTTGTGTGCTTTTCCAGCTTCTCCAGCATTCGGACGTTGTGTTATATTTGCAATGTAGTGCAAAGCAGATACCTGACCCATGACACCAAAGAAGTACCTGACTAATTTTTTTTCTGTTCAAGAATGGGACTAATCCTGTTTTGCATTTACTTAATGGTTATGTTTATCGATTGTGTTTTACAGATAGCATAACTGAGAGCGGACACTGAAGGCAATTTGCCCAAGATCCCAGTATTTCCTGTAATTCTGGTTGTGTTTTCCTGATTTGATTTGGGATGATTCAATTAAGAACTAGATGTAATTTTATAGATGTGTGATGTGTCAAGTTTGTGGCTCATCGGACAATGTTCAGACTCACCGTTTCCCTCTGTGCATGCAGCTGGCTGGGTTTCCTTGTAACCACAACTCATCTTATTGCCAAATTTTCCCAAGCTTAATATGATAGGAGCCATTTAGTGAGGTTGATGCCCATGTTAGGTTACAAGGTGAGTAGTTCGGCTGGATTTCAGCCATCCTTGAAAGCAAAAAGTACTTTTTCCAAATGTTAGAACTATTGCTTGCATTTGTTTGGTCTGTATGTAACTCAAAGACAGTTGAGGAGATTTTACTGAAACGGAGGATGTGGTATTTCAGTGCTGAAGGCAAGACCTGAAGAAGCTGAGGAGCAGCTGACAGCAGAGGGAGAAGGTGGAGGAGCCATTTGGGCCCCCTTTGACCCTGAAGTCCCTGTAGTCTGTTGGCTGCCTTGGTGGTGGGGAGGTGCTGGAGGTGAGAGCTTTGAGCTGGGTTTAGCGCTGGTACTGCAACGTTTAAAGGAAATGAAAGATACAGCAAGTGAGAACTGCTGAGGGATCCAGTGAAGGCTTTCTGAGGCATTGATGGTCCCTACAGTGGAGTCCTCCTCCATTATTCATGCCCTTTGGGCTTTTAGCCGAGCTGAGCGATCCAGTGGGGTGGTGGAAGGTAAAAGGAGATTAACCCTGTCGTGACAGATTGACAGTTTCTTGCCAAAGTAAGGATTTTGACAGTGTGTTGAGGGGATAGAAGCATTGTCTGAGAGCGAGGAAAGCAAGATTTCAGCTCCGAACTGATCTAAGAAAGAGCCCAAGGGTACTCTGCAGCGAAGCGATGGGAAGACTGCTTGAACCTGTGTGCAGGTCCCGGGGTCCCTGCTCGCCTTGCCCTTCCTCGCCGAAGGACGCCTGCCAGGTTTCCAAAGCAGGTACGTCTTCCAACTGCTAGATGTGCTAGCGCTCGGAGCTTTCTCGGGAGGCCGTGGCAAGCGTTGCTGTCAAAGGCTTCGGCGTGTTACAATTGCCCGTAGTAGCCCAGACTTCTCGTTGTTTTGTAGATGGGGTGCCAGAAATCGGCACCTGAATTCCAGCTTGGCTGTGTAGATGTCACTGTGTTTGCTTCTTTGAACATGTTTACCTTTTCTTAGGGTAACTCCTTGTGTTCAGGATTCTTCTTCCTCTCCCTCCTCCTGTTTTTAATTTATCCCATCATTATGTGCAGTAGTACTGTGTGCTCGACGGGGCTTTTAGGAAGTGTTTGGAAACAGAAGGCTTTTAATGCGATGGAGCTGTGTTGGTAATTGATCTGGGATATATGTGCGGGAGTGGTTTCTTATATCCAGCTTTTACTCCCTGTCTGTCCCCCAGCTCCTCTGAGGTTTCCTAGTGAGTATCGACGATGTGAACCAGATCATTCCAAACTAGTGGAGAATGACCTTGCTCAGAGGCTTAGAGTTGCTTTGGGAAGGGAGCGAAGAAAGCGGCTGTAAATAGAAGTCCTTTGCTGATGCAGAAGCTTAAGAATGTCTAAACTTCGATTTATTGAGTGTACCTTTTGCAGATAGGACTAAAATTTAACGTTACTTTGGAGGCAGGGAAGATAACTCGTGGTGGAAAAATGCGATACCTGTGCCAAGTACTGGTTAACTTGTGAGCATAGAGCACAGATTTCCTCATGTGCTCGCAGACCCTTTATATCCAGATTCCCCCTTTTTCTTTCCCACTTACAGAAAATCATGTTCAAGGGTAATATTTTAAAAAGCAAATTATTACTTAGAAGCACAAGGTCCATGGCTTTTAGGTAAAAGACAGTTTTGCCCTGGAAAGTAGAAGTCTTCTAGGTTGGAGGGAGTTGTGTTGTTTTTCGTGGAGCCAAGAATTTGATGCGTTTGCCACTTGACATAACCCCTAAGAATAACTTGATTAAAAGACTGTGCCTTGGAGTCCCTCAGTCTGTAGTAAAGAGTCTCAGTGAACAGCGTAGCTCTCCATGCTCTGGCTTTCAGCAGAGCCTAGAAGTGTTTGGGCCGCAGCAACAAGGACCAGGAGGAAAATGATAGATAAAACACAGTGGTTAGTACTAGCCTGTGTATCATAACTGCATCCAGGGCCCTTCAGAGACAGAAAGGAGAAGAGTTTACAACAAAATAAAACTTAAAAAAAAAAACATTCCTGTGAAGATTGTTCCTCTGGGATTGTGCTCTTGGTTGTGCAGCCTCATAGCTGCAGCGTGATCGAGGTGTTGTGATTTTAGCCCTGGGACTCTTTGCAGGCTACCACACCTTTCTGTTGCTGGCAGCTGTCAGCAATGCAGACTGCGGGATGCTCGCGAGACCCCACTGTTGCCTTCAAGTGATGAGTGAGAAACTGCGTTGAAAGCTTTGCCGTATTTTCAAAGCATGCTAAGCGTTTGATCATCCCTCGGTTAAACTTTTGCACATTGGTTCGACTGTGGCATTTCCTTACAACCATTTCTGATGGCAGATCATTTTCTCGATGTGGCGTTTGTGCTTCTGTGTCAGTCGAGGTGTGTGATCAGCAACATGCCGTGAAAAAGATGCTCGAAGTTCCAGAAAGTCTCGGCTGAAGGGCTTTAGCAGTCCAGGCTTTTCCACTGCTTGGCTGTGACTGAAAAAGCTCCGGCGTCGTTTGGTCCTTCTGTAGGTAGGGTTTGCAGGTTCCTTATGTGCCGCTGATTTAAAGAGCTTTCCGCAGAGCTGCTGGGGTAAGGGTGGAAACCTGTGACTTGACACTAAGGAGCCGTGTGCTGAGGCTCGACTGCAGGTAGCAGAAAGGGGCAGAGATGGGGAAATGAAAAGGGAAACGCCGCTCCTCTCCGTCAGAAGCAGCGCGACGGGAAAGGCCGGCTCTGGAGGACGGGTAAGCTTAGCCTGGGAAATCAGGGGGAGGACCTGCAGAGCCTGGGTTTCGCAGAAAGCGTGCTGGCTCCCTGCGAGCACCCAGCATGCCTGCTGTGCTTAGTAACCTTGGTGTTTAAACAGCTTCAAGCAGGCTTTGAAGTTAGAGCCAGGCTGAGTTAAGGTGGAGGTCAGCGTGTTGTGGCTGTTGGCTGAACATTGAAAACAACTTTGTGTGCTTTTACATTTTTAAGCTATTTGGCAAAAAAAAAGATAATTTAGGACTATAATTTTTAATTGACAGTTTATAATGATGGCAGTTTTATGTCGCAAAACACAACAAATCACAGAAGGCTGTTACTTGTCTGCATTCATAGTCCTTTTCTTCACAGCCTAATTGAACATGTGAAATGAAACTCTTGGACCCGGCTTTTTCCTCCAGCGTGCAGAGATGCGCGTGTTTATGGTGTTACATTTTGAACCATGCTTGTCAAGTGTTTTAAAGCAAGGCAGTCCCAGGCAAGAGGGGAAATGGGTATCTCCCATTCCAGTCGGCGTCTGGGCGTAATGGCTGTGCCTGGGAAACTGGTACAGAGCCGCACTTCGCACCGCAACCCCCGTGGGCACTGGCAGCAGCGAGACGGAGGAGGTCTCCAAGCAGAGTATCGGCGTAGACAAGCCCAGCACTGCTTCTGTGGAAGGGCTTGGTCCAGAAGATTTTATCTGGTGTGTTTTTTTGCTGTTCCCTGCTCGTGGCACGCCTCCTCGCTGTTCTCCGTCCTTGCTGCCTTCTCTTGCCGGCGAGGCTCCCCTGCCCCGCCGTGGGTCGAGGATGGTGCGAGAGGCGACGGCAGAGCCTTGCAGGTTGGGTTGCCTGCAGTGTCAAGAGCATTTCAGAGCACTCGGGGTGGTGATTGCTGGAGGCACAGTGCTGCTTCAGACCTTCAGAGATGATTGCACAGGTATAGAGAGGCCGGTATGGCTTGAAAGAGCAATTACAGGAGGGCACTCCAGAGCAGCTAGAAGTGGGGAAAGGTTTTTTTCCCCCTCGTTGTTTGGGAGGAATATATTTAAATAATTAGTAGAAAAACTGCTCTCAAATTTCTGTAATTCTGTGTATATTCCCGTGGGGGGAAAAATGCTTGCAGAGATCTGTGACTCTGTATGTCCCCGTGGGGACAGTAGGATGTGTGAATAGAAACCAGCCTTGATACCATGTCTCTGGCACATTGTCTGTCTGTTCCTGCAGATGTGTCCAGCCCTCCCTTGCGCTCTGAGGCTGCAGAAAGCAGCTCAGCACCAGTGCCCTGAGGAGCTTCGTCTGCGACCCCCACCCCTGCACTGGGCTTGAGCTCAGGCCTGGGTCTTCAGGGCCTGCCTTGCCCCGACTCCATGTCCATTTGGTCCTAACTGGACCCCCGGGTAGCCCTTGGACCCGTTTCATCCCTCTCCTTGCTTGAGACTGTCCATGGACCTTGTCACCAGCACGTGGCTCTGCCCGCCTTGTCCAGATGTGGTGGGACTGCACCCCGTAAGCACCCTGGGGTTCCCTCCTCTGCCTCCCTTGGAGCAGCCAGCCCTTGGTGCACCCCGAGACCAGGAGACGTTGTACCAACTGAGTCGTTTCTGGCGAGGGAAGGAGCCAGAAGAGGTGGAACAAACTACCCCCAAGATCACTGCCTCCTTTTGAAGCTGAGACGGTTGTAAAGGTGAAAACATACGAGCGCGGGGTTGGAGTGTTTCTTGTCTTGCTAGTGGTATTTTAGGGGTTTTTTGGCTTTTTTAAAGCTGCTCCTGCCTGCCACCAGCCACCCACGGTACTGGTAAACAACAGGCAGCACTTGGCAAAAATTCTCTTTTCTGTCTCCCCGTACTGGCTGCAGGACCAGCGATGGGAGGCAGCAGTGACACGGTTGGTGATGGTCACCATCGCTGTCGCTGATACGAGTTCTTGGGATGAAAGGGATCCTAAAGCAAAGGGATCCACTTATATAGTGGCGTCATAAGATATTGGCAAAAAAAGAAGTAAGATGTCTTCCTTTTTGTGGCAGTACATGGCTGCTTTCATCTCAGGTCAACGATAACGGCTTCCATCCTGTACTTCATAAATTGTCGAAGTGTCATCCTCCGATTCTGCCCCTCATATTTAGGAAAGCCTTCAGAAATGTTCAAAATGCCTACAAGAAAACCTTGATTTTAAACAAGTTAGACCAGGATTGTTGATTACTGTTACCTTACCTGCTGTTGCAGCTTTGCCTATCCATCTTCCTGTTGTCTCTCTTCTTAAATTGAGACTATAAGCTCTGCTTTGTTCGGTGTTTGGGTGGCACACTTCGGAAGACTTTTTATCGCTGTAGCTATAGTGATATGATTTACAACATGTTTTTCCTGCAGAATAAACTGCTACTGGTATGTCTTTTCCATTGCCGGCATGGAGCAGAGCATCTGTCCGTCAGGGTTCAAAGTCCTTCCCTTATCAACAGTAGCTCTCATTGTTCAAGAAAAAAATTCTGTAGAAGATTATTATATTACTCTTTTCCTAGATGTTTATTATGCTGTGCCTTGAAACAGGAGTGTTTCTGTGCTTTGTGATTGGTGTTTATTGTTATTAATTCAAATAAGCTTATTATAATTACTAATGTTCCATGATGTTCTTAACACCAATGTTAAAGCCATAGTAAGCGCTGCTGGATAATTGCGTACGATGTGAAACTGTATCATCTCAAATTACCCAGACTTTTGCCCCCGAGTTTCACTGTGTATTCCCTTGTTCTTCTGTTAGGAAACCAAATTAAGAATTCTTAATCTGTCCAGTTTCTCCTCTTGACTGTTTTGGATTTTTTCATGTGCCTCTTAAGCAAGCCTTTTGTCGGATTAAAAAAAAAAAAAAAAAGAAGAAAAAGAGACAAAACCCAACAGACTTCAGATGTTTTTCTTTATTTTTTTCAATTAGCAATCTCAATCCATTCCTTCAGTGTTTTTCTGTTGTTTTAGGATCAAGTGGTGATAACTGAACAGTGTTTCACAGTGGAAAGCACATGTTAATTTTTGTGCTACTCACCTTTTAATTCCTTATACATCTCCATATAGCTTCATTTGCATTTTTACTGCACTTTTTACTGTCACTGCTTACTGCATGAACAGTGTGCCATCAGGACGGTGTACAGTTTTTCGCCTTTTTTCGAGTTAGTAAGCTATTTAGCACCCTGTTTGAAAAAAAGTACAGTTGCAATTTTCGCTGTTTAGTACTTTGCTTTTATTAACCTTCAATATAATGTATCATCATGTTTCTTTGTAATTCAGTGCTTCTGAGGGCAACACACATGTATGAAATTATTGTTTGGATCATGATTTGTTTGTATTGCCAGAGTGCATAGAGCCATCGTCACAGATCGGGTGCCAGCTGCTTTGGATGCTCCGTGGATGCAGCGCCAAAAACATTTCCTTCATTTCAACTCGTTTGCAAGCTGCAGAAGTTAGATTTATTAATCAGAACCTTGCCGTGCCACCTTTCTAGGTCAGGGTCCAGCATTTGCAGCTTCAGATCTTTCACATCTTTCACATCTTTTCGTACTGTTCCGTCGGAGGAGTTCAGATGGGTGTGTTTGCTGCTTGCCAGTGCGCTGTTTTTATCGCACGTTATTGACAGCTCGCTGGACGTCGCGGTTACGTGCCGTTTTTCCTCCATTTGAGTTCTGCATTTTGTATTATATGAAAGTTGTGTCCATACGAATTGGATTACGTTTTGCTCTTCACAGAGGATTTTTTTATTAGATTCTATGTACTCCTCTGCGTATGACAAATCTTTTCCTCCCCCATTACCGTGTTGTGCTCTGGGTTACAGCCCACCGTGATCACGGCCTGGTGGCTTCTGTCATTCGGCTGCCTTACTGTTTTGCTGGTTATGTTGTTCTCTTCTTACACGGCAGAGTAATTTTCTCTCTCTTCTATACCATGCTTCATCCTGCATCAGTCTCTGGAGCCCCGGATGTTACCAGGCTGAAAATGTGAGAGAAATTAGCCCTGCGCTCAGCAGATGCCGAACGCTCCCTCTCGCGGGCCACTGTCCGTGAACGCGCCTCGACGCTTCTCACGGGGAGAGCGTTGTGAAGGGGCCAGGCCTGTATCACGGCGCTGTCGTTTCCCCGTCCCTCTGCTGCGAGGGATGCCTGGAGCAGCGATGGCTGCGCGGATAAACCAGGTATCCACGCTCTCCGCGTGCCTTTCCCCCACCCTCTGCCTTTCCCCCCTGCCTTGTGGGCACTTTCCAGTGCTGTTCCCTCCATAGCCAGCCTGCACCACTTACCTGCTCACAGAATCACAGAAAGGCCGGGGTTGGAAGGGACCTCTGTGGGTCACCCAGTCCAACCCCCTGC
>Ga0181612_176122_pt1 | contig 12143 bp, 8 predicted proteins | sample HoacroProtozoa21_FD_119630 | JGI IMG/M metagenome (GOLD analysis project Ga0181612, IMG submission 119630) | Hoatzin crop microbial communities from Cojedes, Venezuel. Combined Assembly of Gp0051906, Gp0051904, Gp0051908
TCACTGTAAAAAAACTCTTCCTTATATCCAGTCTAAATCTACCCTGTTTTAGTTTAAAACCATTACCCCTTGTCCTATCACAAAAGGCTCTGCTAAAAAGCCTGTCCCCATCTTTCTTAAAAGCCCCTTTTAAGTACTGAAAGGCTGCAATAAAGTCTCCCTGGAGCCTTCTCTGCTGAGTTTACTTGTAACTCTTTCCAAAGATTGGCAGCTCCACAGTGGTGGGGTTATTTTTGCTCTGGGGCAAAAATCTTTTAAAGCTTTTACGTGTGCTCTCATTTTCTTTGATGATATATAAAGACGGCTTCATAAGGGTTCATTTACTTTGTTTTTCAGCAGAAACACATTGTTCTGTCAATTCTTCTGCTAAACAGTGAACCTGCAGACTAAAGACTCAGTTAAGTCAGATGAGACTAGCAACAGAGAATAATTTCTATAAACATGAAAGTATAGAATAATTGGAGAACAATTCTTTTGGACTTAGGAGTTTAGATACAACAGTACTGAGAACTGACAGATAATGTCACTGGCAAGTGGAAATTAAAAACCACATACGTAAAGTGTGTATGGAGTTGTACTGTATAAGTTGTGTTATTCCAAGATTATGCCCTATATCTCCTGGCTGTAAGCACAGAAGTTATTAAAACATATAGGGATGTGGTATCTGCATGATCATGCAGCTACATAGAAAGGCCTGGAGCATTCACATTCTCCTGGCCTACAACATCTCTACCTAATGAAGCTGAACAGATGACCATAAACATATGCTCCTTCTTTCTGTGTGTCTTGGAGTGTTGAAAAGAGGTGCCAGATAAGGATGTAGGAAAAAGCTTAATTGCTTGTCTGGTTGGTTTGGCACAGCTCAAGCAAACAAGAGGAAAGAGCTCTGAGAAGATGTGAGCAATCCTGCAGTGGTGTTCTGGAGAGAGATTTGGGAAGTAAGGGAAGAATGAGTTCAAGTGAGGCTGACACTGACCTGTGGTCAGGTTTGTTAGTCATTGTTGACACTGCAAGGGTAGAAGAGACTCCAACAAATAGTAGTGATGGTGGAGAGAAGGAGAAAATGTAAGGGGAATTGGCATTAAAGGTTATATGTAGGCACTATGGAGATAAAGTGAATTTTATTTAACTGAAAACTTTCAATTAGGTTATTGATGCAGGAATGTGCGGCAGCCAGCCACATAGAGAACCAGTTTTGCCAACCAAAAAAATACAGTTTGTAGAGCACTTAACGCAAACATCTTGCTGCTTCCTGTGCTGAGCGAGATGTGAGCTGCTATCTGAAAGTATAGGTGCTTGAGCCTGTCTGCTGCTTAGTTCTCTGTCTAGTGGTGTACCAGCTTGCAGAGTAGGGCCATTTGGAGGACTGTAAGAGAAAATTGGGTTGAGTCAAAATAGTGAAAAACTAAATGGAGAAGAGCTGAAAATTGCATTTCAAGAGCTTGTTCCCTGATCTGTGGTGATAGACTGTAGAATCCACTTAGTAAATAAAAGGAATGGGGAGATGCTGATGTCAACTTGCTGATGAGAACTGCAAAGTGAAAAGGTGAAGGAGATGAGTGTAAGGCATACATGGGCCACCTTTTCACACCTCAAACTAAACTCGCAGGTGGTGCGTATATTTCAGCAAGATGCTTCCAGCCATTTCAAGAGATTGTCTCATTCTGCCTATTAGTTATGAGGTTTTGCAGTCTGCCAAAGAGAGGATTTCGATCTTTGAGCACAGAAAGTGTCTGGAAGATGCCATGGTGCGTTAGTACCATTATGCATCCCTCTGAACATGGTCCAAGAGAGACAGGAGCTTTTGATACCTCCAGTAGCTGTGTGCAAATTCCACTTAATACGCAATGGCTTCCTAGCCAGCAGCAACCCAGCAGGCATTTAAAGGTGAGTAGGGCATTCGCCTTGTTTCAAGGTATTGTACCTAGGTGTTGGCAAACCTTATTTCATGGAAACTAAGATCTTTAATCGGGGGCTACAGACAGTTAAAAAATGGTCTGGTGCTTGTGAAGGTTGTCAGAAGTAGGCCAGGAAGTTATTTCGTTGAGTGGTGACAGGCTGATAGAGAGGGAAAAGATATGTCTCTGGGTAGGAGCATAAGAGGGAGCTAAGTCCTGCCACGGTAGTGTGCAGGAATAGATGTGTACCTGGGATGCTAGTCATTGTTTGGTGTATGAGGTTTTGATAGTTTTTCCTGACACATTTTTTTACTACATAACTAATACTGCAAGAAATATGAGGCTTTAAACAGTTTCTTTTATTACTGCTATCATTATCCCAGAAGAGAGAGAGCTGTAGACTCTAAATATAATTTGTCATTGATACATGGAAATTTATAACCTAGATTTTAATCAGACAATGGGAGTCAGATAATCCCACCAGGAAGTAGACTGTTGGTGAAATGAGGATGGGGACAATGTCTTAACTTTCTGGAGAGGACAGAGTTGATGACTGCTACAGGTTCCCTGTATTGCCTTATAGAGGCTTGGGTGGTTTCTCTATAATTTACTCACCAACACACTCCAAAAAGGAGGTATGAATAAGGAAGGAACTGGGAGAAGGAATACCCATGAAGCAAAGCCAGGATGACATCTAATCCTATCGAAGTAAGTAACAAGATTACCATTTTCTTTCAGAGGATCAGGATTTTGACCTCTGTTTGAATGGTCATCAGGAAAGCTAGCTTCAGATGTGAAAGCTGCTGGCAAGGTGCCTTTCAGTCCTGAAATGGTCGTTAGCATGTGCTGCTCAATGGATCAGGCAAAAGCGTCTTGTTTGTGTTACCTGAATCAGATGTGCTTTTCTAGAAGAGAAGAGGAGAGGGCTAACAAAGAAACAGCTGTCCATATCACAAAGATGGAGCAAAGCAACAGCAATAATTGTGAAGAGAAACCTGTTTAAGCTGCAGGCAGAGGGAGTATTTGTATTCTTGTAATAATCCTTACAATTAGATTGGAAAGGAGTGGCACAGCATGTCCATATGCAAGTATACATTTTAATTAGATTATTCTTTGCTGAAAGGGTGTGCATGCTGTGTCCATGCTCAGAAAAGGCCAGCGTTTCCAGACCAAATGGTAATGGGGATATAGTGCTGAATCCCTGCCTGCAGCTAAAAGAGATTACTGTTTTCACCTAGATATTGTCCAACTTTCGCTACCTTTGAAAACGTGCCTGAAAGCCTAATTAACCTTTTATTCTACATTGTTTTTGCAGTCAAAAGCCTCCTTAGTTTACGAAGCTTATGTAGTATTAGCGTGATTAACAACCAGATGCTGCTTTTTTTCTTTCAAGTGAGTGAACTAATGTAACAAAACATTCTTCTCTCTAATGTGTATGAAGAACAACAAAGAACCATCTGTGGGTATGCTAATTCAACCAGTTTAGTGTAATTGCTATCAAGAAAGCTTTTTTCCTTCTCAGTAATTATGTTTTCAATGGGATGATTTATTACATGTACACAGATAGATGCCCTAAGGCTGTCATTAAAGCCAAAATACAGTTTATCAGAGTTTCAACTTCTTTGTCAGAATCCACATGCATGCAATGCTAATTTCTGATTCCTTGTTTAGAATTATACTTACTGTTTCCTCATTCTGCTAATGGTTTTCTTGGAAAACTGAAACAGAATGAAAAAAACAGCTGGTGAAAATGTTGGATTAATTTTTCAGGAAACAAACATATTGCCAATAGAGCACTTTAAAAATCTTATCTTGAAGAACTGGAAAAATACCTGAACACTTCTTGTTTTTCAATGAAGTAAGAAGTTGTGTATGGAAATTCTTGAAAAGTCCCTATATGCTTAAATGTATATGAGCCTGCAGAAACTAGTACTTGCACATTGATGGCTCAGATTTTGTAATCATGCTCTGGGGACTTGAAGCTTTTTTTCCCTTGGCTTCATCATGATTTAAAATGAATGTTGGGGGTATATTCCTACATTTGTCCGTAAAATACAGTTATAAATCTGTTTTCTCTACATGTTGTATATATATTTTATTACCTTTAAGTGATAAAAGAGCTTAGCTTCATAAGAAATGCTATTTAATGTTACTTAGCTACTAAGTTAACAACCTTCTTTCACAGAAGTTATTTTATGATGATCATACTGAGAAATAAATATGTCTCCAGAAACTGGGCTGGGTTGCTGTTTGGACATTGATTATGTGTTTGAAAAGTGTGGCTTGCAAACTTGCATTCCAGTAAATTCCACGCAGAAACACTAAACGAGTTGGATTGATTTCTACTGCTGCTACTCTGTTAGCTCACAGAAATCAGTGGCTCATTTCTTAGAATCAGCAACTGGTTTTACTGTAATTTGAGAAAATATATATTGCAATAGTTTCATTAGCAACCAAACCTTGTTGTTTGTTTCTTTTACTCCTTGTTGTTCTTAGTAATCAGGTTATTATTGAAGCAATCAACTATAATGGGGGCAGTAAAATCTGGATATTATGTTTTTCTTAGAACTGAGGAGATTAATAGTGGTTAACAATACAGCTATAGCTGAAACAATTGTAACAGTATTTTCAGTGATGGTAGTAGGTACAGTTGTAATTAATTTTCATAAAAAGAATGAAAAAGGCTGCCTGCATATTGAGCCAATTTGGAGATCATTCAGACAGATGGCACCCCCAGTGAAGCATAGCATATACCTACCAGAATGAGTCAACTTGTCAGAAATGCAACATAAATTATACATTCCAGTCTTAGTTTGCAACATGAGATATTGTGCATATTAAAGCACTTAACTGCATGAAAACATCTGTCAAGGCAGATATTACTAAATAACATTTGATGGATGACTACTAGGCCATTTCTAATTAAGAAGTTGCCCAGTACTTTGATAAATTCTAATTAGTATATAATTGATCTAGGTTTGCTTTGCTTAAATGCAGCAAAGTGTCTTAAGTGTGTGAGGTTCTTATTGAAAGGCAAAGTGTCCGCTTTGCATCAAAAGGAGATTGTCTGTTCATTTTTATGAAAATAGAAAAAGTCATTTAAACAATGTCAGTCAGTTTTTGAAAAGCATAGAAATCTGGTCTCAGAGCTAACTGCAGAAGTCCCCCTTCAGAAATATAACTTTCTGTGGTGTTTAGGCCTGAAATCATCTGTGGGCTGCTGGTTTGTAGTGTCCTGCGGCACCAGGCACTTGGGACAGAGGGGAAGGGAAGGGAAGGGCTGCAGTACTTTCTAGCAACAACTGGCTGCCAGAGCTGTGGTGGCCTGATAAGGCTTTCTGCTTCTACAAGTTCCCTTCCTTGGTTCAGTTCTCATAAGAACTTTCTGGATATCATGACTGTTCTAGCTGGAGGCTGTTGCATATTCAGTTTTTATGCCTTGTCATCTGTATCATGTGTTGTCTTAAAAACTGTGAAATTATAAGTTGTTTTTTTCTGTTTATGCAAGTAATGTGACTTTGAAAATCTGGATTTTTCATTGTCTTTTGAGACAGATTTATTCATGTTGTTATCGAAAGTCACCTACCAAATGTGTAAAATAGAAAATACATTGTATACAAATGAGATCTATTGTTCCAAAAAAGTTATTATGGTTTTAATTAATACTAAATCACTTCTTTGTGTTCTTCAGCCTTGTTTATGAAAATTTTAAATGTCTTTTAGTTACTTGAACGTCTTATAGTAAAAAAAAACACTGCACTCTTATCCAAGTTTCATAGTTGATACTATCACTTCAAAGTTCCAGTGCTTCTCAAAAGAAATTTGACTGCATTCTTTACATGAATGGTAATAGTGATTACTTTCAAGTAACAAATTAAAAGACTATTTCTGGTTACATTTACATTGTTAAAAATTCTGGTAATGACCCCTGACACTTTTGAACTCATAGACTGTTCTTGTTGAGCAAAAATATTTTCATTAAAATGAGCAGATAGATTTAAATAACATACTGTCAGAAGATTGCAGCTTTGACAAGAACACATTAATAAACATCTACGTTCCGTTCTAGTATTTTGGTTTTAAGTTAAATCTATAAATGTGGCTTAATGCTCCAAGCTGTGACTTTGATGACCATAAATTCAGTGCATTAAGCATGGAGATGAAAGAATGACTTTCATTTTATAGGGAAGAATGTTTCAAATTCCGTTATGTCTGTGACCAAATATGGGCCTCGCTTGCTATCTGAAAAGGGTAGAGGGTGGACTTGCTTCATGTGTCCAAATGAGCTACAAGGCTGAAGGGAGAGAAGACAGCTTTACACCACCTTAGTGTTTCCTGCGATTCTGCATTAGGCCGGCTGGGCCTGGGTGGTCTGAAGAGCTGTTACAATGATCAACACAGCCAAAACACAATAAACTTCTCTTCCTAAGTACTCTTCCAGCTGGAGGCTGCCACAGGGAAACACTACAGGGCTGATATTCCAGCTTTTGTAGGTTGGTCTGTGGCACAACAGCTCTCTGTTAATCAGCTAGTCCTTCTGCACAACTTTGCTTGGCTTTAGCAGGCATCAGGCTCTTCAGGTTGTTTTGAGATGTTAATGTGTAGAATGCCAATAGGCTGTGAAGCATTTTCATATTTGCTTGCTGAGGAATCCAAGTAAAGTATTTCAGTAAGTGGGCAAATTAGAGGAGGTTACAGTAGCTTTATGATGCACCCAATAAATCACTCGGCATGTTTTACAGTAACCAAGCAAAGCATTTTCTTTTGAGCGGTAAGTGACAGACGAGTACAGATCTCGTTAGAAGTAGGCCCAGGAATTTTTCCTAGGGTTGGATGTTTACACTTGGCATGGTTTGTTATCCTTGGAGAAAGGATACTCAGGCTACATTATGGTGTTATTAATCCTGGAATAAAGCTGAAATGATTCACTTCCTGAATGTGATTGATTTAGGCATGCCATTGCTCAAGGAAATGTAGGAGAACATTGCATGTAGGCTTCCAGCAGAGAACCAAAGTAGTGTCAAACAGCAGCTAATGCAGCCCAAAGGCTGTTTTAAACTACTTGAAAAGCCATTGTAGCAATGGAGAATGCAACCTGAACACTGGAAGAGAATACCTTCTGAAACATGTCCTACCCTCCAGCACAGATTTGTTCCATGCACCAACATACAGCAGAGAACGATTCTACTACATTGTGCCCTTCTGTACACATATACTTATGCAATAGCCAGAGGGAGAACTTCCATTAGGTGTGTAACTGCTCTGTCCCTTAAGTACCTTAGAACAGAATTTGATCCCGTATCTAACTTCTTTCAAAGTTTTGATTCATATATTTTTTTTTCAGTCATCAGAATTCCTGTGTGCAATGCTTGTAAGAGCGCTGAACAAATAAATCAATGAATTACATACGTCAGTAAAAGAGCCTGACCCTCATGATATAGATTGAGGTGTTGAAAAGCCACTGGGGTTTTGGATCTTTAAGCCAGGAAGAACTGTTTAGAGAAAAGTAACAAATAAGGGTTAGGTCATTTTTGAAAAGTTTGGGGTGTTTTTTTTTCTTCTTTCTTCTGGACTATTTGGTCCTTCCCTAAATCAGTTAGTAGAAAAAAATAGGTTGTTGCATTAACTAAGTGCAGGCACTTAGACTTAGTGAAATTTAATTTACTGTTGTGATATTCACCCTATTAACTGGAAATGTGTGTATGTGTGGTCATGAGTAAAAATGGAGGTCAGTTCTTCATCTGATTCCGTTAACTATTTGTGGAACAAGATTCTGGTAAAATGCTTTCAAAACACAGTTGTGTTTTGGGGTATTTCTAATGTGAAACCTTGAAGAGTGACTTACCCTGGACAAAAATCCAAATAAAACTTGTTCTTGAGCGTTCTTAGAAAACAAGCAGGAAAAGCCATGAGTAAAGTAAAATGTATTTCATTATTTTAAATCAAAAGACATTTTCATTTTGATATCCAAGTTATCCATTTATTTCCATCTTCTGTTTAATAACTGAAGTATGTCAAGTTCTTTGAAGATGAAGATGGGTTTGGATTTGGTAAATCAATATATAATTATCATGGTTTATAACAAGTTCAATGTTAGCATGTGCTTTTGTGTTTAAATGAATACCATCTTACATTGTTCCCATCTTCCTCCTTCACCTCTGCTTGGTTTTGGAGGTGGTTTTATTTGAAGTCATGAAGATTACTTTGTTTGTAGTCACACTCTTCACATGAGCAGACAGGCATTCAGTTAGGAAATGGTTGTTTTAGCTTGTCTTTTTTCCCCAGGAAATTCGGTGTCAGTGAGTCATTAACACATTGCATTTTCTGAGAACGGGTTGACCTTACACCCAGCAGACCTATAAAAATCTGCGGGATCCTATCAGATCCTAACTGTTCTTGTTAAGGGAGTCTGTTCAAGTTCTCCTTAGTGGGGAAGATTGTGGGATGGATTGGCAGCGGTTTGGTTACATCTGGGTTGTTTGAGGCTAGGAGAGCTGTGGTGGCTCTGGAGGAGAGCATGGTGGCTAACCTCACCATATATCAAGCTGTGTGCTTAGAAGAGGGTGTAGGAGGAGCTGAGACATGGCAGCTTCATTTGTGTAGGACTCCGGCACCACTGTCAAGACCCTGATTATGGCAAAGCTTCTGTGCATTTGAATGAACTTGTGAGAGCAGTGTCACACTGGGATGACATGTGGTGTCCACTGCCGTCTCAATAGACCCAAATTAAGAGTAAAGCTTTCATTTCTTGTCAAGCTTTCATGGGGATGGACTACCAAATCTAGGAGCACAGTGTGTCAAGGACCAGTTCCATGTATTTGACATGTATAATACTAAAGAGTAACAGCAAAGGGTCAGGCTGTCAGTCAGTGCAGAATGACAATGCTTCTTCCATGCCAGTGGGGTCACACCAACTTATTACCGTTGAGAAGGGTCAAGTCATTCACATTATCAAGCACCAGCTATCACAAAATCAGTGCTCTGTTTACCAGTTCTTCATGAATCATAAATAACAGCATCTATTGTGAGAGCTGACTGTGGAGCCATGCAAGGTGATGTGTGGAAAAGCTCCTTGCTTAACCCTTTTTTTCTGTCACCTGCACAGCAGCTTTTTACCAGTGGACCTTCATTACTCTGTTTTCCTTGAAAACTGAAAATTAGTATTTAGTTGTTCTTTAAGAAGCTTTATTTACATATGTATGATTTTATAGTACTGCTACGTAGCCTTTTAAAATATTTCCTCTATGTAGGTGAAGGTGTTTGTGATATCGCTCTACAAGCATGCTGTCAGTTTCTACTTCTGCACAACAAAAGATTATTCAGACACAATGGAGCAAATGAATTCTTACTGCTATACTAATTTAAAAATGAAATGTTTTTTATGTCCATATACAAGAAATAGACGGGTAAAAACCAAGTCTGTTAATCTTGAATAAGATTTCTTTTCCAGCTGCCTGAACAAGTTGATTCCAGTGCAATTTGCACAGCTGGGCAGGCTGGCACGTGGTAGGAAACGTTTTGGGTAGGTGGCCTTTTACCACAGTCTGAAATAAAATAAAATGAAGTAGATGGTAAATCTGGAAGGCTTTTTTTTTCCCAAAGTTGTTAAATAAAACTATTCTTACATGCATGTATGTTTCTTTTGAAAATGTGAAGGTTTTTATCAACTTGTGGCTTGTTTCTGTTGAATCCCTAGATAAGCTTGTGTAATTCAGCACAGAGTATCAGCTCAGTAATTCTATGAGTTCATTAAAAACACATGACCTGGAAAAAAGGCAGTAAAATACACTAGAATTAAGTTATGCTGAAGCATCAGAACATGCACAATAAAGCTAACTTTAAAAATTGGACAAATATAGCAAGAGGAATATCCATATCAGGAACTCCAGAAGGAACGTTTATCGGTACTTACATGCATATAAGCCAGTACAGAAATGTAGCAGTGCCCACATTAAATGGCAATAACAGAGTACGTGTGAATGGAGTGTTGTATTTTTAAATACTAAACATACAATAACTGTTCATCTGGGAAGATATTTAATACAGAGGCAGTAATGACAGCATCTGTGAATGTTTCCTGCAGAATAGTTGAATCATTTAGAAAGAAAGATGATTGTATATGGATGAATTATAGGAAGATTCCATCTACCTGGAAGTTAGCCACTTCAGTAAATAATGCCATGAAACCTTTGCCAGTAGGCAAAACTCTAAAACCGGATGCTCTACTATCGACAAATGCATCTGATGCGCTCCTATGCCAGTTATTCTCAGCAGTGACATTAAATAAGGGTCAGATTTGTAAAAACATGCATCATTTCTATTTAGATTATATTTAAATTCAATTTAATCTAAAATTCACAATTGCAGTTTATCTGTATAAAGACTTAAATATAAGCTATGTCAAGAAATTTTCATTGTAAAATCCAAATAGCACAGTTTTGCTACTAGGTATTCAAGATCACTCAGCTAGTTGAAGCCTGTAACCTGCAACCAAAATTTGTTTAAGTGCAGTGCAAAGCCAGATTTTGTACCCCCTTCTGCAGAATAGGATTTTTTATTATTATTATTTCACTGTAAATATATATATATGTGCATTTGAGTTCAGTGGCTAAGTTATTCAAAGTTGAAAAACTGCTTGAGAATTGTAACAACAGACAGATTTTTTTCCTTCTACAACATACAGATGCAGCTCTACAAGCTTACAAGATATAGTTTGAGTACTACAAGTAATACTAGTGTTGTGAATAAAATTATTCTAATTCAAGTTAGAAAGCAGGTTTTGTAAATGTTTTTTTCTCTTCTTGTCTATCTGTCTTTGCAGGATTTTACTTTTTGATTTTTTATGTGCCTATATACTTTTGGTATTCAAATAATAAAATTTATCCATATATAGATTTTTAACATTCCTTAAAATGAAGCTGTATGCAAAGAGTCCATCAATAATACTTTTAAACATTCAAAGTATGAATGCACTTACGTTAAGCTATATAGTTACTTACCATCACAGAATGGTAGGGGTTGGAAGGCACCTCTGTGCGTCTAGTCCAACCCACCTGCTGAAGCAAGGTCGCCTAGAGCAGGTTGCACAGGACCTCGTCCATACGGGTGTTGAATATCTCCAGAGAAGGAGAATCCACAACCTCTCTGGGCAACCTGTTCCAGGGCTCCGTCACCCTCAGAGGGAAGAAGTTCTTCCTCATCTTCACCTGGAACTTCCTAAGCTTCAGTTTGTGCCTGTTGCCCCTTGTCCTATCCTTGCTCTGAGCACAGCCTTCATAGAGCTGCTAAGGAAGAGCTGCTTGGAAAGAACAGAGATTTTGCTTCTCCCTGCTCTGTTTTCCTTGTGCACTTTTTTCTGCCTTAAAAGCTTACAGATCTGACCAGGTATTTTGCATTTGTTACATTGCAGTTTATTATGGTGAGAACATAATCTCAGTTGATCACTCCCAGTGAAAGGTATCAAGTAAGGCTCCCAACACAGACAGCCAGTCCATGACCACTGATAGAGAGCTGGAAAGGGACACACGAATGTTTGAAACCTCGTCACAGAAGGTTGTCAGGCTGCTCTTTCTGGCTGTACCTATTCCCAGGCTGAAGACAGCCTTGGAAGGTAAGATAAAAGGTCTACTTATGCCAATGTCCGGTCCCTGTTAGTGGCCAGCAGCGGATGTGTAGGAGAAAAGAGAGTAAGGAACGGGCCATGGACTGAGTAATCCCTTCCCTGGTATATGATCCAAGCTTCCAGCAACTGGTCATTTACAGACTTCCTGAGCCAGAGGCTGCATCCGGACCATTGTATTTAATAGCCACTGATGGACCTATCTTCTATTAATTGGTATATTCCTTTTTTGAATCCATTTATACTTTTGGCCTCCACAACATCCCATAGCAATAAGTTCCAAATTTTAATTACATACTGTGTGAAAAAGTACTTCCTCTTGTTGGTTTTAAACCTGCTGCCTGATCATTTCATAGAATCATAGAATGGTTTGGTTTGGAATGGACCTTAAAGATCATCTAGTTCCAACCCCCCCTGCCATGGGCAGGGATATCTTCCACTAGACCAGTTTGCTCAAAGCCCCATTCACCCTGGCCTTGAACACTTCCAGGGAGGGGGCATTCACAACAATTTCATCAGGTGCCCCTAATTGTGTCATGAGAAATACCGATTAATCTTTTCCTATCCACCTTCTCCACAGCATCCACAATTTTATAAAACTTTATCACCTCGCTCACGTATACCCA
>Ga0181612_101327_pt1 | contig 12142 bp, 9 predicted proteins | sample HoacroProtozoa21_FD_119630 | JGI IMG/M metagenome (GOLD analysis project Ga0181612, IMG submission 119630) | Hoatzin crop microbial communities from Cojedes, Venezuel. Combined Assembly of Gp0051906, Gp0051904, Gp0051908
ACAGCCAATGACTATATATAAAATGATAATTTAAAAAAAAATTCAATAGCCTTTTAGCATTCCCCTCTTCTGAGAATGTGATTCAATGTTGATGTAGAGAAAATAGCACTTAACCAACCTGATTTAGTTCTTTGAGGAGATTACAAAGTTGCCTGATAAAGGTAACTACGCAGATATGCTATACTTAGCTTTTTTACAAGAGGATTGAGCTAAAACCGTGACATCCTGCTTAAAAAATAGCACAGAATAGTATGAACCAGAGGATATGTGAGACAGATTGAGAGCTGGATAACTGACAGATCTCAAAATGTTGTTGTCAGTAAGGACTCATCACCAAACAACAAACTCCAAGCAAGTTTGGGACTCAGCCCTGCCTAATCTTATGCTTTTTATCAGCGATCTGGAAGATAATGTAAAATGGTCACTGATAAATGGCATGGAAGACCCAGCTTTGGTGACAGGGTGGTTGATGAGGCAGCCACACTGGGAATGACGGCTGCTGGGTAAGCAGGGCTCACTTGCGATGCGTTCCTGCAGCCAGTGCTCCAAGGTACCTGGAGGGAGGAGGAGTGCAGGTTGTCCCTTACGAGCAGGACTGACCCTGTGTAGCAGAGCCCCTGAACGAAGGCTGGAGGTCATTGTGGGCGAGTGGTTCGGTGCAAACACCTCTCCCAGTGTGCTGACAAACAGGGGCAAGGGTTGCCTGGGAATGAGCACACAGGGAAGGTAGTAAGTAGGATCAGGGAGGTTAATTTGCCTCCATATAAAGCACTGAGACTAAAGCGGATAAGATAACACATCCAGGCCTGGGGCTCACATTTTAATATTCAAAAGGTGGTTAAAGTGAGGGCAGGAAAGAGCCACAGAAATGAATTAAGGAGTAGAGAATATGCCTTAGAGCGAGATGCTGAAATTGTTCGATCTATTTCACGCACCCAAAGGGGGAAGGAGGGGAAAATTGAAGGGTGAGTTAAGTTCAGCATAGAAGTAATTTCATAGGAGAGAAAACAGTGAGTGGGACAGGGCTTTTTAATGTAGTAGAGAATAGCATAAACAAGAACTGCCACTGGCTAGAAGCTGAAACCAGACAAATTCAAATTAGCTGCAAGATGCACGTGTTTAACAAAGAGGTGATTAACCACTGGAACAAACGACCAAAGGGAGGGGCATCTTCTCCTCTTGGTATCTTCAGATCGTGACTAGACACCTTTCTGGAAGAGATGCTTTATACCAGCGCAAGTCATTGAGCACTGGTAAGGGGTAGAGAGGTAAAAGCAATCAGACTGTCCTCTATGGGCCAGATTATACAGTCTAATGATTTTCCCTCACCTAAATCCTCTCAGCCTCTGGTACTGATCCACTCTGCATATAGAAATGCCTTGCTCATCTGCACAGCACCCTGTGTCACCCTAGTTAACACCGCTGTTGTTTAGTGAAATTATATAGGGAAGCCCATGCCAGAGCTTGGTGTAGAATAACTCCTGATTCCCACCTGAATGTCTTGACTTCAGACACTATCTTCCCTGCAAGAACCACAAGATTGTATCTAGGTCATGCAAACTTTCCCCCAGAAGCAGCCTCTGGGTATAACAACAGTGTGGCAGATACAGCATCAGATCATGGGTTAGTATATGTGCTTGTAAAGGCTGTGCCTCCAAGGCATCGGCTTGGGCTGGGAAAGGAAGGTTCGCTCCTCTCCCATCACGGACAGCAGTAGCTTGATAGGCTGACCCAAAGGTTTGTGATCTGTCCCTCACCCGTCATCATTTAGGTAGTTCATCCTGTACAGCACTATACAAGGTGGTCAAGAAGGAAAAGGGAAGAAAGCATGCTGTATTTCCATGCCCATAACAGGGCTGGGGGGGTAAATGGGGACAAGGGGCTTTACGTTAAAGTTCCCCTTGAGTTACTCACACGTGCATGCAGTCTGCATTACTGCTGAATCACTTTTTTTTAAAAAAACAGCACATTATACATGTGAAAATATAGCACTGCCATGGTCTATAATGGGTCAAGGCCTCACCAACACATGCAAAGAAGGGGGAAGTTGTTCATGTAGCCATGAAGAATGTTTTACCTCCTGTATCCTGTTCAGTTAAAGGGAACCCAGAGTGGGTACTAAAGTTAAAAATACCTATACAGCTTATATAACAACATATATACATTCTTTTACATAAATTCAGTCTGTCTTTGCTGTCTAAATGCCTTGGGCTGATGCCCCTCCTCAAATGATACAAGCTCCAACAGCCTCTGCCCTCCATCTCTGCTACCACACACAGAAAACCCTCCAAGCTCAGTGGGCAGGGGTCCTCCACTTCAGGGTCCTGTCCCAGATGTGTTGGTTGGACCAGTGACCATAGAGCTTTCTTGAACTCCTGGCTGACTGGTGAGTGGTGCGTGGGCCGACACGTGCTCTGTCTGTGCATTAGCTCTGTCCCTGAGGAGCCCTCAGTTTAGGGCTCAAGTGCCGATGTCTGCATTCGCGATGAGTAAGCCGTAAGTCCCCAGCCAGCTCTGCTGGGTCCAAAGGCACTGTGCTAGTCATGAGACCCACTTCAGGAGAGAGGATGGGATATTCAAACACCTCTGTGTCCTAAAAGAGAGGTATTCTGGTTCTTGTCACCCACGAAACCCAAAATGTGTATGGGATACCTGCTACAGTCACAGATACAGTTACTCAGTTTAGGGCACCTGGTTTATCTGGAAGTTAACAAGACCAGTGTTTCCCAGCCACTCAGGTTCTTCCAAAGATCCCAGCTGGCATGATTGGATTACACAAGATGCATGTGTGAACCATGCTTTCTCACTAGTGACTTTGCCAAAGGGTCATCAACATACAACACCAGTGCTTACGGAGCACATTGCCATGGGATAGATCCTGTTCAGTGGGTTTTGTGTGGAGCAGTTTGGGGCCCAACATGAATTAGAAACTTCCAAGTTCTGCGTAGTGGTGGATGAGGAAGATGTCAAGAGGATGACTTGGGATGGAGACAGAGAAACTGAATTGTTGCCGGTGCATAGTGGTGTGGATTTCTGTAGCACCTTCTGCCTGCTGCCCAGACCAGGGCTTCCCAGCGAGGCAGGATGCTCTGCTCCACAGGGGAATTTTCCTCCAATGCGGTCAGGCAAGATCTGGGCCCTTCATCACACCTGTGCTTGCGCCAGGGGCCAGAGCACAGCACAGCACTAATCCAAGGCTGGTTTCTGGGACAGATTTTTCAGCCAGCCCCTAGTGCTTAATGCATGATCTCACCCAATGGCCTAGTTTTTCCAGTGATAGTGCTTTTCAGGAGCTTGCAAAGCCTTTCATAGCATCTAAGGTGTATCAAGACGTGAATCCATCCCCCCGTGGCAAACCCAAGAGCCACAAAAATGTCTTAGGCACGAGTAAGTGGCAGTAGCTAATCTGACCTGACTAGCAGCTCTGACAATAGCACCAACAGTTCAGCACTTGAGCTCATTAGTCAGAATCCGACTTGCTAAGGTTGGACAAACATCGTCCTCATTTGACACAACCGCTGTTGTGGGGAGGCACATGGCAAAAGACCCACAGGCCTGTGGGATGGGGATGGGAGGGGAGAGGCAAGCCGAGGACTGTGCCTGGAATCTCTCACGCTGCTGCCCCGACAGAGGGAGGATGGGCATGTGGCATTTTCTGCTGGCATGCAAACAGCTGAACCTATCTGATATCTGGCACACAAGTGTTTGGCCTGCTATTTACCAGCTTGCAAACAGATAAAGATGCAGAGGGGATTGCTTACAGCTTTCCCACAGAAGGGAAGAGGAAGAAAGAGAGAGACACGGCAAAAAAACCCCAAAACACCAAAAAAAAACCAAAACAAGAACAGGAGCGGGAGCGGGAGTGAGAGTTGTCGGTGCCCGCAAGCACTTGCTGGAATAATAGCAATAATCACTGTCATCCGTAAGAGGCTCTTGCGCCAGGTTCTGCCTCTCCCCCTCCCTCCCCTCGCCTTGCTGTCTGAGTCACTGGATCTGAGTCACACTCCTGTTCTATTCCTGTACCCTTCCCTTCAGCTGGGGATGTAGATTTGTTTTGGCTGGAACGATCTGGGCACAGGAGGGACCATCTGCTGCTAGTTCTTGCTTGCTTTGCTCTTGTTTCTTTCCCAGAGAAGGGAAGTGAATGCTGCCATTGCAATAATTCAGAGGGAGCATGCTGGGAACATACACCCCTTACTGTACAGCCAAGGACTGCCATTTGTCATCTGCAGGCTCATTATCCATGGCTGACCCTGAGCAGTTGTCTCCACGTGCTTAAGTGAGCAACTCCAACAAAATCCCTTGCCTGTGTATCAGCTCTTCCCGAGAGGGTGTTTCTCCTTTGGTCAAACCCCAAACATTCTTTATGGGTGGCAGCAGCACAGCAGTTGGATCCAAGGTGGTTAGCACAAGCCTCCACATCGCTGTAATGAAGGAGAGGCACACGAAACAACCTGACAGCGTGCAGAGACTTGCTGTTGGTACAAGCGGCGAATGTTACGACGGAAGGAGTGCTCCCTTCTGGTTTTCTCATCCATAGCAGCAGCCGCAGTCGTTGTGTGCACCCTGTCTTCTGCTGCAACACTAGTAATTGGCAGTGGTGAGGAAATGCAAATGACTTCATGTATAATCTACCACAACCAGTGTCTTGGCTGATTCCTGGATCCTGAATAGGAAAGTCGGCAGAGCAAAAGTACGTGAGAGAAGAATCCACTGAAGAGCTGAACAAAAGGTGTACTGGAGGATGGGGCTGAATGAGCCAGAGCAATGATCTGGGACACAGCAAAGTCACACTACAGGCATGCCAGGGTTTTCAAGAGTGACCAGACACTTTAGAGGCTCTGTATCTGCGGCATCTCTCTGGAGAGACCTTTGAAGTATGTAGCAGTGGCAGACCTGGTGTCAAGCGTTCTGTAAAGGAGAGGCTGCTCCTTCGAGCTCTGCCCAAACATCCCAGAAATAGAGGTCCCACAATGTAAAATGTGGAAAACCAAACCAACCAAACCAACCAAACCGTCCGCTTTCTTTTCCTTTACAGTCTATGAAAACTTGTGAAGTTAACCTAAGCTCTAGAAGCCCTGGAGCACTCTGTAGGTGAGTGGTTCTGCAAGCCCTGAAGACACATCCATCTCCAGTGATACCTTTCTTATTCCTCATTGCCCTTCCTGAATAATTCAGACTGAGTTTCCCAGAATCCCATGGTTGTAAATGCTTTAAGTGGCCCATCCCAGGGTGGAGAGTACTCACAACGCCTGCAGATCAGGGAGCCCTCAAGAGCAGACTGACTGATGATAGCCACCACGCTAATGTCATCCCCCCTGAGGATCAGGGTTGTCAGGCAAATTGATTCTCTGAAGAGTGATCTTAGCTCTAATTTCAGCACAGTGGCAGTTCTTTTTGAGGTAAGGATGCTCCGAAAGCAGTTTGGTGATCAGGGAATTGTACAAAGCGGCTGGATGTCAGCAGATGCAAAACCACCACCTCTACTGGTACATGGGTCACGTCAGCATCTAAGGCACTTGTTACATCAATGTCTTTAATGCAGAGGGAATTCAAATTACCAAAAGAAGCTGACTAAAAAGGTCTGGGCCAAATTCTCTACGGGTGGAGAGTGGCCACATCATTCTTAATAGAGCTACAACAATGTGATTTACCCTCCCCACAAGTGATGGCTAGACACTCACATCACACTTCCACCCAAGCTAACTCTAATTTGCTCTGGGTCTGAGTCATCCGCCCAGCCAGAGACAAGATGCTTCATCTCCAAGTGGCTGAGACTGGCACCCATTTGCTGAGGTTCGCTTTGCAGGTGTGCCCCGGCCAGGACCCCTGGCCCTGAAGGCTGCCAGCACAAGCCACCAAAGGACGGTCCCTGCCTCAAAAACCTTGCAGTGCATGCAAATGCCACCACAGGTGCTTCCTGACTTCTCTAGGGTCTGGACACAAGTTACAGCAAAGAGGGCTGCAGCCTGGCGGGAGAAGTTCATAGGAGAGACACGTTAATCACCCAGCCCTTTGTGGGGTGCTGGTTTGTTATTTTCATGCTCTTATTCAATCCCAAGTTATACAAAACCATCCGGTCTCCAAAGAGGCTCCTGTCCGACTTCATCACTGCCTACTGCTCCCATCCCTGCTTCCAGCATGCCCCTGTCCCTGTAGAGAAACCGTGACCCCACGAGGCCTCTGGGACCAACTGTGCCAAGTTGCCCCTCAAGCTCAGCCAGCCTCTCCCAGCTGAGTTTTAACCCAGATAAATTTTCTAGTTTCCACAGCCTTTTCTGAGGAAATTCTCAAAAAGGGAAGATGCAGGGCACAGCTCCTGACCCCTTGCTTTGGCCACGTCCATTTGAGATGACCGCCCATTGCAGCTGTGCTCACTCCAAGAGACATGGAGGGGGATTTTTAGCCTATGCCAATTAAAAAGCATGCTAATTGCTGTTCTGGTTGTGTTCCTCCTCTTTGTGCAGGAGATGTTTTCCGTTTGCTCTCTACCATGCATTATTTAGCACTTAGCACACCCAGTTCCTCCCAGAGATACAAGAGAAACCAAAGGCCAGTCTGGAGTCTTAGGTGACATTTCTTTCCCCTTAATGGTCCTTTCTTCCTTCTTGCATCCTTTCTCTTCTGTCCACCAGGTTTTACCCTTTCCACACCTCTGAAACATGAGGCTGATTATAATTGGCCCAAGACAAAGCACGAGCAGAGACAGTTGATCTTTGCTGGTCTGCGTTTCTGATCCCAAGCACTCTAGGGATGACATCCTCAGCATTTCTCCTCTCCCCAGGCACACTTCGGGATATCCTGGAACTGCAGGACATGCCGGTTGCTGGGATTTACAGCTCAGCACGTTTAACCTTAGATTATTTGAATAATGTGCACACGTCTTGCTAAAACCAGTGCATTCAGTGAAGTCTTGACACACTACCTTATGAAGCTGTATTAAAAAACCCATGCCACTTCAACCATAATAACCCAGGCACACATTATAAGCCTAACCACATGTCATACCCCAGTGCTATCCCTTAACTGTAAACCTGCCCATCTGCAGATCTGCCGCGTCTTCAGAGTTTGGTTTGCTTCTGACTAATATTGCTTGGACAGTAAACGCAAGATAGGAGTCTAATGCATGGATTGCAAACCCAGAGAGGTGCAGGCACTTAGCAACAGCCAGTGCGCTGTGCATTTGCTTCAGAATTTGACAGAGAAGACATGTGTTGACTAGAAAATGATTATTGTTACTGCTGGCCCTAATTGATCACATGTAGAGTACACAGCCTGCTTTCCTCTCTGCTGAGCTCTGAAAGCCTCACCAGAGAGGGCTCATCCCGGCGAAGGGCAGTGCGTTGCATCAGGCCTTTGCCTGCCTATAGACAATCCCAACGTTTTTGTTCCCCAGCTCATGGGAGTAAGGGGGTCCTGTGAGAAAATGTCACATTTGCTGCTGCTGTATCCTCCAAAACCCAGCCCAGCCTCAGCAAGGTTGGACTCACCAGAGAGTCCAGAGTCATGAAACCTTTGCAAAATGTACATGAATCATCCAGTTTGCACAAGCATTTGTCACATCGAGAGTGATAACATGCAGGATCAGCCTGATCCCTAAGAGCAAACATGGAGAGCTGTACCCCACGCAAAATTTCTACAACCGGGGATAAGGTTTCTCCCCGTGAATGGTACACCTTATTGCTCCTGGACACAGGTATGTACATATCCTGTTAACCTTGCCAAAACCTGCTGAGCAAAATGAGTTTGAGACTCTGTGAAGCCCAGAGAGACTCAGACTTGGGGACATGGGAGATAGCTCTGGCTTCTGCCATGCCCAAGATCCTCGTCCAAAGCAAAGAGCACTAATCCTGATGCTTTGCCATCTGATGCACATTAAAAGGAGAAATTCAATAACAGTGTTCCCCTGGACTTGCACAGGATGCTCAGGATTTCATGCCGCAGCTCTTGTAATTTCATCCATCAGAAGAACAGCCCACAGAGTGACTAGAATTTATTTTAAAAAAATAAAACAATAACAAGAAGTTTTCAGAACAGCCTGGATGAAGCTGAACACATTTTGAAATCTCGGACAGCATGAGTTGTATCTGTAGTCCTGAAACAGCAGGAATCTGGAGCAACTCCTCCAGTGAGACACAGTGCTAACAACCTGATGCAATTCACCTCTCAGGCAGGAGCGATGCTTGAGGATAAGTGAAATCAGACCGTTTGGTTCTGAGCGATGACAGCTCCGAAGTTTTAATGTTTGTAGAGAGATGTTTTCACCAAATATGATATACAGTGATTAAAATAATGAGCTGGAACAAGCTGAAGTTATAATTGCTCCTTTTCCTCCCCTCCCCTGAGTCGGTCTGAGCACTTCGTTAACTACCTTGATGAACCAATCAAGAGTTGGCTAAATCAGGGAAGGAGCAAACAAACCCTGGGAGACATCCCTACAAGAAAAGGCATAATCTGGACACTGAGCTTTGAAGGCAAGCTGTATAATGAGAGCTGACTATATCTCAAAATCCATGTTAGCTTGAATGAACTTATGTAATAAACATTTATCACGGAACATATGTCACTGAGCACCTGCCAGACTTCAGGAGTGGAGCCAACGCAGCTTGAATCGTATATGTATTAAAAAAGAAAAAAAAAAAAGAACTTGGCGGCAGGAGGCTGGCAGACGCTTTTACTAGAAAAATCAGAAGTGATTTTGAGAGGAGCAGAAATTTCCTGAAACCTCTCTCGCGCCATGTGGGAATATTGCACTTGGAAAAGCGAGAGGCTGATTAGCCTACATGGGGTGGAGGGAGCCGGACGAGCTCCCCTGCTCAGCCTCTTCGGAGTGAGTCCCTGCATCCCCACCACCTCTGGGCTCTCTGGACATGGCTGGGATGAGCTATGGGGAGCCACGGCGTGCGGAGCATGGGTTGGAGGACTTGTGCCTGGCTCTGCCCAAGCAAAGACGCAGCACTGGACAGTGCAGGGAGGCAGTTGGAATAACAGCGAGCATAGGGCTGAGCAGGGTTGGAAGGTGAATTTGTGTCTGTGCAGAGGGCACCGGCAGAAGACGAGTAGAGCTACCAAAATCAAGGGGGTTGTTAGCACCCAAATCAGGTAGAAGGAGGTGGTCGAGGGATGAATGGAGGCTGTGAGTGGGAAGGAAATCCAGAGCAGCAGCGTTCAATGGAAATCATGGCACCAGAAACAGAACTGACTTTAAGATGGGCAGAGGTAGGGCAGGGTAGAGCATGGGCAGCACATACATGACCTGGGACTTTCTTCCTGGGCCAATGCTCCCAGAGAAGTGAAGGCAAGGCAGCAAGGGGCCTAAGACAGGAGATGTTTCTATCTGATGTGATAATGAGGGGCCAGGGCAAGCAGGGAAAGGCTGTGCCAGGTGTGAATCATTAAACTTCAGACATAGGCTGGGTGTGAGAAGCCAGAGAGAGCGAGCTAGGGAGAGGAGAGGAAGGGAATGGCCTTGCTTTCCCACAGACAGGCATGTCTGCACTGCGCTGTGCTGTGTCCAGAGCTACCCCATGCATGCTCCCTCAGGTACTCGCGGCAGGGCATCCGTGACAGTGCAGTCCCTGCTGGAGGTGACACGGCTTGCTTCCCTGCAGCGCTACTAACTCGGGCTGTGCAGGAGAGGAGTGGGACTGTGCTGCTCCCAGGCTGTGTGTCAGCAGCGCCGGAGCAAGCTCGGGTATCTCTGCAGGGCAGCGCCTGGGCGCTGAACCCAGACCCTGAATATCCTGTCTATTTTAACAAACACACTCACAAACTGACAGCCAAGCCCAGCCCTGGGGAGCGGGCTCTCCGGGAAGCAGAGCAAGATTTCTCTTTGCAGCAGATATTCTCATCTTCTTTTTTTTTTTTTTTTTTACTTGATATGGGCTCTTCCTGGCATATGGTTTCAAGCCTGATGAACTCTGCAAAGCTACCACAGGTTGAGGGCTTAAGAGGAGTGATAGTAATTAGCACAGGAGTAGGGGAGAAAACTGCCATGAGAGATGGGGAGGAGAGAGGTCCTCAGAAGGCTGATGTTCTTTTTAAAGTCCAGTCTAGGGTTGGAGAGGAGGGAAGAGAGACATTTTCTAGTCAGACTGTCCAAACTACACTTGAGTAAAGCCAAACCCCCCTTCCCTCCTGCTGTCTAACTTCAGGACTTAGATGACTGCCATTATCATTGTGTCTGAGCACCATGGGATGCTTCTGTGCTTTTATCACTGCTTTTCCCTGCTGCAAGTGTCTTTGCTTTTCCCTACAGCTACAAATGAGAGACTAAGTCTTGGGAAAGACAAACAGCTGATCCTGAATTGACCCTTTGGACTGCTGACCCTAACTGGAGTGACTGGGGACTTGGCACCTGACTACTAACTAATCAGCTGCCCTGCATTTGGGCTTAGGGCCAAGGGCTAGCGGCCAGCCCAGCACACCCCCAGGGGGATTTTGCCCAACCCCATTCATTTTGGTGGTCCTCCACTTAGACCAGCTGGCGATCAGGCCCGCTAAATGCAAATGAGAAGACTAGAAGAAAGCAAGAGAAAAGAGAGAGAAGAAAGATGGGGCACTGAGCTAGCGAGAGTGCGAGGGAGCGCGCGTGAGGCGGTGTTAATGCCGTCCTTCTGCGGGGAGCTGCTGGCTCTTCCAAGCAGCCGCTGGCTGAGCAGGCTGACTCAGATACTCAAGGCATGCGTGCAGCTCATTCGTCTCCCCAAACGGCTGATCCCAGCTGCTCCACGGGAAGGCAAGAGCCTATCTGGAGAGAAAACCCTCACTAACCACCTGATGGTACAATGTTAACAATAAATGATTCATTGTTATTGCAACTCTCTGCTGCAGTGAATCCGTGGGCTTTCATTAACGTGCATTCAAGCTGGCTCTGTCATAGGTGTCCAGCGTTCACCTGGGACACAGCTTGCCTGCTGACCTTCAGCTGGCCACAGTTTTGTGCCCTGGAGTCACACCCCTTGGGTTTTTTTCACCTGTTTTTTTGCCCCATCTTTGTGGAAACACAATTGTTGATCCTGTCCGTGTGTCAGATTCTCTCCTGTATCTCACTGCAGGAATCGCTTCAATAAAACCCTGCTAAAGCAGAGCTCACTGGCTGTGATGGTTCATGGTTGTGCATTTCTTCCACCAATGCTGAACATAGGCTTAGATTACAGCAGACCAGGCATCAATACCTTCTTAGATTTAGGGTCTTTTGTATTTAACAATCAGTTTAAAAAAAGAAAGTTTTGTTTAAGATTTGTAGAGGGAAATTATGCCTTGAATAAAATAATTTTTCAGTTTTTCTGAAAAAAGTTCAGGAGACATCCTTTTCTTTCTCTCTCCTTCTCACCTGCCGAACACCCTTGTTCCCCCCAGATCACCCTGATTTTTGGATGAAGAATGTCTGTTTTGAGTAGCCAAAACTAAACAGAAGTTAAGCTTCCCAGGTGGGAGCTCAGTTTCCTCAGTGGGGAGCTGACGTTGTTGCCCAGTGGCCCCTTCCAGCAGCACCCAGTTTGTTTTACCATTTCTGGAATTGAGTGATTAAAGGGCAAACCCTTCCTTTCTGTGGTGCCGCACCGTTTGGAAGACGTTTTACTCCTCTGCCAAACCATAACCTACATCATGATAATTAATGAGTCAACACTTCTTTCTCTGCGTGACAGCGACTGGCTGGTGGTGGCTGGAAACAGGTAAGGCGCCCAGCTAGGCAGGAGAGCGATGACACCCACATGGATGCCCCTGGTTCCCGGGGCTGGCTCTGCACACCCACCACCCCGAGGAGTCTCCGCGGCGGGCGGCCAGGTCATGCAGCATGGGGGGGACGTAGCTCATCCACCAGCTGTGACAAAAACACCCGACCCGTTGGCACGCTGGGGAAAGAAAAAGGCATGAAAGTGAGAGGAAGTGGAAAAGATCAAGGCGAGAGCGCAAGGCGGCAAGCTCACCACCGGAAAACAATAAAAATAAATATGGTCAGAAATAGCATAACTGACATGCAAAGGAGATCAAAACAGGCCCTCACAATATCCCTTGAGGGGGCAGGATGGGGTGTCAATGGTGGACACCACAGTGCAGCCAGGGGATGCTCAGCGTGTGGCGGTGGCGGTCGAGCATTGGCCGTCCTCTGGCTGCCTCTGCTTGCTGCCTGCCTCCC
>Ga0181612_137966_pt1 | contig 12142 bp, 7 predicted proteins | sample HoacroProtozoa21_FD_119630 | JGI IMG/M metagenome (GOLD analysis project Ga0181612, IMG submission 119630) | Hoatzin crop microbial communities from Cojedes, Venezuel. Combined Assembly of Gp0051906, Gp0051904, Gp0051908
GGGAGGTGCTCGGAGGGCGAGCGCGCAAAAAAAGGATTGGGGGGGAGAGATGGGTGGAAAATAAAAAAAAAGAAGGAGGGGGGGGGGAGGGTTGAAAACAGCATGGACCCCCTGCTGAAAAAAATACATTCAGCATTTGAGAGCACACATTCACCTTCGCAATCTGTTGCCACTGAACATAGGCAGATAGATGTATGGGGATGGGTTTAGGTGTTTAGTTTGTTTGCAGCTGAAGGTAGATGGCAGACGTCTCAATCTCAGTATTTCCTAGCCCTTGTAAATTCCTATCTGTCATCGTTCTGTGCGTGCTTACGTGCTTTGTTCCTTGTCACCAGCATATACTCATAGTGCTGTCGTGTGACTGTCCTCTGGGTGTGTTGTGAGATGCTTTGGAGACTCAAGATTTGGCACAAACAAAGAGGTGCTGTGCAATTGTGTGAGAAGTTAAAGTCAGCGTGCTGCCTTTTTTCCACATGGCTGCTCTGATCTTTTCGGGTAGGACTGTAGCTATCCTGACATTTAAATGTCACTGCTAGCAATACTGGCAGTAACAGCAACTGCTCACACATCTTTTTGTACGGCCCATTTCTGCTCTCCTGCACACATTCTCATCCTCTCCCTCTCTCTGGAGGGCTTAAACGGTGATGACTGAAACGAAGTCCTGCCAGGAAGTGACTTGCCAGTTTGTCAAATCAACGGCACTTGAACAGTTTCCTCCCCTGTATATTTAGCTGAAAGTGGAAGATGATTGCAAAACGAGCATATCTCATTAAAGCCATGAAATTTTTTTTAACACTTCCATTTATATAGATGGCTCTGTTCTGGAAGGTTACCACTGTATATGTAGATGAAGTAATATCTATGAATCAGTATCTTCCTCTAGCTGTGGCTGTCTAAGATTATGGTCAAATGTGAAGTCTTTAAAAAAAACAAACAAAAACAAAACAAAAACTCCAGCCAGTAAGAACACAAGGCCTTTGTCAGTGATGTGGTATAAATACTCGGCATGGTAAACCTTACATGTGAAGTGACTTCTTTTGGAGATGACGGGTACTTTAAAAAGCAGCAATGCTTCTGCTGGAAAACGTGAATACTGAAGTAAAAAAAGAATTTTGAAACAAAAAAGTGTTTTACCCTTTTTGGAGTTGTCCATGCACTCAAAGGTAGAGTATTCCTCATCCAGAGCTGCCTGCAACCTCCAGACTGCGTGGCAGATTTTCCTGGTGCACTTTGTGGTCCTCTGCTCCAAGCCACGGCTGTAACGTGCTCCTGTTCCTGTGTTGCATGTGCGCCCGCAGCGCTTCTCTGTGGAAATCCGAGTGGAGCTGGTGGTGGTGAGCGAGTCCTGGTGTTCGCTTGGGCTGTGGTAGGCAGCCGTGTCTGGGCAAGGGCAGAGACAGGTACATCGGAGCTTGAGAGTCTTCTGCTGGATCTGGAGTTTAGATGTAGCGACAGGCATGAGCAGCTGTCTTCCAAAGAGCACGTTCTGTGTTAAACCCTGGAGTTCCGCCCATTTGGAGGAGTTACTAGCTATGTTGACTTAAACTCTGCTGGGACAGTCTGAAATGATCTCAGATACTGTCAGTGAGTAATACCTTTCACGAGATACGTGAGTGACCCTTGGTTTACTCTGTAGCTGTAGGCAGTGTTTAATTGCATTGTCACTTTACTGGTGGAATGTGTGGGAAGTCTGCTTTGGTCTCTAGCTGGCATGATAGGAGATCGAATTCAACAGATGAATCTGCTCAGGAATACTAAGCATACGTGTTACTGTAGAACGTATAACCTGCCAGTGTGTGTTCAAACGGGCAATGTCGGGGGTGACACCTTCTGGAATTTTAAATGTTTCTTTATAATACAGTTTTACTAATTACTGCGTTGGCCTGCAGTTACTGTCTTCATGGCAAGAGGCTTTGTTTCTTCATTAGACACCAAACCTTAGTATCTAGCATTCTAAATCTCCCTTGGGCGCTTAATGAAGTAGAGGGGGTTTTAGGCCTAGTCAGCACTCTGTCAGATATAGGAAATGTTTTATTTTGGTTAGACTAGATTACTGTCTTTAGTATTTAGCAGACTTGGATCAAATTATTTCAGTGAAACTAATTTATTGAAATATACTGCCCGGAAGGGAGAGTTCCATTTGAGTTAAGCAGAAGCCAGAAGGAATTAAAAAATGAGCTTTTTGATGATTCTACACAAATACTTCTAGTGATGTACACCTTACGCTCGTAACCTGCCAGTTTTAAGAATATAAGCTGCAGAAATGTGTGTTGCACTCACGTCCTCTGGATGCATGGTTAGAATGTGTGCTCTGGCAGGAGGCAGACACGATCATTACATTTTCTGTGGCTGTGCAAGCCCGCGGTTTTGAGAAAGCTGTTTTGGTGAGAGGTGTGACAGCTAGTTTTAACTGCTTTTTTGTTTCCTGGTAATAGTTAGTACTATTCAGTATACCTACCAGACAGATACACAGCAGGACTGTTACCAGGTAGATGCTGGTGAAACTAGACAAAGGTGTCGCTTGAGGTTTCTGTAGAAGTTCTTGTGCAGCAGGACACTTACACAATACTTTGGGTGCTGGTGGAAGATGCATGAAATGAGTATTGTAACATGAGGGTTTGGTATAGCAGATGTTAAGGTTATGACATATTTGCTTTAAAGGAAACTTATTTCTCCACTGGGCTCTTCTGTTTCATCAGAAAGAGTTCCTCCTGCTAGAAAGAAAAGGGAAAGAAATTGGTTTGACTGGATAGCTCAGTTGGTATTGAGGAAAGATGCTAGATCGATTTCGACCCGAAAGCCAATAGCTTTCACTTTTTTTGCAGGATGTTATTTTTTTCAAGTAATGTATTACTACTGAAAGCCATATTTTCATGAAATTATTGTCTGCTATTAGTAGCAGTGAAATGAGAGAATTAAAATTTCTTTAAAATGTAATGGGTTTATATTCCTTCCGTGCTGTGATCTATGAATGAGTCAACTTGCCAGCGTTATTGCCAATGCTGAACTGTGTGATAGGCATTAGTGTGTTCTCTGTCAGTAATAGTCTGCGTTTGTATCCTTAACCTGCTGAATATTCAAAAGTAAGCAAAGTGACCATCAATACTTCAAAATTCTTATCTGTTACAGAATTTCACAAACTTATTTGGACAACCATTGGTGTGCTTGCTTTCTCCAACAGCATATCCAAAAGCATTACAAGGTATGTGTAGTACTGCATTTCCTGACAAGTTGCAGTTGCATCATGTATCTATCCCAAACAAATATAACTGAAGTTCTTCAGGAAAAGAGAGCTTCTCATCACTATGTAATCCCTCAATCAGATTAACATTCCCTGAAATAGTGTGATAAAGTTTACTTACTGTTTATGGCAAATAATTTTTTCTAGCAACGATGATATTTTCCAGATAGCACAACGAGTGCTAGGAGGCAAAGTCTCTCCTGCCTGGAGACTCAGAAAATTGCCAGCCCGGTGCTGGGATGATGCTGCTGCTTAGCACTTTGAGTAGCTTTATTAATCCCAGAAAGCCAGCAGAGTCAGTTAAGGTGTCAGCTTTTAAATGCCAGATGTAGAGCAAAATTGTCTCAGGTCTTGTTCTGATTTTGGAGGGTAAGTTAAGGAAAGCCATTGGCTTTGTATGCCCTGAGAGGGTGCGTTTATAGTAGGAGCAAGCAATGAAACATTATATTCTTCAGTACTAAGGGCTACTGTAAAATATAAATCAGTCCAGACTTCCTCATTGAATTTGCCATGCTAAGGTGGTTATCCATCACAGGGACAGGTATGAAGATCTAGCTTAAGCCACAGAGTGATATTAGGCAAGTATCCTGTGAGAATGTCCAAGAAGTGGAAGCTTCTCATTTGTCTTGAAACTAGTCCTGTTACTTAGCTGAAACTTAAGTAGAAATAAGTACTGTGGTAATGAATCCTGTTTAAACAGAAACTCTGAAAAATAGAACTAACTTTGTAAAACACTGGATGCTTATATTGTGCTCATGGAACAGTCAGGAAGGTCTTGCAGTAGTTCTGAGGGAGTGCGACGCCGTGTGCTAGGGCACCATGCAGAGACCTCTTGGCTGCAGCTAACTGAGCCCCCCTGTCCGTGTAGCATCACACCACGCGTGCTGGGTACCCAGAGCCTGGGGGGGAAAAAGGGAAATGCACCACAACAAGTCAGTCGTCCTTGCTGGTGAGGAAGTGGCCTTACTCTTAGGGCACATGTGCATTACCTTTTTTTTCAGCTAATTGAGCTGAAGCTTGGGCCTCTGTGTATCATGTTGAACTGCACGGAGTAAATGGGCTTCAGGATATTGTGGTTCCCAACAAAAGGGCAACTATGGAGACTTCAGGGGGTGTTCAGCTGCCTAGCTTTTTGAATGGAATAAGAATGTCCATGCTTAATACTTCTTTTTAGGATTTGTAATCAGTAGCTTCTATGGGGTGTTTCAGTTACTGACTCTTGTGTTCAAGTTTTGTGCACAAAATTAAGACATAGGGTTCCCACAGTTCATGAGAATTTCTCTTGGTGTTAATGCACATCTCCAGTAAGCCTTATTGCTAATCATTGCATCATCTCAAGAGCAGATCTGCTACAAGAGGAGAGAAGATGTAACTAACACAAAGGATTAGCTCCTCTGTTACAGAATTTAGTGGGTGAGCGACTTCATTCTGTGGCAGGGACAGCTTTTCTGTTTCATCTGCCAAATGTATCTCTTTGTCTATTGATTTTTTTTTTTTTCCTTTTAGATCAGTCTCAGCGGGGTAGCCTCTTCACACTCTTTCTGAACAATCCTTTAATGGCATTCCTATTTGTCTCTGGATTATCAAGCATGCGCAGAGGACTGTGGGAGAAGTGTCAAGATTACCTTAGAAAAATCAACCGAGATATTGCCCAGCTGCTGACCCACTCCCGATCCATAGGTACGTGCCTAGAGATGCTCAGCATGCTACTTGAGCAGGTGCTGGTTTTTCTTGCTCGGCCTTTCCAAGGGACAGAACAGTGAATAAGGGGAATGCACAAGTATTTGTAGTGGTTTTCCCCAAGTCTCTTTTTTCTTTCTTTTTTTTCTTTTAAGCATTTCTAAACTGAATTTTCTTTGCCTTCTCTACAGATCAGTCCTTTCTTCAATTTTTTGGGGATGAATTTCTTCGCTTGCTTCTAACAAGATTTATCTTCTGTTCGGCTACTATGAGGATGCACAAAATTTTCCGGGTATGCAGGGATATCTATCCCTTTGTGAGAACAACAGTCCAGTGCATATAGAACTGCACTGCCTCAGGATGGAAGGGTCTTAGGGCTAAGCATGTCGCTGACTTCAGAAAGACAACTGATGCTCACATGGTAATGCCTACAGCTTGTATTGAGTCTGTGCCTTTGCACCTCTCCAAAGGCATGAAGCCTTTGGCTTGCTGAAGCCTTATTCCTCTACATGAGTAGCAGACACGCTGTCACTCATTTATGTCACTCTGAACAGCCTTGCTGGATAGAAAAATTCCACTTAATAGTTCAAGATTATTATTTCTACACAACTAAGAAGGTGTAGAACAAGAATATAAGAGGAAGTGGGGAGGAGTGGAATGTTACTGCTGGAATGTATTCTAGTGTGAATGGATTTTGAAAGGGCTTTGAAGTGTAAATGAATAAACTAAACAGGAAGATGGTGTTTTCCCTCCCTGCTGGTGAATGCTGTGCCAACAGTAAAGTCTGGTTCTGGATCTGCACCATTTTATAAATGGGAGTGTTGGCATATAAACTGCTTGCTCCGTTTTAAACATCACAGAAGAAAGTGGAAGTCAAAGCACAGAAAGGTGTAGGATTGATCTTGTCTAGCTGCAGACATCTCGTAGCTTTCCAGGCCTAAGTTAGCTACCGAGGATTCTTTGATATCAGGGAAAAGCAGCAGGTCTTCTGCTAGTGGGGACAGATTTGCCCCCAGTGTCTTAGGTATTTCTTTTAGGATGAGATGAATCTCCCACTGGAGATGCTTACATGTCTGTAATGTCAGGAAATGAACTCCAGCCTAGTTAGGGTAAGTATATATGAAGTATTTTTGTCTTTTTTTGGGGTGTTTTTTTTCTCTTTTTTGCAAGGCTTCTGTGAACATGTGATTAACCATCTTAGATGAATGGGCATTCGTATTGCCACTGTGACCATCTCTGAGTCAATGGAAAAAGAAAACCGAAAATGCTAGTATATTTTCTCTCTCTGTGGCATGCTATACAGATCAGGATGCCTCTTAGGCGAAACTGGCCTTTTGCAATCTTCTTCGTAAAGGGTGTAAAAATAAATGAATGTCTGATTCTCTTTGTTTTCACTGTCATCTAGCAGGAGACTCGAAATTATCCAGAATCTTATCCTCAGCTGCCAAGAGATGAAACGGTGGAGAACCCTCACCTCCAAAAGCACATTTTGGAGCTGGCTTCCATACTGGATGTTAGGAATGTTTTCCTGGAAAACACCCTCGACGACTATTAAAAGAAACTGTCTTACTGCAAAGGGGTTTCCCTGGCCACAGATTTTGAATGGTGCAGTTTTATAATGTGAAAATCATAAGAGGAAGTACTTGATTTTATTTTTAAATTTAGGACCATTATTTTAAAAAGTAATGATAAACAGCTGTTAATGTAGCTGTTCCATTCTGTATGGGGTCAATTTTATAAGCAGAAGTTTTCATGTCTTTTAAATGTTAAAGAATCACTAGAGGTTTATTTCTGGTCTTGTGGCTATCAACCACATTTCCGACAGCTGATCCTAAGCAAAGAAGTATTATTGGTTACCTTTAGCCCACATTTGTGGAAATCCTTTATTTTTATACAATTTTAAGAAATTGGAAAAAATCAATAGAAAAACAATATTTTATCCCCAAAGAGTCTGGATTTGAAATGGTAAAGATGGAACCACACAGTGCAAACCAACAATAGCAATAAAGCAGAGTCCTTCATAACAAATATATTTTTTCAGTCTTAGGCAAGTAAGTAGACAAAACTGTGGACAATTAAATTGCATTTGGAGCGGTGGGTTTGAAGTGAAGTTGTAAAGATACTTAATGCTCCCTATAAATTTGACACAGCAGTTTTATTTGTGAACTTTGTACTGCTGGCCGAGGACGCAATTTCCACCCTGCCTGACTGGGCAGAGGGTTAGCAGATTAACAAATTACGAAACTGAGAAAGCTAGCCCCCATCTCTGACTGTAATGTGGGTCACCTTGCCATTCGTATTGCTGCCACAGGTTTCCAGGAGGAGAGGGCGTTCTTCATTTTGAGGTACTAGGCAGAAATGCTCATGCTGCCAGCAGGTGTTATCCCTCCTTTCCCTGCGTGGATGGAACGTGTGGCTCCCACAGTGTTACCACTCCCCAGTGGGAGCTGAAAGGACGTCCCGTGTAGTGCTGAACACGAGCCCTTCCTGTCGCTCCTTTGTCTGGCCCATCTAGGCTGGAGCCCTGTGCCCTAGGAGAGAAGCTGGTGCTCCTCTCGCAGCTTAAGCAAAGCAGGTGCTGCTGTAAAGCCCTGTTAATGTTTTGCCTGCCCACCATTGCATCTCAGTCCTGTCTTTAAACCAGTAAAACTAAGGGGCTGAGTTAGGCTTGGCAGCACTACAGGCTCCCTCAGCCCGCAGTGCTCAGTCTGGGGATGTTAAGGAGTACAGTGGCCTTTGTAAAGGCAGTTGCTGGAGAAGGCTGTTCTGACGGCTGGGAAAAGCGCTTGCTGACTCATTTGGACTGTTCAGCCTTCCTTGCGGAGCTAGAAGACCTCTTGCAGCTCCCGACAGTGAAGGTCTGAGTGAAAATATTTTAAACTATTAAATGAAAAAGTCAGTTTTCAGAGTTCCATGTGCTGCTAGAAAAGAAGTGAAAGGACAAGTCTGGTGGGTGCTTTTGTGCTGAACGCCAGCCATGTCTCTATTTTTAGGTGAAAAAACCACAGTATGATGGTAGACCTGTCTGCAATGCTGTTGTACGAGGTATGAGGTAGTCAGCCAGAATAGCGGAGGGCAGCAGATCAGCACTGATGGACCCCGTTCAGCTGAGCAGAGCACAGTATGGAACAGCAGGAATTGCTGGAGTGTAGCTGGGAAGTTTGCATGGAGGTTCTTTGTAGCTGCACTGAAGCTTATGCCATCCATTCTTTAATTTCCCAAGTGTAAAAAATTCTGTGAATGCTGGTGTTTGTCCCAAGCAGCCTTGAAGCTGGCATATTGAGCCCCCCACCACTTGGTGCTGCTCTTCTTTGGACTATGGCAGGACTTCGTTACCTGGGATGTGGAGTTTTTTTTAACAAGTGTGTGTTTGTGTGTGTGCATGTGTATTCTAGGCGTTTGTGTGTATATGTACAATATGCATACATCTACTGGCTGGTGTAAATTGTAAATATGTATATATGTATAGGTACTTGTATATGTATTAAAAAGAATGAAACAGTACAATGTCTATATACAAAATTTATATATACACACATACGCCATTTTGGGTGCATTCCACAAGGTGTTGCAGATCATTTGTACTTGTAGTAAAGGTTGTGGCTCTTCTGCCATTGTAATTTGCTGTTTCCAGGGACTCACACCTGGACCTTGAAGTAATTCATAACTGATTTCAGGTACAGGAGGCCTTAGTTAGCCAGGGGAATGAGTACTCCTGCCTGTGTTACTGTGATAAGATTCCTGTATTCTCAGCTGGGAAGCTGATGATCTGCTTTTCCTTCTGGTAGGAGGTCCCCAGTTATTAAAACATGGGTTTGTATGTAGAAGCTAAAGATACAGAAAGCCTTTAACGCAGCAGCGAGAGGCGGGTTATCTGTTACCCTGCCTGCTGTTCCTCCACCAGCAGTGTCCAGCTTGCATGGGAAAGGGGAATTTTGGTTTTCCCCAGCTCACTGCCGTCCAACCAAATGCTTTTGTTTTGCTTTAGCTCTTGCTTTGATGAAGCTATTCTCATTTTTGTTCCATGTATCTGGAAAATAGTATGCTATTTCTAAGCATAGGAGTGATGATGATTCCATCAGTGTGGGCTGGTGAATCTTGGTGGGACGGTGCTTGTGAAGCAACTGGGGAAGCCTTGGCCGACCCAGTCTTCCTTTTAGCTGGGCTGAAGTGATGAGTCCTTGCTTGTGATCCCAGAGGCTTCTAATCCACCTTGCAGCCCTAAGAGAGGTTCTGTTCACATGTTACCAGGGTAGAGCTGATCAGAGGAGAGTGCACTTTTTAAAAAAAAACAAAAAACCCGACAAAGCTAGAATGTAGGAGGAGAATATAAGGGCTTGAAAATTCGTTCAGAGATTGAACTTATCAGCGATGACTGTCCAATTCAAAAATTCATTCTTGAGGTCCCTTACTCTCTTCTTACCGAGTGACCTTTCGTTCAGAAGGTACGCTGCTGGCGAGGACATTCAAGATAAAGATTTCACTCCTGTTGTGTCGGTAGGAGTACGAAATTGTACTTGGTAAGCAAAAGGCTGATACCCTCTGTCTGCTCTAGCTGTAGATAGGATCAGTGTCTGGTCTTAGATTTTGAGCCATCCCCCTCCCTTCCCACCCAAAGCAACTGCATTCAAGGTGAAAATATTGATATTTCCCTCTCAAGTAAAAGCTTGTCTTGTTTGAACTTACTAAGTCATTCTAAACTTGTGCTGCTGTGTGCCGTGTGCTGTGGTCGTAGGTACCTTCTCGATGTATGCTTGTATGTACTGAAGAAAAATTTGGTTTGTGTATCTAGCAGTCCTCACTGTGGAAGCGAAGCAAAGACTGAACCATTTTTAAGTGAGAACCAAACCCTTTTCTTCTCAGGCCTAATGCCTTCCCTCTCGTCTCGCTCTCCCTTTGTCCATGTATCTTTATCGCTTACGTTAGCGGAGAAGGCTTGCCACCACCAGGCAATACCGAATTACAGGGGAGAGGGGAGTGTGACCTGGACTGAGTGTGTCCTCTCTGGACTGCTGCCTAGCTCCCTGCTTCCTGCACCTGGTATGTTCAAAAGAACCGTGCTCCCGCAGTAGGCACCTCTGTTTGTACACCTCTTCCAACCGGCTTTTGAACAGCCAAAGCTACTGCCCTTGCCTTTTGGTTTTTCCGCTTTGACCTATCAAAATAACAATGAGAGGGGAATACAAGGCTACGAGTCTTTAATGCTTTTTTTAATTGCTCTTGGGATGTGATGTGTCAGTTAGCTCCATGCACAAGCCAAACGGAGCACTAACTTCTGTGAGCTGTGCAAACTGGACTTGCTCCCTGAAGTGCCTTCTGGAAGAGTTTCAGCACAGTTTGTTTGAGTAGTTCATCAAAATAATACCGGTCAAGTCATGACTTACTAAACCCCTCAAGACTATTCCCCAGGGAGATGTGCAGAGATGTCTTTCAAAGATCATAGGAAATAGATGGGAGGGACAGGAAATTAGGCTTCAAATAATCATCTTGAAAAGCTACGACTTCAGTAGCTCCGGTCAGGCTTCTCCTCTGAGGACAGGATGGAAGTGCCGCTCCGAGATTCACCCCCGGCATGCTGTTGTGAAGCGCCTCCCCTCCCCGCCGCCTTCTTGTGCTGTGACTCCATGCTGTGCTTCAAGTCTGCTTTTTCCTGAAAGCTAAAAAGCTTGGAATCTGTCTGAACAACTTTTTTGTCTTGAGGCTTCTTTTGTAAAAGGTTAGATTCATCAGTAGCTGTTCTGACTACAGATCACCAAGGATAGCAGCGGCAGAGCCCTCCTTCAGTCCTGCCCGCACCGTGGAGTGGCTGCTGTGTCCGTGGCTGATCCGTGGCGGCCGCGGCTGCTCCTGGGACCGAGGGAGCTCTGCAGGCAGCAATAGCAAGAGCGATTGTACAAACAGCGGAAACAAATCTGATCTACAGAGCTGAGAGCTGCTCTGTGCAGCTCGGCAGTGTTGGACTCGCTGCGGTCACCCGCCACGGGAGGGACACTGGCACAGAGGAGAGCGGCAGAAATCTCCGGAGCAGAGATGACACATTCCTGAGGTGGCTCTCTTACCTTTTTGATGGCTTTTGACTTCTGGAGCAATACTGCTTCTGTGGCCACATGTACTGCAAGTGCTTTGAAGATCTGGGGATCAGGGGAGAAACACCTCAGGCCCATGTATCCGCTTTATTTATTATTTAGGACTGAAAGTAAGCCACTTTCTTTTTTTTTTTACCCCCCTCCAAACCATTACTCTGCCAAGACAGAGGAGATTCAGTTCAAGCTTTCTGAATCTGACAGATCCTTTGGGGGATGAAGGAGTGTCTCTGAATTCCTATTGACTTACTAACGTGCCAGCTGCCCAGATGCACGCGTAGACGTTTTGCTCTTAAAAGATCCCGGTTTCATTCGCTTTGGGAGCAGACGTCGGTGCCGCTGGCTGCCCCGGGAGCCCCCGGGCAGCACAGACCGTGCCAGGCCTGCCGTCAGGCAGCAGAGCCCCTCGCAAGGATCTGCCCCGCTGACACGGCACCTCTCCTTTGGCACGCGTTTGATTGCCGCTTCTCGGCTGCCAGGGCCGTGTTCGGAGCAGGGTTCCGCTGACGCAGGCTGCGCAGCACAGGCTGGCTCTGCCCTGGCCTGGCTCGGCGAGGAGAAGGGGAAGGCGGCGGGCAGACGGCGGGAGCGTTCCGGCGTGGCCGTCGCGGAGAAAGGAGAGCTTTGCCTCGCTGAGAATCGGATTAACGATTACCAAAAGTAATTTTGTAGTGAACTGGTCTAAAGTTATTTTACAGTCATGTGCCTGTATATCATATTTTGGTAAAAACAGATATTTTGCTTGAAATATATAGAGATATATGAATAAACATCTTTTGGAGCAAAGAGGCGTTATTTCTTTTTGCGAGGGCTCTGTAAGTGGCCAGAGCAGCGTCGTACCAGAAGCTCCCCTGCCGTCGTGCTCGCGTCCCGGGGAGGAAAGCGCTGCCCGCCCGGGGCCCGCGGCCCGCCCGCCCCGGCTCAGACCGGGGGCGAGGCCCGGGGCCGAGGCCGGGGACTCCGGAGCTCCCCTCCCGCCGGGCCCGGCCGTGCTGGGCGCGGGACTCTGCCGCTCGGCTGTGCTCGGAGCCTCCCGCCCGCGCCGCACCGTTTCACCGGCCCTATGGCCCGGGAATGCTCCTGGCCCGGCACCAGGGGCGGGGCGGTGCGGGGGCGGGCGGGACGCCGGGGACGGACC
>Ga0181612_180682_pt1 | contig 12142 bp, 5 predicted proteins | sample HoacroProtozoa21_FD_119630 | JGI IMG/M metagenome (GOLD analysis project Ga0181612, IMG submission 119630) | Hoatzin crop microbial communities from Cojedes, Venezuel. Combined Assembly of Gp0051906, Gp0051904, Gp0051908
GATTGGGCTTTTGCCCTTGGTATGCTGTCTCTGTGGCTTCCTCCTGTGCACTGTCTGCTCTGAACATGGAGAAAAGCAGCATAAGTTTGTGTGTGTCCTGAGATACTATTCACCTGGGTACCCCTTCCTTCTTCTGATTCAAGATCTTGGAATAAGGCTTGGGAAGTCCTCATTAGGAGGACTAATATTCTCCCTCCTGTCCATTACTTTCTCCAACTTTGGGGTTGGAGAAAGCTTTCGTTGCAGAACTTCCTCATTGTTCAGTAAGGTGAAGTGGCCAGAAGTCAGAAAAAGCTTAGTTAAGGTTGAAAAGAGATCTTTACTTCTATAGCATTTTGATTACACCTTGTATCTGTTCTTCACAGATACTGAGCACTCCAAATACTGTTGGCAAATGATGTAACTTCTAATGCTGCCTGACCAGAAAGCTTCTGAATAATGAGGCAGTAACACATGGAAACACTGAGTGAAAGGATTATTTCCATAGCCTCACATGTGGGCATTGCCAAATGATCGGGTTAAATGGAAATCACTGGCAGCTGCATGCAGAGCTCTTTCCTCATTGTAAAGCTATGGACAGAGTTCCCAGTGGATAGTAGAGTTTGGCAGGGCTCGTGATCATCTTGCTGACTTCAGCTTGGAAAGTGGATCTGGTTGAGCTTCTCCGCCCCTCTTCTAGTTTGTTCAGATTTGCCTCAGTATGTTAAGCTGAGAGGACCAGAGAATTGAACTATAATGACTTGTTGCTCTCTTGGTGTGACTGTAGGAGGTAAAGGAGAAGACCCCCTGCAAAGCTGCTTCTGCAATGTCTGTGCACTACTGTGCTCTTTGTGCTTCTGTACTCGTATCTCGCAAGCAACTAGCTAGTTGTGACTGATTGACATCAACTAGAAGAGTAACCCATGGGCAAATGCTGGTAACTAAATTCCTACCCCTGGGGTTTCTGCTTATACAGGGTTGGAAAGGCAGGAGTAAGGGCAGACTCTGGGCTCTTGTGCCTCCTCTTCTATGCTTGTGCATTGTCTCTGAAACACTGAAAAGAGAATTCTGGAGCCTTGTCTGAAACATGCTTTCCCTCCTGTCCGTTACACAGGGACTGTTATTACATGTGTATCAGTTTCCATCTCTTTCTTTCTTTTTTGTAAACAACCTTTTATCATAGGACATTTCTGCCTGTCTCATCTTATAGATGTGTGGTGGGAACCAAGTGGCCTTTTTTCTCTGCAGATGGAAGGAATATGACACCAATGTACTTTTCTGGTTTGTTACTAAAATTAACATATTTCCTGCTCTGTGCCTCTCCCACAGTGTTAGCAGAGTGATGGGAGTGATTTGCCTTGGTTCTTTAAATCTGCATCAGGGAGAAGTATGTAACTAGATGTTCTGCAGTGGCACAAAGCTGAGAAAAGCTTCAAGGGTAATGTTCTGTGCTTAATCTAATAATGTTCTTTGTTCAGTATTAGTAGAAAATGACTCTTTCTGCATTCCTGCATATTGCTATATAATAAACAACAGCATAATACTGAAAATATGAAGTAATTTAATAAGTTCAGGCTTTGTTACAGATAGTGGATAACTATGCACAGGAGTATAGTTAATCTTGAATGACAGTTTGATTACCAAGCCCAAATGCAATGTTCCACAGCACTGCTTTACCGTAATGCTGTGTCATGCTGTAGGAAATCTGATTACCGTCAGATCTGATTGAGCAGTTCGACTTCTGTGGCCTCCTGTCTCATCAAATCTGACACTGTGCTTGGTTAGTGCCTGGGTAGAAGACCTCCGGAGAAGATTTATGTCTGGTAGGAAGAAGTCCTGGTGACTCAAGCCCGTCATTTCCCACCTAGTCCAAACTGAACCAAAGTCTCTGAGGTAGTGCGAAGTATGTTTAGGTTTGATTGAGTTTCCACTTCCACATGTGATGTACTGCTGAGACTCAGGCCAGATGTTGAGACTTTAAAATAGAATCTGTGGTTTCACTTCACTTTTTTTTTCTTTTTTTTTTTTTCAAAAGTAAGCTTTTCATCAGGTGTTATCACATTGTCCCATGGTTGCATTTTAATGATCAGTGAAACGTTTTCTATTGGACTATAAAGAAGGCAAAGAGCTTTGGTGTATTACACATTATATCTTTCTGTTAGAAAATCATAATCATTAAAGTAAATAGGAGATCAATTTTTATCAGACACTGCCAGGCAGATGGAATATGTTCCTTCCTTCCCCTGTGCCTGTTTTTCTATTCAGCCTCTTACGACTGTGCTACTTCGGCAGGGTGACTTTGAGCAAACAAGAAAAGACATTTTCCAGTTTTCTAATGAAGCACTGACACTGTCCTTTAATACTGCCCTGAGAGAAGTCATGGTATTTTGCTCTTGCTTGATAGGAGGCAGTCAAATGTTGTGACATTTTGTGATGTGCAGGAGCTGGGTTTTGTCCTTAGGCACTGAGTTAGTTAACTGGTGGATTTGTTTTATACCCAACAAAGTTCACTCTTGGTTTACTGAACACCCAAGCCTCATGCTTCTTGCTGGTTTTATTCCTCACAAGCACACCCTATGTGTGTGGAAGGGATTGCACATCTGACAGTTTGCAGTTTTCTTTGTGACAAATGTGGAGGCTGCCAATTTTAACAAAGATGGTACTGCATTTTGTTCCTTCGGTTTGTGCACAATTTGCTGGTTTCAATTTTTAGAGGTTTTGGTAAACTGTTTTTTCCAATTCCTACATTTCCACATAACTTTAAGGAAGTGTAAGATTAAGTGGGTTTCAAATGATGTTTTTTCCTTGTCTTACCTCTTTGGCAGAGATCCTGGGACAGGATCTAATTTTTGATTAAAAGATAAATTGCTGGCATGTATTAAGCTGAAGATTGGAGAGAGATCTAGCTACATATTGCTCCTGTGCTGGGACACCACAAGGACAAAGAGCTTGCTCTTTACTAGAGATAGATACGAGGCTGTAGAGCTCACTTGGATATGCTTCTAATACCAGCATCAAGTCGTAAGACTGCAGTAAGCAGCATTGCATAGCATCAGTACTTTCAAATAGTGCTGTAAGTGGTCAAAATAGGAGCTTCTCTACATTCCAACCAATGGCAATAATTTATTTTGGTGTTCAAAAGGATTTTGTTACACACATTCATAAAAGACTACTGAGGATTCTTGGGTGAGGAGTGAGAGGAGGAGCCCTTTGACAGAGGGAACAAAGGCTGAGAATAAATAGCTAATCCTCAGTGTGGAGGGAGGTTAATAGTGGGGCAGGACAGCGAAGAACTTGAAAGGAGTGCCGGTAGGGAGGGAGATCAGAGAAGCTGTTTTAAAGAGTCCATCACCTACTTTTAACATCTTATTCACCACTGAAGCTAACTTAAACATCTAAGGAAACTTCTTTTGTCTCCCTAATTAAGACTGAATGTTAAAAGCAGCTAAAACTGCTGCAGCTAAACTGAGGTCAAGTAGATGAGTACTGAGGTGTCAGAGTCCTGTGAAGGCAGTATAGAGATACAGCGTGATGAGGGCACTTGTAAGACAGAGCTCGTACCTCCTCTTAATGCTTGCAAAGAGAATGCAAATTTGCAGGACTTGATTCCGTGTTTTCTAATCCTAGATAGGGTACTTAAATAAGGCAAAATCAGCCAGACTGTTTATTTCACTCAAGTATTTCTGTGTTGTTAGTCCAAATAAAATCTCTTGACAGAGACCAACAGAATTTCAGACAGCCACTGTTCCCCATCGTTACATGATGCGTTTTACTAGCTGATCTATTTGGATTGCATCAGTGCATGGAGCAGCCAGTAAGGGGACCAGTAATATGGAGCCTGTGGATACAGAGCTCAAATGTGGTTGTTGCTATAAGGAGCTGTAAACCAACCTGAAAAAAGCATGAGTGTCACCTTTTTTTACCCACTTCTGTGGATTTTTCTCTTTTCATACATAATGAGGCTCATTTTTGCAGAATGCCATAATATTTGGATTATGCACATTGTGTGTATGGGCAAAGGAGATAAGGACTGAAAAGAAGTAAGAAATAGAACCTGGTTTTCTTCTGGTCCCATTGGATTTGAATGATACTGTCTTAAGTTAACTATTTGGCCACAATTTGCTTGGCATAATGAGCCCTTTATATAAGGCTCTGTGCTGTATAAACCTCTAAGTCCTTGTTTACAACCAGCTGTTCTAGTAGTAGAGCTGAGTAAATAGTGCACAATCAATGATTTATCCTACAAATAGCATCTTCTTGTTCTGCTTGTGGAAAATCCATAAGCAGCTCTTGAATACTTGTAGTGGTTACTCAGCAAATATTTTGTATTAGTAGATTGAACATGAACCCAGTTCTGTTGGCATTTGTGTGCTGTTTGAATTGGGAAGGTGCGTTGTGTTTGGGATAAGTTATTGTATTATTTTTGTGATGTGCATGAAGCTTTAATAGTTTTGTACAGTCAGTTTGGCACCAGGAACTGTGTTTGTGTGATGTTGTTTTTAGCAACTAAGCACCTTATGTTCTTTGTTTCAATCATTTCTGCTGGTGTAACCCAGTGTCATAAGCATATTGGAAAGTAAATGCAAAAGAGGTTCATGTGGTCAAAGCAAGTCTTCTGCATATTTTCAGGATTAAAGATATATACTTAAAATATTTATGTATGTAGTATTCAGTCAGATCTTAACTCATCTTTCTTTTACTCAAAGGAGTTACAGAAGTTACTGCATATCTGCAAGGTGCTTGGTAATATGCTGCCTCAATTAAAGCGTACTTTTTGGAATGGCATATTTATATAACCCATATATTTTGGGTCAGAAACTGTATCCAGAATATAGCCAGTTAGAGACTGCCCTGATGATGTTATGGTTTCCGTGTAAAGTGCCATTGGTTACCTGGGGAGAAAGCGGGTGGAGGCGACAGCGCACTGCAGATACTCCGCTCTATTGCATGCATTTCATCACAGCTTTTAATCAACTCGCTCTCTCCCTTTCCTTACAGCATCAAACTGGTTTTGGAAGGAGGTGTTAAGCCAGGAAGACAGACCCATTCTTCATTCTTGAGGGTGGCGGTGAGCACAGATGTAATCTTCTGTGGAAGTGCAGGTAGAATTTCTCTTAACACAGCTAGATTTGTCTATAAATAGTCAATAATGTGAGGGGAATAGGTCATGTCTAGATCTTGCTCAGTTCACTTCAAGTGACTGAATTTTTCCTACTGAAACAAACTGCACAACTTTCCCAAAGGAAGCAGGATATGACCCTGAGTGGTGGAGGAGCTGCGATACTGCCCATGATGAGAACGTCAGCCAGAGAGTCACTAGAAGTATAGGCGTTGATTTTTACAGCTAGCTCTAAAGAGTTCAGGCCTGTCTTTGGGAGCTGTGTAATGGACTTCTTTTAATCCTTTTTGTGTTGGGTGTATAAGGTGGATGTGTAACATGCACAAGCAGTAGCTAGCACTTGCACAGAGCTAAAGATGGCAGGCTTTTATTCATTTAAGTTCATCCTTATGCAAGCGGATGATATTCCATGGAGAGAGAACTTGCGAGCTATTTAGCTAATACTGTATTTACAATTAAGCAATAGGTTGAGTTTTAGCTTCATTTTTAAATTTCCTTATGACTGTAGCTTCAAGTCACCTCTCCTATTACTTTCCTTTATTTTTCTGGTCCGGTTATATATAGATACAGTATCTTATGCTAGAATGGCTGAGAAGAGACTGCTAAAACCATCTAATCTGTATTAGAGAGCTGACACACATCAGAATACTAAGTTGTATCTTCTGTGGTGCCAGTAATCTACACAACCAAACAGCCTGCGACTGTATTAAATCGCTATGATTTTTGACAGAAGAGACCTTGTTTGCATAAATCCCTTGAATACCGATAGGAGTGTGATTACAGCTTTAACAAAGGGAGAGGTTGAATACAAATTTGGGAGGGCCAGAAAGTCTTTAGTGTCTTTTATTGTTTTCATCAGAATTCTAAATCTTATTCATGCAGATGACTCTGATCTTTATATCAATGCACAAAAAGAAAAACAGAGGAGCAGAAAGACTCTTCTCTTTTGACTGAAACACTGATTTTGTTATCATGTTACCAATGAAGGTCCATTTGGGATATTATTCAAGCACAGAGATCAGTGCTGGCCTTTTGTAAGAGCCCTTAAATGTTTGGCATACATTTGCCCTTGAGGGAGATAATCTACTGCAAAAATGTTAGAATCAGATCAGGAGATAGAGAAGGTAGGATTGTGCTTAGCACATTGATGCTTGCTGGCAGAGCAGTTCTGCCTTAAGCTTATGCTACCTGCATTCTTTTGTAACCCTCTATACTTGATAGCTGGATTCTGTTTTCTGTGTCAGGTTTTATTCATGAAACAAATTGGCAATTAGCCACTGGCTGAGGCAACAAAGGGTATTTGTTTGGAATAAATGCAGCGATCAGAATGTGTCTTGCTATTTGGTTTCTTTTGAAATCAAAAATACCAAGTATGTGTTTTTTTTGAACCAAGTAAGTTAGACTACTTATTTTACTTAGAATAGACATTCAGTTTCATTTCCTGTACCCCATATTGTCTTTTTTTTTGAGGGTGGTAGTTTTGCACTAGGAGTGGACAGTTAAGCTGATTTCTGTATGGGTTTACAGGGCAGAGAAAAATGATGAAACTTTTTTCTGTCTTGTGCCACGTATAACTTGGCCAGACTCCGCTTGGAAGCACAGTTTCTCTTCCCTGCAAGTATTTTGGACATCTTTCTGAAAGGAGGCATGGTGTTTGAGGCCTGGGCTGAAAAACCTGTCAGTGTCCCTGAGACTGGGGGATCTCATCAGTGTATACAAGTATCTGAAGGGAAGGTAGAAAGAGGACAGACCCAGCCCATTTCAGTGGTGCCCAGTGACAGGACAAGAAGAAATGGGCACAAAATGAAACACAGGAGGCTCCCTCTGAACATCAGGAAGCACTTCTTCATCAGGGAGTGAGTCAAAGGTGGAATGAGTAGGGCAATCCTGACTGAACTCAGGACCGTGAGATTCAGGCCTGTAGTGATACAGTCACTGCTTTCATACTAATCTGAATGTGTCAGCCCATTGTAATTGTGAATATCAAACTAGTTCAGGACTGCATTGGTTTTAAGCTTATGCCTAAATGGGTCTCCTGGCAGACCTGAGCATAACTGGGAGACAAGGCATGTGCCGAACTTCACGTTGGGAAATTTCCATGTGAAACTGAGGTTTGGGCTAGGCTATACTTATATATGACAAGTTAAGTGAATCTGTGCATTTGTTGTGGCTGAGGATTTGAAAACTAGGCCAAGATGCTCTGACAGAGTCCTGGCTCACTGCAAGATTCTGCTCGTGCTTCCCACTGCCTGGAAGACTATAATGTAGCATCCTGTGCAAGTTTAACCTTCCAGGAATATCAGCTCCCATTAAAATTTGGAAGGACTGGGAATTTCTTGGACTTCTTAGAAAACTGTAACCTGAAGTCTGTCTTCCTACAGAATTTTAATGGCAGAACTGCAGTGGTGTAGTGTTGTTATAGCTATAGTGTTTTCCCTGTATAGATACTGGATTTAGACACCTCTTTCTAGTTCTGATCACTGTTTAAAGCTGTTTAAGAACTGCCCAGATTCATCGAAGTGATCTGAATCCAGAATTACTCTCCATATAGGCAATATAATGGTATACTTAATCATATATTGTGTACTGATGGAGGCTTTTCCCATGGACTTCCACAAATGCACCAGGTCTATTTCTGTCTTTCCCTGCCTGTCTTCCTTCCCCACCTTTCCAAGCTTGAAGAGCTGCCAAAAATGGGCATTTCTCCTTCTAGGAATAAGATCAGAATAATTTAAATAACCTTTCCAAGCATTAGCATGGGACATTAAATAGCATTGTAGAGAAAATCCACTTTAAACTCTATTATCAGTTTATGCTTTTATCAATACATAATGCCTCGGAAGTGAGCATTTTACTTTAGGTCGTCAGTTTTGAGAATCCCAAAGAAACTGTTGTTGAACAAATGTTTCTCATCAATAATGCAGAGTTTCTAGGAATACCTTTTTATTCTGGAGTGTTTTGTGCCAAAATGGATGGACCACCATAGGTAGTAGCAAGAGCAACTAATGTACTGAAAAGGAGGTACAAGTATTACCGATCTTGTCCAGTTCCTCCGGTGAACATGCTGCTCTGTACCCTCATATTTCCCCTGGCATTATTATTTTCATCAATACTACCAGGGGATCACAAGCACAGAAAGAATACCTGCAAAGTCAATTCAAAATGTTTAACAGCAGGGTGCAGTATGTGTTATGTAGCCCAGTGCTATTTTTGATGTGACATTGACAAAGATGCATCTTTTAGCAGAGCTCCTGTAGGTTGAAGCTAATGCAGATGTGCCTACATGAGTACAGGCAATGTAAAGGACCCACATGTAGGTGTGTGTGGCGGTGACTGAAGGTCATATGAGTGGATGAAGATGAGAAGTCCTGCATGTGTCTGTTCCCAGATTTCCTTAGTACCAAAATGCTGCACCCTTCAAGTGCTCTTGCAGCTGTGCAACAAGTTGGACTGCAGCACTGTGCGGTGACCACTCTTTGTGGTTGTATAGGTTACATGACAGTTATCAGTTTGACACAACAGCAATTACTCTCACTGGTCACAGGGAGATAATAGATTGCTGTCTAAATATTTCACTGTATTAGTCCAAAGACTCTGCAAGAGTTGTTCTGTGTGATAATTCAAATCTGAATCTGTAAAACTTTTGTCATTCTTCCCTTTTGCTTTGCAAATAGCTTGATGTTCCTAATAAAGTGGTGTTGGTGTCCTCAAATGTATTTAAAAAAAAAGAAGTTAAAAAGATCAGGAATATTGAAGGAACTCAATCTCCTACTGTTCAGTTAGTGCTGTCTTTCGTCAGACTACGTCAGAATTAAGATTATGCTGTTTGTAAATTATGTTCTAGTTTACTGGAGTTACTATAACTGGAATTTTAGTGACATTTAAGCTGAATACCAGCTATTTGCAAGTTCTTAGTTGTGACTTGCTATACAATGACATGGATAAACCAGAAATATCTGGGATTCATTCTGATTCCCAGTAGAACACTTACGTCCTGATGTACCATCATCTATTTCGTATCTTGAATCTTGTCTGGGGCTCTCTAAGCAATTAAATAGGAACCATTTAAAGGAGGTCCATGAGAGCTTGCCATTCTGCTTTAATGTCATATAGATAGCCTTGAGTAACGCTCGCTAGGTTGTGAAGGGAATTTCCCTCCTCTTTATTACCTTTGATTTCTTTTCATAGGAATTGTAGCCATGCATAGCATGTGAAGCCTAGATGCTAGTGCAGAGAAAGAAATGAAGGCCCTATGGCCAGAATTCATTCGTCTCTCACCTGCTTCCATCTTTGTAGTTAGTAATGTTGCACCTTCTACACATCTGATTAATACCCTGATTTTGGAAGTTGAAGGGTCTTGCAGACCTTCCTGGCTCCTACAAGATCAGCCTGTAGTGTCTTTTGGTTTTTTTTTTCCTTGAATAAAAGAAACTACAAAACCAATCTGAAAACTTACTCTGTGCTTTTAGAATCAGTTCTGCAGTTTGAAATTTTAAATGTGTTGGCTTTGCTTTTGTGTGAGTGAAACTATTTGGTCTTGAGGCCTATCACTTCCCATATACCTTGCTGGCCCAGTAACACTTATCCTGTTCTGATATTAGTTAAGACCTAGGTCTGCTGAAGCCTAAGTAGTACAGCTCTCAGTGGCTTTAGCAGAGGCATGCCTGTATACTCAAAGGCACAATTTAGCTCTTAATTAGCTTGCTCTGGCTTTTTTCAGCTCTTACCCAATAGAACAAATTCAGAGCAAATGAATTGTCTAGAAATTCCAAAGTACTGCTCTCAGTAGCCAACAGTAGCCAAATGATGAGCATCACTGTTCAGCTTTCTGGGGAGACTGATACTGTCTGTAGGCAGAATGTGATCAGTGATTAATGTATTTTTCTTGTGCAGAGAGATTGGGATTGCCTGAACATATGGAGGTTAATCACAGGAGATGTTCAAATCTGGGCTAGACAAAGAATAGTGTACAATCATCAGCACTGGTTCAGGGCATGCGTGGGACAAATGATGTGCTGGATTCTTTCAAATTCAGAATGGTTGATTATTAAATTTAATGACATGTTTCACTTTGTAACTAGATTTTATGGAGCAATACTTTAAATAGGGAATAAGTATATCACAGACATGCTACAACTTGAATTTGTCCAGTTTTGCTTTGAAATGTTGCTTGTGTAAGCCCCTCTTGGAAAGCAGATATTTAGTTTGTGTTTTCTGTTTGTTTTTTTTTTTTTCCAAATGTTTGCTGAAATCAATGGACCTAAGGAATGTGCTTCAGGCTGAAGCTTGACCATCACGTCCCAGCCAAGTGCCAAACACGGCTGTGGCTTGAAAATCAGCAGTGGACTGAAAACATGGTAGGGGTTTGCCTGCAGGGTCCTAAAAATACTGCTCATTTGTTTACTCTTCGTATTACATGGGAGCTTGCACAGGGGCCCGTCGTGCCAGCTTACTTCCTGACAGGGATTTTTGTGAGCCTCTGTGGACTGAAGATCTGCATTTGGCCTAGGGTTAGCTAATGGGAAACTGGGCATTGGTGTGGGTCTCAGCCCTGATACTTCAGAGTCTGAGTGCCTATGAGAGGGGTGAGCCTTCCCAGTTCTGCTTCTCTGTAGGGCTAGGATCTTCCCATGAAAGCAATATGTTGTCTGTATCTGCTTTGGCTTGCTCTCAAGTTGCTCTGAAATGCAGTGAGACCAGCAGGGAGAGTGAAAACCTACTTACAGTGGAGCTCTGTGAAGGAAATATTGTCCTTTTTCTGCAAGAATCTTTTGCTGAAAACAAGGCCTTAAAGTCCTTCGGAAAGGCCTTGTAAAAGTTGGCTTTTTCTTCTGTGTTTTGGAGTAGGAAGAAGGAGAGGAAGCAAGCTGTTGGTTGCTCTGACTGTTGTAGGGGAAATGCAGCTTACAAATAGTGAAACACCAAGCACCCAGGTGAGGTGTTACGTTAACACCTTTTGCTGCCTATCTTGCAGGCAAACAGCATTGTGGGTTTTTGGTTTTAATCCTCAGGGAGAAAGAGGGGGGGAAGAACTCTAGCAGCAGAAATACAATAGTAGTAGTCTTCATACCTTGCAGCAAGTAGTTATGGCTGTAGGCATTTTGGATAACAAAAAGGCTGTGTCATTGCTTGCTGGCATGTGGCACAGCTGTCATTTCCCTGCTTAGGTAGGGTTGTCTCATCAATCCTGGTGCCTGTGCTGCTTGTCCAGGCTAGGAGAAAGGTACGGTAATAATAACAATAATAATAACAATGGTAATAAAAGGGCTGTTGGAGTATGGTGGAGCTTCCTGCTGAGAATGCATTGTAAACATATTGACATATGGAAATGTACTTCAGTCCATTTAGTGCTTTGTTTCCTTGAATACATTTTCATGATATAGGATTGTCATTTTTTTATATGGGGTGGGAAGTTGCTTCGTGCTTTGTTCCATGACTATGTTCTGTAATTACGAAGTGGGAATGGAATTTCAAGTTGTCTCTCACCTGGGATATGAATCTTCTGCTCAGTGCAGCTGAGAGCATACATGGTGATTTTCACAGCACCAACACACAACTACATTAAAAAAGTGTTAAGGCTGTGAAAGAAGTGTGGAGAGGCAGAGATGAGGAATGACTCTCCAGCCTGGTGGTGAGGGACTCAGAGGAATATCAGACTACTGAACCACTCAGTCTTCTGCTGCTCGGCAGAAGTTTAATGCTTGGGTGTGTGTTTCTGTGCTGATTTCACTACTTGTATGCTGTTACTTGAAGTCCTACGTCAGCTGGTGCTGGCAGACTGGTGCTTCTCTGGATATCCTATACTTTCTTTTTCACAGAATCACAGAATGTTTGGGGTTGGAAGGGACCTCTGTGGGTCATCTAGTCCAACCCTCCTGCCGAAGCAGGGTCACCTACAGTAGGCTGTAGAGGACCTTGTCCAGGCGGGTCTTGAATATCTCCAGAGAAGGAGACTCCACAACCTTCCTGGGCAGCCTGTTCCAGTGCTCTGTCACCCTCAGAGGGAAGAAGTTCTTCCTCGTGTTCAGCTGGAACTTCCTATGC
>Ga0181612_181096_pt1 | contig 12142 bp, 7 predicted proteins | sample HoacroProtozoa21_FD_119630 | JGI IMG/M metagenome (GOLD analysis project Ga0181612, IMG submission 119630) | Hoatzin crop microbial communities from Cojedes, Venezuel. Combined Assembly of Gp0051906, Gp0051904, Gp0051908
CCCCCCTCCCCCCCCTCCGAAACCCCCTCTTGTCTCCCACCCCCACTTCTTCATGGCCTGGGGGCAGGATCTTCCTCCAGTAGCACCTTCCAGCAAGGATTTTCCTGACCACAGGAAGGAAGTGTTATCATTCCAGCCACCTCCACCACCTGCAGTTAACAGAACAGAAAAGGCACAGGTAGGGGTTATTTTTGTGTAAAACCACTGCAGAGATCTGCAGAACAAGCACTCCTTCAAAGCACCTGAGCTGAAAGTAAGAATCTCATGCCTTGGTTAGAAAAGGGGATGTGCTTGCTACACAGTCACCTCTCTGTAGAGCTTTTGACCATGTTAACCATTGGCACTTCTTCTCACCTACCATACAATGCCAAGTATTTTTTATGGAAAATGTAAAAAGATATCCCTGCCTACTCCCCTACCACTTGTTTCTGGCTTACAGAGCCTTCCCCTTCTCTTTGCAAAACGTACTTTTGAAAAAAACCCTATGTCGATTCTGACGTGGAACAAAAGGAATTTAGTGAAAGGGATGTGAAAACATTTCCCAGCCCTGCTCTAAATACAATATACTTACCAGTGACTCACTTTCAGCTCTGCTGGTTATTCAGTCCAAGGTCTCTTCACAGAGATGTCTAGCCAGGGTGCAATTATGCTCTTTCTGCATAAGGCAGGGAAACTGTGAGTAGGTCTACACATCACAAAACAGTGCAGGGAGCAGGATGGCCACATCAGCACTGCAAACTCCCGCATCAAAAATCAAACAGCTTTGTTTATGAGAGGTACTGCGTTGTGTTGGAAGAATGTTGCCATTGCTATGGCTATAACATCTCTGATACCCTTATTTAGGGAAAGTATCCTGCACTGTGGGTACATCCTATATGCCTCTATTACACTTCCATGTTCCCCCTGAACTGTGTTTTCATGAGTTTTGCCTCACCTCCTTGTGAGGGGGAATCCGGAGTACCATATATTCACAAAGATTTTCTTAAAAAGAATAACCTTTCCTTACCTGCAGCTCCTGAATTTCCATTCGACCCTGGAACAGAGGAATCATTCTCCAGCCTTTCTGGATGAAATGTGTCTGTTTTGGCCCTGTAGGCCCTTCCACCACCTCCTGCTGCAATTATCAAGGGGACTGGTTCTCCGTTCTCCATCTTAACAATTTCAGAAATAAAGGCAGTGTTGAAACTGAGTCAGACACGCAAACAAAAGTCCAATCACACGCTAATTACTGCACGTTGCACTAAGCAGGCATCTAGGACTGCTCAGCACTACAAATTACCATTGCTTTATTTATGCACGCACATCCGAAAGCTTAATGAAAAACACTAGTCCTATCAAGTTCTGCAACAGAGAACAGTGGCATCACCAGCTCATGAATCGTACCTGCAGTGCTGATGTTATCGTGTGGTGACTTTCATCAAACGAAACAGCTAAGGAGCACTGCTCTATGTAGTGCAATATAGTGTCTCTACTGGTAAAGGACTGCTACACTGGAAACTGGCTGAGCACGCAGAGTTACACAGAATTATGTAGAAGCTAGGTGATCTAAACATATTGTAAACACCTGAAACTGGTGTTTGGAATGAGTACTGTTCTCAGCTAGTACATGACAGAAAAGATCAGTGGTCTCTAGCTGTAGAGTTGCCAACAGAAAACATACAGGCTATCCTAAGCTTTTCTTGTCATTGCATATAGGCCAAATGTGTGGCTGAAGCCTCATGTTCTACAATGACAGATGTGAATAAAGTCCTGTGGAATTTGCCCTTTGCTGTAGAATTATGCTTCAGCATCTCAGCTTGCACTGAAAAAATCCAGTTCAAACTATTATGTTTGTGAAGGAAGCTCCAAGCCACTGATGCAAGTGTGGCCACACTGCATAGCAGTTCTCAGAAGTGTGAAGGGCCAGCTCAGCTCTCTACAGCTATCAACCAGAAATGAAGAATACCTAGAGCTCACTTTGTGGACCTTTCCCCAGAGGTGTATAAAGTGTTCTCAGATATTTCAGGCTGCGATACTAGAGACAAGAGGCAGGATGTGTTCATGCTGAAGGGGCACAGGGACTATGTTTCCATACCTTAAATACGTAAGTTGCACCTCCCCCGCCTCCACCTCCTCCTGCCCATTCATTGACACTTCTGTTCACACGTATCTCTTCTTCAATCACATTGTTCTCTCCAATGCAGACTTTCTGTATAAGATCATTAGTCTGCAAACAGAAGATCAAGTCTGAATTTGGTAAGAAATCTCCGTGTCCTTGTACACACACATGCCTCGTGGACCCTTCACCCTCCCAAAGCAATAAATTGTCCTCCAGAGAAATGACATAAGCAGAAGCAAGTGAACGCTTTTCTAGAAGAATCTCACTTTTTGCTCCAACCTTCCTCAGAAGAAATTGTTGCCATTTTATTTTAATTATTTTGAAGTGAGCTCAGTGCTGATATCTATTACCATGTAAAACAGCTCCATAAACTTTATACATACAAGATGTAGCAGAATTTACTGCAAATGCTTCCCAGCAGTAACTATCTCTATTTCACAAGTGGTGGAAGAGAGTAACTCAGCAATGATGTGACTTGTTCTATGTCATGCCATAGCCAAATGGCAGACACACAGAGAGAACTCAAGTTTCTTTACTCCTCTTCCACTGTTGCACTGGTTGGGGCCAGGCAGTCAATGTGCATCTGTCCAGAATTAAGGTGTACTGGTGGCTCACCTAGATGTACCAGAGCTAGCTTTAACCTAGGTAGTCATAGCATGGACAGTAGCAACAAGCTCAGTATAGACTAACCACCTAACTGATCTAGGCTTCCAAGCAAGTTTTGATGTTCATCTGACGCTTCTGCTGTAGCAGCAATTTTATTATAATTACCAGTGCTAGCTAGTTCAAAACCTATCAAAAGAGCTGCAGTCCCACCTTTGAGTGCAATGTTGACCTGCTGTTAAAGAAAATACCTCACTAAAAAGCCTCCTTATTTCCTACTTAGCATTTTTTTCCCATCCAGCAGTTAGCACCAAATGTAATGAACCTTCTGTATTGGGCAAATCACCGAGTTCACTACCTGATTTCAAGGAAAACATTAAATCATCATTTATAAGTACTTCTGGACTATGACCTAAGAGAAGTAACTATCGCTTTGATTTTAAATTGGAGCTCGAAAGTGCACAACAAGCAGGACTCTACTGTGAGTGTTTGTAAGTTGCAAGCTTTGCTTCTAGCTTGTTTCACTTGACATGTTTCATCTCAGTTAATACCATCTTGTTGCATGCACTGAACTCACTAAGTCAACAACACTTTAAGGGAAAAATGCACAAACCATAGTTTACAGTAGGACTGACCTTCTGCTTGCTTCTACTTTCATGTGTGTGTTTTCTTTTGGAAGAGGAACTTGACAGAAGCATCCTCAAGTTACAAATAATTCTGTTGTCCACAAAATGTGTCCTAGGTTGTGCCAGAGAATGAACGGCATACATTTTGTGTGCATAGACTTGCCTATGGAATGAAACAATCCTCTTTTCCCTAGTCTTCCCTCTTCTTAATTGATTTGGAGTTGGGTGGGGATGATTAATAAAATGACAAAGTCAATGACCCAAAGGAACCACTAGATTACAATTGAATTTAAAAAAAAAAATCCTTCATGGCAAAGACATAACTGATTACAATCCAATCTAGTAAAAGTCCCTTCTACAAGTGAATGCAATCTCTTTGCCTCAATGAAAGAATTACATTAGCACTCAATAAATTCTCACTAGAGATTACGGTGGCCTGCAATTTAATGAGTCCATATATTACGCTCAGCTGGAATGTCCTAGTTATAGGCGTTAGATGGAAGTTTGAGTTAGGGCATTTCTCATTTCAAAGAGGCTTCATATTAATGGTTTGCTTGTACACAGGTATAATTCCAGTTTTAACATTATTTACATCAGCACCCAGCCTTCAGCACCCCTTTTTCTTGTCTACATCCTTCAAGCTTTCTCTGCTGTAACAGACTGCTAAGCTTTCATCTTTTGTATGCCAGCCATTAACAGCTGAGAAATGCACAGCATTTAAATATTCAGCTCGAAACCATAGGTGAAATTTCATCAGACAATGCTTACTTTCCTCCATAAGAATCTCCTATTGTCTCATCCTCCAAAGAACACTAAATGACTAATAGATTGTTGTGCCTGCAAATGGTGGAAGCTGCAGCTTTCTCTCAAGGCATCTATAGCAATGATTGGTTAGTAACACAAATATCAGGACTGATTCAGAAGTGATTAATTTGTCTCTCCCATTCCCATGCAGAGAATAACCACACAGGCCCTGTGAGGTGGGTGTCTCCAGAGTTGCAGAGTACTGTGGTAATGGCAGGGCTGGGCTCAACAGCAGAGCAAATACAAAGCCCTGTGAAGTCAACATTGAAGACTCCAGAGGAAGGGAAGGCAGGGTTGTGTTTTCTTTCCAAAAACCCACAGAGATGCTCTGAGATACGCAGATCAATCAGGAACCTGTAGTGTATTACCAGTGGGACCTGAACACTGAAGAGGAAGCGAGCACAGTGACATGGTACTTCATCTTTTCACACTCATGCCCTCCCAGTAAAACTCTCGCTATCCCTAGAACCATATAATCCCAGGCCCGTCAAGGACAATGGTTTTCCCTGTAAACAGACAAAACTCCATGGATTTGTAGAAAGGATTATGGCAAAATGGAAAGGGCAATAACTTACACTAGGACAAGCATCTTCTCCTTGCTGTCCCACCAAGATATACAAAGTATCATCCTTCTGGAGGTCAAAAATTCCCAGCACAGACACGCCGTGGGACCGCACCATGGTGTTCTTCCCTCCTTTCCCACCAGCAGCTCCATAGCCTGAGATGCTGCAGGAAAAAGAAGACAAAAGCCTGGCATTTGAGCTGTACCAGACAGGTGGAAGGTAGTACAAACCGCTTCTGGGCACTGAGTGGTTTGCACACCTGAACTGTACACAGTGTCATTGCGCCGTGCCCTGAAGACCTGACACTCTAAATAAATACAAACCCAAAGCCTGAAGACTGAGGTTCTCTGTTCTACATGGACCTATGAGCTCAGGTAGCTACAAAACAGCTTCTTTCACATTGATTCTTGGGCAAACACTCGCTGAGGACAGAGCGAGCAAGTCCCCGTAGTTTCAAACTTTAATATATGAAACACATCTTGTTTCCCAGAAGGCATACTCTTGAGAGGTTTGCAGCAAGGAAGCGAAAGAACAGAAGCAGAAGAATCGGTAAGTATAGCACATATGGCTAAAGGGAACATTAAGCATGAGATTGACAGGAGGAGATTTGAGAAAGCAGACAGCGTAACGGGTCTTGGTAGCACAGACCAGATGGGAAACAGCTTTCCTATTCCCAGGACCAGAGGAATACAGAAGAGTAGCTGGACACATCACTACCAGCAGTAAACAAGGAAGGCAAAAGGCCCCTGGCTAAACTCACAGTCAGCATGAACGTCTCACTGTCTCCAGCCAGGAGTGGCTAGGTTGCATACACAGGCTGCTGCAGTCTCAATTAAGGCTCTGCAACTTTTATTTCAAGCAGTCAAGATTCAGAGGTCCTTACTGTTATTGATGCACTCAAAGATTTGGCTGTACCACTGTACAGCTCAGCTCCTCCCTCTCTCTTTCTAAGTGCATAAACAATTTACATACTTGAAGCACCTTTTACCAAAGGATTTCAAAGCACTTTATAAAAATAATTATAAAACACACATCTCTGTTGCAACAAAAGACAATTACTCCACTTTCTGAGCAAGTGAGTGGTGGTGCAGCAAGCTCAGTTTAGATCTGAAATAAGCAGGTGATTTTCCACTGACATTAGTAGCTTTGCAGCTATTTCCGTGAAAGCAAAATTCAACCTGGAGTCTGTAAGCAGTAACTGCAGGGCTGAGAACTCAAACTTTCCTCTCACCTTCCCATCAATTACGGTATAGGTGCTCTGCCTTAACTCCTCCTTTCCTCTAGCACCTGGCTGGTCTTTGCCCAGTACAGTCCTGCATGCAAACAGGCTACAAGCAGAAGGAACCAGCAGCGCCTGTTGTGCGTGAGCACCTTGAACATGTCGGACAGCCAGCTCACTTGCAGCCAGCAACTTGCCTTAATGATCAGCACGAGGAACTCGCCTTGTGGTACTGCTCTGAGGCAGCCAGCATGGAGCAGTTCTGATGTTGAAGCAACTATGGAGCATCAAGTACCTCATAAAGCACATTAGATGCTTGCAATGTGACATGATTATGTTCATGCCACTGTCGATAACGAAAGCAATCATTTCTGCAGCCAGCAGAAAAAGTAATGGACACAGCACTGGGCTACCCTGAACAGATGCTGCATGAATTTGAAGACAGAGTTGATTTGCTGTAGAATTTCGTAATGGCTAATGAGGTGCACTATCAGGCACAGCAAGCTGGCAGGGCTAATCAGCTGCAATTAGGGGCCATATTTTTCTGCGTATGAACAGATTTTGCATACAAGCAATGATGTCAGGAAGTTCAGGAGAACCCATTTCAGCCTCATTCAAAGGCTGCAGACAAATAAAACCCAATAGATGCAGGTGACAGTCATTCCCTGTTCAAAATGGGCATCACTATTTGAACATATGGGTTATCTTGACTTGAAGTTTTAGCAGGATTCATTTCCTCCGGCGCAACTTTCTTTTACAAGAGGAATCCATTTAACCATATTGGCCTTGAAGAAAGATTCAGACCACTCCAAGCAGATATAACCAGAACATAGATTACCTTCCACTCTCTCCCTCCCTTACTTTTACTATGATACTTGTAGGAACTGAAAAAGAAAGCTGCATCTTCAGGAAGGATCAGGATGAGCAGAGTGCACTGGCTGTGCAAACCAGGGCTGGAGAAAAAAATCCACCTCTAAGTAGAGAGGTCATGGGAAACAATGGAGCTAGTTTTGAGAATATGAGAAAATGCAGTGCCTAGGCTAGCCAACCTAGGACGACACCTTTTTGCATTCCACTGTACCATATTCTTGTGTTACCTTGCAAGAACGGACCAGAGAAAAGAGGACAGTGAAGTGACAACAAATGGGGCACTTGGCAAAATGGACCAAAGATTCTTGCTTTAAAAATGGAAAGAATTTGGATAATGGACGGTAACGTGTAATTTACTAAAGTTCAGTTCTCTCATACCTGATCATAGGCCTAGATACGGGATGACAAGACCTTCTGAATGCTTAGAAAGAAATCTGAAAAGAAAAATATTCTTTTCTATTGACTAACTCTATTCTTCTACAATGTGCAGTCCTGTGAGAGCAAACCAGATGATTTTGTCTATATCAGCACTGGAGCACACAGGACTCCAGTCTTTAAATGAAGCTGCCTACAGTGTGTGGCAGCTTACCCAGACCATCACAGATAGGTTTTCTGGGTGTGGTTAGCTTGTGCTAGTAGAGTTTTGTGCAAAGTTTAGCTTTCTGACTTTACATTTTAATAATGTATATTCTGCCTAGTGTTTACAAATCTTACGCTATTAGCAGGACTGTAACCCACTGCTCTATATTACACAGTGTGAAACGCACTGATATGGCATAACAACAACTTTCTTAAGAGCCCAACAGCCAGCTGGAGGATTTTATGTGTGGGTCAGGTGTACTGGAGATGGCTGTCAGGCTAACTTAGAGGATCCACAGTGCAGCAGGCCTGCAGGGGAGAGCTAAATACAGGCAGTGGGTCCAGATTCTGGGAAGCCCTAGAACTGATATTGCAGCTTGACATTTTCCTAGGGCTATGCAATACTGGGGGACTCTGCTGCCCCTTCAGCAACCCAGAATCAGGAAGACGTCAAGTTAATTTAAGCCCACAATTGCCACCTCCTTTCCCTGGGCTGTGAATTCCCTACTATAGCCTTAAGAGGTGCAGAAGAGAATGTCATCCATTTATACATAGGTTAGCAAAGACACTAGCCATTTACTATCTATACAGAACCTAAAAGTCTGTTAGGTCATTTATAGGACTTAAATAGATAGGTCTTCTCTGCAGGACCTATGGTTTGTATAGCGTAGCAAAAATCAGCCTAAAGTGGCACTGGAATTCTATCTCTTGTTGGGCTGTGATATTAAAGAAATGACAATGTTGTAAGTTTATTGCCTCTTCTTTTGGGCTATACTTTATAACCGTATTTACTGAATGCTGGTGCTGAAAAATTCTAGTCACCTCAGGCAGCTCATTTTTGATAGCTGAGTAAAATATCATTAATGCTTTTTTCATTACCATCAATCCTTGTAGTAATAGGCACTCAGGCAGAACTTGAGCCTAGGCTAGCCCAGACGGTTTCTTGAAACTGCATTGCAGTAGACTTTTGTTAGAGACTGACATCTACCTTCGATAGTAATACCCTTTTTCAATAAAAAGAAAAAAAGTAAGGTGTCAGTAAGTTTTAACCGAAATTTGTTCAAAGCTTTCAGTGGAATGTTCGGCTTTGAAATTCAAGATACTGTCATTGGTTTCGATAGGGAATGTTGCATTAAAAAACCCACTAGACAGTCATTGATTCAAGAAGACAGTTCTGCTTACAAACTGATGCATGTAATGGCTTGATGTTACCATTCAGATACAGTAAACTAAACTTTGATTATCCTTTTTTCCCCAGCAAGAGCAAAAAGAAAAAACGATTGGTAAAAATCTGATTAAGTGGCATTGAACCCTATCTGATCATCTCTCTCTGAAAATAACTCCACAGAGGGATTTAAGCATTAGAACACTCAGCATCACAGAGCCTAACATTTAGGTGGCTGGCTTCCAAAATCAATTCTACAGTGGTATGCTAAGCTTACAGGCTCAACTTACCATGCCTAGATTCAAAAAAGTCAAGAAGCTGAGCAGACCTTGATGCAAGCTGCCCCATAAGAAATGCTGACATACGATTGTGCCTCCTATACCAGGTGGACAGTGAAAAAAACTCACTCTGATCTCAGAATTCAACAGATGGAATATGGGATATGTTTGCCCTTTGGCCTGGGGAGGTCAAAACACTCGATTTTCAGTTACTTATAGAGCTCTCCCAATCTGTAACTGTTTAGGCTAATGATTTGCCTGCTTAACATGGTTGTTTCTCTTTTCTTCTCTCTTTCTCCAAAAAGTTGCATCTTCCAGACAACAAATCTGAGACTGGAAAGATTGGAAATCATAGGATCAGGGTGAAGTAAAACCAACGTCAGCGTGGCCAAACTTCTGAATGCAATATTTTATACATGCTTAGCATGTATCTGCAGCCTGGAAAAGTTTCAAACACAAAGATATATTATGACAATTAGAGACAGTTCCCTTACCTGTATGTGTTGGTTGCTGGTACCCTCCAGATCTGAATGCCTTGGAGAATCCCTTCAGCTCCTACAATCACACTGAGGTTGGAGTTCCTGTAGGCATCATTGCATTGGCTCTGTGTGGGGCCATAGGGTCCACTGGCACCACATGTTGTGAATAACCAGTGATCTGAAATGAGGACATATACAAAAAGCATGATCCAAACATTCAAAGATCAAGTAGCTGCTCTGCTCTTTATTCACTCTTTCTTGTTGGACCAAGAGAAGAACCTGGCCCCTGAGGCTTTAGCCAGAACAAATAGTCACAGAATTCTTTCAAAAGACTTATAGCGCTGTGTATCTCAGTGTTTGACAGCTTTTTATCTACATCTCCTGAAAGCCATCACAACTATGAACATAGCTGTACTTTTTCCAAGGCTCAAAAAGACAAAGATCACAGAGTAGTCAGTATTGGGCTCTGCTCCCTGGGCAGTTAAAGTGCACACTTCTAACCTCAGGACTGGTGCATTTTATCCCCTTCAGTTTCTACAGACATTTTATTATTGAAGTGATTTTATATAGGAAAATAGCTGTTAATTAGATAAAAACCTGTAAATACAACATCATCTCAGTGATTAAAACATAATAATAAACTAATTGTATTTTGAATAACTATTTGCTCACAAGAGGCCAGATCTGCAGATGTAAATCAATGCGTGCCCATCGCAGTCAATTTCATGAACTGGAAGTACTAGGCCCATACAAAAAGTTTTCTAGAACAAGGCTTTGCTAATCTGTGCCTCAGAAATCTGATCTTTTAATTTGAGCACATGATGCTAAAACTGCCATCCTTTTCCTTAAAGATTCATTATTAGGTCCAACACAGTTTCAAGACCACAATGCTCTTGTAAAACACACCCTAACATATTTGCCAGTATATCAGGAAATATTTCATATGTAATCAAAACTAAGATTTAGATGGAAAGTAAGTCCATAAGCATTTTTGGTGTACATTACATGATTTATTATTCATACTTATTAAAAAGCTAATATACACACTCCAATAAACTCTGCTAGTTCATTCTACTGCCATTAAAGACAAAAGACTTAAAAGACATCTAAAGAACATTATTTCTACAAATGATATTGGGCCAGTCAGCTGTCCTCATGGCTTTCTCAAAGGGCAGCATTTTCCCCGCAAGCTTCCACTAATGCAATACAACATATACAGACTCTTTCAGCAATGGTACTAATTTGCCCAGACAGAGCATTAGCTTGATTTGCTTCTTGGGATTTGGAGCTACTGCCTAAGCAGATCTGGTCTAGAAATTATGGTCTGGCATGTGTCTGGACGAGAGAGGCCAGCAGTTTTACCATTACTGTTACTGGAGGGGTTCACCCACCAGAAATACAAGGAAACACATTAATTTAGCCAGCCACAAGGTCTGAATTACCTTTTCACAAACTAATCCTGAAGTTGAGCTAAATTCCTTCTTATAAAAAAGTTCAATGCATGAGATAGGTCAAATAATTTGGCAGGACTTTAAGACATAAAGCGGCTGGTATTTCTGAAAAACCTTTGTAATAGAGTCTTGGCGATTCCAAGACGCAATGTAAAACTACTACCTTAGAAAAATGTCCCAGTCTAAGTACTGCTGAGAGAATAATCTCTTCCTTCTCCCTGCAAAACCTACACCACCCCTCCTCAAAAGTCCCCTGGAAGGGTCTTCTAGAGACTTTGCTACTGTTACTTGTTTTATATGGATCCTTAGACACCTATTTTACTCACTTATTTCTCAAATCCTTCTGCAATGGGTGGAAGTATAAAGTCTTAAAATAAGTAGATAGCAAATTGAAGATTTCCCTCTCCTCCTCTGCTTCTAATGCACCTCCCCCCAAAAAACCAAGAACAACAGGTAAGAGGGGAAAAGCACCTAAGAAAGCAAGATCTAAAAGTTCCTAAACAAAAGGCTTCAGTAGCTCTGGTATCGACAGGCTTGCAGCAGACGTTACTTATGTTTATTCTTGAAAAAGAAAAGCCAAAATCAAAGCAAAATCTCACACAAAATGGAAGATAAGAGACTTATTCTGTCAGCTATCACAGTGATTTAACACTGCAGTGTCCCAGCGGGCTAAGCCACCTGCACTGAAACATATGTTTAGTGAAGCAGGCAGGTAAGTGTCTTACTTTGGAACAATAAGAAGCCGTTTGGATGTCTCTAGTGAAACATCAAACATGTTCCCAAAGGTAGAAGCAGGTGACCTTCAAGGGGACAATAAGCCCAAAACATGAGAGAATCAAAATGGAAAACTGGAAGTGATAAAACCTAGGATAGATCACAGCATGTGTGTACTGCTGCTATGGTTAAGCTTCACATTTATGATTTACTCCCTTTAAATACATCTCTTTCCTTAGGTATCTGCTTACCTGGCTTTGGCAAAAGTACCTCTAGACTATCACACATCTAACACACAGCACAGCCGGACATGTAACTGGCAGCTCTTGACTCCCACTGGGTTCTTGGGACAACGGATGAATGAACTACATCTTATTCCAAAATGCTTTGTAATGGCCCTTTGTTTCCTTAAAAGCCCAATGCCCTGGTGGAACAGAACAAGAATGCCCTCCTGATGCAAACATTATGTCTCCAGACTTCAAACTGAAGCATCCAGAAAAACTTTTGTATTTTCTGCCTCTCGGACAGACTAGAGGGAGCTCACTTCCAGTGTAGAGGCAGTATCAGGGTAAGAGCTAACAGTGCTGGTAATTTAAGATTAGTGAATATGCATCTAAACTCTTACAATCCGGCTTTTAAAATCACAGAACGTTCGGGGTTGGAAAGGACCTCTGTGGGTCATCTAGTCCAACC
>Ga0181612_106664_pt1 | contig 12141 bp, 10 predicted proteins | sample HoacroProtozoa21_FD_119630 | JGI IMG/M metagenome (GOLD analysis project Ga0181612, IMG submission 119630) | Hoatzin crop microbial communities from Cojedes, Venezuel. Combined Assembly of Gp0051906, Gp0051904, Gp0051908
CCCTTGTCCTGTCACTGGGCACCACTGAAAAGAGCTTAGCCCCATCCTCCTCACACCCACCATTCAGATATTTATAAGCATTTATTAGGCCTCCTCGCAGCCTTCTCTTCTTCAGGCTGAACAAGCCCAGCTCCCTCAGCCTTTCCTCATAGGAGAGATGCTCCAGTCCCTCATCATTCTTGTAGCCCTCCGCTGGACTCTCTCCAGTAGCTCCTCAGGTATCAATTACATTTTAATATTTTTTTTGCAGTCTTGCATAGTCTCTTAATTTAAGCCACTTTATCATTACAAGGACTCAGAGTATATTTACAACTTACTCTATCTTCTTTCTTACTTTTTAATCAAGGTTTCTCCACCGTGTAACTGCTGTAGCGGAATTATCTAGTTTTACTCAGGCTTGTTCACCCATTCAACAAAATTGCATTAGTGAAGAACGATTAAAATATAAGGAGATTAATAATAATGAAAAAGACCAGAATCTCTGGAATCTCACCAAAGATGCATTAAATTATAACACAGACACGACTGAGGAAATCTGACCTTTCTGACGATGACAGCAGAAACCAGCACACACTGATTCGTTCCCAGTCTCTGCTGTCACCTGACAAATCGTGATTTTTCTAGGTTCAGTGCATGATCCAGCAGCTCCTGCTAATTAGGGACAGCCCCAGCAGCATGCCAGAAGAGCTAATGCTGCTTTGGCTATACACTTCTCATGCTTACATCAGGTTAAGCCATCTGGTCAGTCTAGTTTATGTCCACACTGCTCACTAGTTCTCTGACAACCAGCTCTCTCTGAAGTGTATTTGCCGTGACCACACTGCATAGTATTCACGCCAAGGCTTCCCATCCAGCATCCCGATAGCCTTGAGATCTTTCTGCTTTGGGTGGGTTTTGGCCTTTTTTTTTGCTTGTTTAATTAGTGTTCTCATTCTCAAGCGATGATGACAAGGATGCGTGTTGCATGCTCTGGAGGGCAGCATGAGAGCATGTCACAGTGTGAGGGTAGGTCCCGCTGGCGTCGTGGCTGCCAGGCTGCCACGGGCAGATGGGTCTCTGCAGCTCCAAGCAGACCCTGAACAAGCTGAGCTCAGCTTCCTCTTAAAAGGAATACCACAAACAAAATTGCATGCGCACAGCACGGATGATCAGGGGACCAGTACACTGTAGCAAAACCAAACAGCAAACCAAACTGACAACGTAATGCACCCTAGAAAAATGAGCGTCTATCCTTTTTAAAATGATGCTTTATCCTTTACTCTTCTGTGCAAGCTCACATGGAAAATTTAATATTCAAGAATGGTCTGAAGTATCAGCAATGCACTTACAATTCCACACTTCTACCACCGTTGACACTCCTGTGCCACCTCACTCTTATCTTAATACTGCACAAACACTTGCAGATCAGACGCTAGACAGATGGTTAAGGCAACATAAAGCGGTAAAGTCAAGGGTATTATTCAACAGAGCACTCCGAGGAAAGCAAACAAATACACTGAAGCCCTTATTTGCTGACTGATATTTCAATAGTTTTCTCCAGCTGACAAAACAAGAATGCTGCTTGGATATTATTTGAACTAAGAACTGAACATAAAACTGAGCATACAAACTCACTTTTCTTTCCCCCCATGTCAAAACACTCTCATTAACATCTTGCTCCTTATCCTGACCGACTTTTTTTTTTACTTCTTAATTGACCTACTAGAAACACTGCCGTCTGAAACAACTGACAATGCACCAAAAAGAGTGTGCTTATGAAGTTGTTTGTGGGTACTTGTTTTCCAATTTGCCAGCTTCTTTTTAATCCTTCAGTTATTTAAGACTTCTTAGTTAGCAGAATGACAAAGCACAGTTACCGAAATTGGTGACAGACTTACTAACCTGTGAAAATGCTAAATGAATTGACCAAGTCGCCGCAGACAACAACTCACTCCTGTTACAGCAAGTTGTTTTACCCCTTCACAAAACCTACAGGGAGCACAGCTTTGCTGGAAGTCTCGACGGCCAAGAAATCTGGAGTCAGTTTTCCACCGGGAGTTCAGGCTCAAACTGTCATCATTCTTTATAGGGAAATTAAAAACTTCCTAAATAAATTTCATATTATCTAAGGTCTTATCTGTTCCAACACTTATAATAATATTTGGGTGGGTTTGGTTTGGGGTTTTTTGGCATGGTTTGTGTGTTGTTCTGTTGTTTGTTTTTGTGTGTGTGTTTTTTTGTTAATTCTCTACATACAGACTTCTAGCTTGAGGTCCAAATGGCTCTGGCAGTAGACACTGAATTTGGAAAAAAAAAAATTCAATATAGAAAACTGACATCTAGGAAGAGTGTTTCTATAGCTACTACTAAGCTCCAAGAGAACTAAAAGATAAAAACCCTTACTTACCTACTATCTGTCCTCTAACAGTATCATTGTCATTTGGCCCAAGCTTGCATAGATCCAATCTCTGATCTACAAAACAAGGACACAAAATGCAAGTCATACAATATTTTGCTGCCTTTGAAAGGTACACTGAAATAGAACAGAATTCAGCCTAATGTAAGATGGTTAAGACTTCAAGAGACAGGGGAAGGGAAGGAAAACTAAAAATCTTCAGCCAAGACTTCGTTTTTCAGAATTTTAAAATCAGAAAGCAAGACTAAAATACTTCAACACTTTTCCTATTTCACCAAGCTCTTTTGATGAATAGAAAATTATATTCTCCTAGTCTGGATGTCTCATGTGATTCTAAGAACTCTTTTGAACTCTCTCCCCTTGCGAAGACCAGCCACTGTCAAAATGCACTTCCAGTTCAACACTAATAGATAGAACTACCTAAAACTGAACAAAGCAAAATGCACTGAAGCACCAGTCTAGTGACAAATATTTAAAAATGAGAATTTCACTTACACCTTTATTGACAAGGAACTTGTTATCGAAGGCAAAAATCACAATACTTCTCTAACAGCATGTCACTTTTTCCTTTTTTTGTGTAAGTGCTCTATATAGCCATTTTTTTGTTCAGAAGTAAATGACATCCAATAGGATAATGAGAAAATAGCATTTTACATGTTAATTAACTTTTGAAAAAGTAAATACAAAGTGCTGCAAGTATTATAAAGCACCTAATATCTTATGACAAAATTTACTAATTAATTTTGAAGGCCCATTAATTTTTAAACTACAAATCTGGCTTCCAGACAGATTTACCCTTTCATTTACCCCTTAAAACTTGCATTTTTGAAGCTAATGAAAAGATAATTTAAAAGTAATTAGAATCTGTCGTCCTTTATAATTCCAACACAGTAAGTTCAATCTTGACAACCCACAACCAGACCGTGGCACTGAAGTTACCACTGTGTATAGTAATGGGGCAAAGGAACTGAAAAGCCAAAGGTAAACCACATTCTCTAACCTACCCATACTATCCTCAGCGACAAAACATCGTTACAAACTACCAAATCAATTGGTATACACAAGCTTCATAAAAAACAACAAAAATTCAATTAACTGCCACTCTTCAAAAAGTCTGTGCACAACAGTTTGGTCTGAAAGAGAAGAAACACCAGCCTTTAGCTTACTTACAACCAGTGTCTTTAAGGCGGTTGATTGCGTTTGAAAGAAGTCTCACACAACCCAGAAAACCAGCTCCCTGCTTTTTATGAATTTTCTTGTGATTCCACACACTGATTGTTATTGAATCCGACTTCCCAATATATCTGAAAAATGTGAAAAACAGTACTGTGAATGGCACTTACTGAATACGTTGAAGATGCTCCAGAAATCACCTTGAGGGGAAAAAAAAGACTATCAACCATTACATTAAAAATTTAACAGACACTGTATCGCCAAAAGAGAGTAAGTCATCTTCAGCGAAGATGTACACATTATACTTTAATGAAAGCATGTCTTATGAAGGAGTTTACTTGAATACAAACTAATCTAAAATCCTGATTCCGGAAGAAGACATTCACGTGAACCCGAATCCTACCAAAATCTGTTTAGAATGGTAAAAGGACCAGGCTGTGGGCTGGCCCGGTCACCAGGTCTCTTCGAGCATCTACAGACATGCTTCACCTCATGCCTATGCCCAGCCTACCCAAAGGGAACAGCGATGCTCGTGGCAGCACGTCTTTGCAAGCTGTTCGACACAAACTTATCAGTTTAGCATCCTTCTGCAGCCGTGCGTCTGCCGCCGCTTCTCAGGCTGCTCTTCCACCCACCGGCAATGCAAATCGCCCTCACTCACAGCACTTCTGAGTGCTCAGGTAAAATGTAAGGTAAGCCTCGTCACACATCTGCAGTTAATGAATCTTTGGGAAGCTAATTTACTATTAAGCAAGCTTCAGACAGGCCCAGTTTATAACACACATATTTGGAATGTGATCCACTGCAAAACGTCAACGCAGTATCCCAAGTGAGACGTGCCACATCCCCTCCCTGCCCTCTGCTCACATGTGCACTGATCACCACGGAAATGCTTCGCACACCTAGAGCTGCGTTTCACCAGCACGGGGAAATCTGGACACCGCAGGCTATTTTACTTTTGCTTTTTTGTTTGAAGCGTTGTTCTTCAGAGGCAATTACTTTGTGAGCTAGTTCTTATTTTCAAAACTTTCAGAGGACTATTTCGACAACACCTAAGATACTTCCATATTGGCAATAACTGATCTATTATAGTTATTCCAAGTTGCGGAAAATTAATTTGTAACTATGGCTTAGATTCCAAGAACTGCCTGTAGTTCTCCATTCCCAGATAACCGATTCTGGCCTTCTGTAGTTTAGTTCCAGGTGCTTTTTTGTTTTTGAAGGAAAACTGATTGAACACACTCAACCAACATCTAAATACATCTCCCCCACTGACTAAGACTTGATCACCTTTAAAACATCTTAATATTTTCATAAAGATAGAAATGATACTGTCAAGGTTGCCAAACCAAACAACTGAACTAACTGTCATGGCTTAAAATTGCAGCTGTGATCAGCTAAGTTCTCAATGAATTATTCTGTCCTTTTTCCTTTTCTAAAAAGCAGAACTTTGACAACTTCTTTTTCCCACCTGCAGACTGTAGGCACACACCCACGAGCATGGTTTAAAATAACCAATGCACATTTAAAAAAAAAAAACAAAACAAGACAAAAAAACCCAAACACAACACAAACTTCATACAAACAAGACTCAAAAACTTTGGAATAGTAAACTGATTGCATAATATAGGTCAGATTTTTGGCCTTACAACCTTGACAATGCCAATTTCGCATAAAGAAACGAGAGATGAAGATGGGTATTCACGTGCACAGTTGCAGTCTACAATGTTTCATGTACTTAAAATAAATTCTTATGAGAACAAGTTAGGTGCACTTAAAAATAAAGACTTATCATGACCTGTCTTGATTTTTCCAGTTTTCCTTGTTGCTTTAAAAAAGTCAAAGGTATATGGTTAAACACAATTTCATAACAGAACAGTTTGAATAATCTGTAGAACAGCTGAACATACAATACAGTTTCCAAGAATTACTGTAACATTTCAGGGTGAGGTTCTCATGGCTGAGATGCAGACAGTAAGCCATCCATATCAAACAGGTGAGGACTTCCATAGAACTACTATAACCTACTCCAATTTTTGCACCGGAAAACCTGGTGATTCACACATTCAAAGGAAATGAGCAAGACAAGCTGCATTTTCCAAATAAAAACATATGTATTTTTTTTTTCCCCAAAGGAAGAAAAGAAATAGTTTAGTAACTGCTAGTTGGCTTTACAGCAAAACGCTTCATCTATATTTCTGCACAATTTCAGACAGGAAAATACATGGTTGCATTTAGAGAGTGGCGGTAGGACAAGCTGACATTTCCAATTCATTTGGTGGGTAAGTTACATTTGTTTTACATCATCTGGCAATACAGTTCCAACATAAAAGCCTGAGCTAGGAATTTTATTTGTTATTAAAAAAGAATGTTCCAAAACTTAAAGTAAGTTTAAAAAAAAAAACAAACCACAAACAGAAACAAAACCCACAAAACCCCCATTTTGTTGATGCCTGTCTTTTCCTCCTCATAATTAAAGCTCTTGGAGCTTCCCCCCCCTCCCCCATCAGCAATATCTATTTCACAGCTTCAGTACTTCAACAGAAGTAACAGGATTAGTATTAACAGAAATTCAATTTCCGTATTTATTTTGTTAAGTTCCATATTTCCTGAATCTGTAAAATTAGGGCTCTGGATAAGAAATGCGTGTTTGGAAATTCCAAGAAAAATGCTTACTCTTAGCACTTCCCCTTCTAAACAAAAACCGAGTACATGCCATACTGGAAACCTTTAACATATTTTAATCAAATTTTAAAACACAGGGACAATTGTTACTTTGTCTAAATAAAATTATCTTTGCCAAGGTGGTATTTCCTTCTGAGTCAATATAGGAGGGCTTGGTGTGAAGTGACTTTTCATCCCCTTGGCATTATATACTTTCCCTGAAGAGTTCAGCTTTGTAGAGAAAAGCAGAATGAAGAAAGTGGAAAAAAAATTATTCCTGAAAAAACACATCTCTTCCTGATCACAGGCCAGATGTACTCCCTCCAGAAAGAGAGAAAAATGCAACATCAAGAGGTATGAACTCACGCTTGGAAGCCAGGAATTCCCTATTTCTAATCCATGCTGTCACACAGACTCTTTTTATGACCTGGACAAATTACTTGAGTTTGTTTCTTCATTTTCCTATTTCTGAAATGTTTCTACTATAATGGTAGGCATATGCTTCAAGGTATCAGCTGTTTTCAGACCGGGGGAGAAGCGGGAGTGAAGAGATGTAACATAAAAATATCATCCCAACTTTTTCTCTTCTCTGTTCCTTCACCCTGACATTGCCCTCATCTCTGGTAGCAACTGGAGAGTGTGTGAGCCTCTGGCACAGTCAGAAGAGAAGCAGGCAAGGGCAGTGGCTTAGGCAGGAACATAGCACACACATGCGGCACCGACTGGGTGCTCCCTTCTCCTCCCCAGTCCTCCCCAGCCCAATGTTGAGCGGAGCCTACAAGACACAGTAAAAGCAGCTGCACCAAGCAAACTGAGCTTCTGCTCCAGGTGTTCTTAACAGACCCACCTAAGAAGTTCAGCAAAGACTTGTACGCTGCACATGCTGTAGCTGGAACAGCCAGATCTGCCGATACGGGCCAAACACGACCCAGAAATGCTTTCGCCCTAAATGCAAAGCGCATCAGCTTCATCAAACTGCTCTAAACGACCATGTCAGGAAGGCAAAGCTGTTGCAAGGAGCTGTTTGACGGTTCATCAGGAGGCTAATCCAGGATGGGGTAGTCTAAACCAGCACTAAGTAGAGCTATGCCTTCTCTTCCCAAGAAAAACCCAGGATCATTAGCAATAACTAGGTAAAGTCGAGTTGGAGAGTCAGGGGAGAAAGGTGATTCTGCCAGGACAGCACAGGGGCTTGAGAACACGAAGGCAGCAAACAGCACTAGAACCTGCGGCGAGGAGGATTTTGGGAAGAGTTGCAGAAGTGGGGTTACAGTCATGTTTGAGAGGTGTAACACAGGAGAGCAACAAGTCCATGCTGGAGCCTGGTGGTGCAGAATTGAAAGGCACAGAGCAAAGATGGGACCAGGACTAGGTTTTGGAGGAGATCATGGTTCAAATATCTCTTAGCGAAAAACAGATGCTATGACTTGCTATGCCTTAAGGGCAGAGACTGCTGGGGAGGGCTGGACTAGACTAGACAGCACAGGTGAGTGTGGGAAGGCCGCAGGAGAGATCTAAGCTATCACAGGACAGAATGAAGGGGAAGGAAGAGAAAAAGGCGATTCGTTAAGTTTGCTGGTTTAGTTAGTGTTTAAATGCTTTGAATGTGAGAAGGTCTGTAAATGTGTTAACTCTGGTTATTCAAAGCTTTGAGGAAAGGCCTGAACAATAGGGAAAACACAAACAAGGCTGAAAATAAGGAAGGGGAATACATCCAGGGCAAGCATGGTATTTTACTGACATTAAACTGCACCCAGACAGCAACTATTTGGCAACTTCCGTTGGAAAGCCTCCCAGATTTCCCCCTCCCCTTACACACACCCATTTAGACTGAAGAATTTAAGCAACTAATTTATTCATCTGCTTCCTTTCATGCTAAGATCTCAATTAAGAACAACATAAGGCAAAAGTAAACCCTTTTTTTTCTTTATAACACTGCAGATGTCTTTAAAAAGAAAAATCTTTTACAATAGAATATTTATTATGCTGAATCAGGTTAGCAAGACACAAAATTCCCTTGGAATTAGCAACTTAATTCACACATTATTGCATAAATACATCACAACAGATCCATCTTACTATACTATTTGCATATGCCAGCACATAATACATGAGACTTAACTGGCAGCAGTGTTAACCTGTTATACAAATCCCAGGCTGGGGACACTTCAATCTACCCAACACAGCAAAGAGATAGTTTTACTGCACATAAGCCTATTATCGTCATTTAAAAAGCACAAATCTTCATGGTGGGAAAAAAGCACAGGATTTTTCTTTTAAAAAAATTCTACATAACTGCACCTTCCTCTGGCTGATCTCCTATGCTGCATAGTAGCAGGGACAGGCGGGCTGCCACCGCGACTCCATCTGTTACGCTCGGTGTGCAAAGCATTCCCTGTACCAGTGGAAGTGTCATACGGCAGGGACCAATGTTCCCATGCGATGCCGTGTTGTTAGCGTAAACATTAGCAAGTCTAAAACCCTATCATTTTCAAAGGATGAGAAGAAAGATGAAGTCCTGCACTCTGTGAGGCCTGCCATCGGTGCTTAGCTACTATTCCTATTATTCTTCTATTTTTTTTCCCCCAAAAATAAAAGTTAATTATCTTAATATCTGGTGCAGATGAAAAGCCAAGATCTGACACCAGATATATTACAGTAAAACGTTACCTTAAAATAAAAACCCAGCGGTGAGTTGTTGTATCAGAGATCTCTATTCTTTCACTGCTGTTTTAAATAGGAACTAAAGACTAGGTGACTGATGTTTATAAATGGAAATGAAATTTCCATAGAGTAAGGAATAACAGGCAAGACAATAAAAGGGGTTAAATGATTATGAAGAAAATTTTGAGAGGGAGAGATTATTTTCAAATTACGAGGCCTGACATAATGCTGAATTTTACTTTGGATTAGAAATGCTTTGTATACTTCTGTCATCAGGGAATTCAACTGCCAGAATCAAGCAAAGTAATATTACCTACAGGACAAGTAGTTTAAATTTAAAATGTCCTAAAACTGAACACAACCTACGCTTTTTAGGTATCTTCTTTTCAAAAAAGCAAAAAACCCCAAAACAAACAAACAAAATGTTTCACACAGGTCTAAATTCCTTAAGACAATCCAACAAGGGATGCCCCAAATCTGCCTGAGTAAAATATTCTGCCAGAAACCCCATTTCTATCTCAGCCTATTACAACACGATGTAGACTGCAATCACAGTCCTGCTTCAAAGCTAAGACAACTACAGCATCAACTACAGCTAAGACAACTACAGATATAAGCATGACTTGTTCTATACAACAACATCAGAATACCTTCTCTTCATCCTTCCTTGAATATTACAACCAGAAAGCAATTTTTTCTAAAGATTTTTTTCCATTACTCTCATTTCATATTAATATCCTCCTTCACTGCTTCGTCTCTTCTCCAGAAGGGAAGCAAGTCTCCAAGTCAGTAGCCCGTGGAGCACTTACCATCCCCTGTAACCCATTCCTGGCAACTGCTCACTCACATTGTCACCACAGCACTTCAAACACCACGACACAACTGGCAGATACTGGGGAAGATGCAGGGAACTGCTGACATTTTCACCACAGAATTTAGTAGTAGATAACCGCCAAATGATGGCCCACCATTACCCCTTCAAAAGTATCCCTTCCCTAGCTGTACACAGGTTACAGGAAGGCTTTACACTTAAGTCACATTGGCAGCACCTTCCTTTCCACCTTGCTCTCCTTTCATCCCTGTAAAGCTATGTGTTACGCATTATGCCTCCTCCCTGGCAGTGTCCAAGGCCAGGCTGGACGGGGCTTTGAGCAGCCTGGTCTAGTGGAAGGTGTACCTGCCCATGGCAGGGGGTCGGAACAAGATGATCTATAAGGTCCCTTCCAACCCAAACCATTCCATGATTAATGATCATTAATGGACCCACCTAACTAAACAACAATAAAAGTCCATGCTTTCATTCCTGCAAGCAAGAGAGTATCGGTGGTACTCGGGGGATGCACTTTGCGGTCCAGCCTCACCCAGCGCAGTTGGGTTCAGGTACTCCAAGACCACATCATGAAGGAAGCCAAAACACAGTGAATGGGGATGATCAAGAGACTCACTACAAAAGATCACTCCTGATGCAAGCCAACATGCTAATGCAAGCACACCATTACCGACCCAATGCAACTCATTTAATCGGCAAAGAATTGCACATATTTTTTGCCCCATCCAGCTACCTCCCCGTGGGTTACGTGAATTGAATCCATTAACCCAGCAGCCAGCTGGAGGCAGCGCAAGGGAAGCAGCATGAATGTGTGCGGCAAATTCGGGAAGGGGGGGCAAAACAGGAGGGAAAGGGGGCCTTCCATTTTTGGGAGCTGCAAGATGAGTGCCATCTACTCTCGACTTTCACCATTAGGACACTGCATGGAATGTTAATTGCTGCTGGAAGAAACAGTGTTCAAGCTAGGCGTTCACAAACAGACGGTCAATCTTAGTGAGGGCGTGGAAGGGCAGAGGTCTGAAATTTGCATTCCATATGAATCAACACTTTGATAGGTTTAATAACTAAAAAAATTAACTTAGAATCCTTTAAATATGAAAAAGAGTAATTTCTGTATGAACTTAAACTTGTTTTATACCCATTTTTCTAACGAATATGAATTACAGTCTCACATGCAGGATCTAAGCTTGGACTGAGTTTGAGTAATAAAACTATAATATGATAACTTTCCTCAGTAAAAGTGCTATTATGTAACTAAACTGCCAACAGTATTTTATTAAGCAGTAATGAAAATGTTTTGTATACTACACTAAAACATTATGAACCATGACTTCACATATTCAGTCCTGGATATTCAAATAAAGAGTAGGTCAAGACATGACTTTAAACCAGGCCTTCCACATTTTGCTGAAAGACCTATCAAGCTGCTTTTCTTCACTGCGAAAAAGGGGACAACAAATTCTCTGTGTACTAACACTTGATTAGTTCTAGGTTTGGTGATGACCAAAGCTAACATAAATATACTCAAACAATTTCTAGTAATATAGATAGGGAACGAAGCCATGGGGAAAAAAGTCAGAGATCAGCACAATGCCTTAGAAAGAATGGAGAACACACTGAGGCAAACTGTTCACTTCTCCTCCTCATCTTTCATCCCAAGGAAAAAGATAAAGAATAAAAGGACAGAAGACAGGAAAAATAAAGCATGTACAAACACAAAGAAACCTATATAAAAAAATAAAAGCTTTAATAACTTACATTATACAGAATATTCTATGCTTTAGAAAGACAGAGGAAAAACATGACATATACGTGCCATACCGATTATACTGCTCAAAAGCACTGAAAGATGATCAAGTGATGATAACAACTTAACAATTTACAGTTAGAACATTTAGGACAGAAAATCACATACAGAATAAAAAAATTAACAGGAGGCACACAGAAGAAAAGACACTGCAGCACTGCAACAGATAAAAATAAGATGAAGAGAAGTTTGAGGGAAATACTGTCAATTATTTGCTTCATTTTGCAGAATTGTTAACATGAAAATATTACAATAAAATAATGCTATAGTACATGAAAAGCATGCTGCAGACATCATCACTAGAAAACCAAGTGTAGTGTCTAGATTTGAGAGAAATGAGAAAGGGGTATTATGATACACGTATTTTACACTCAAATTAATAAACTTTGGGATATTTTCCAAGCTGTAAATAGGACAGTACTATGAACATCTGACAATGTCTGTGTACTTAGAGGATCTCACTTCAAACCTTTGGTTATCACTGTTACCACCTACAGGTCATAATGCTGATTCCATTTTGGATCAAGTGTATTCTTCACAGTATCTGTAGAATGGCATTGGCCAGATCCGTCCACCACGACCTTAGCAAATGGATCAGGAAGCCCTAAG
>Ga0181612_113563_pt1 | contig 12141 bp, 8 predicted proteins | sample HoacroProtozoa21_FD_119630 | JGI IMG/M metagenome (GOLD analysis project Ga0181612, IMG submission 119630) | Hoatzin crop microbial communities from Cojedes, Venezuel. Combined Assembly of Gp0051906, Gp0051904, Gp0051908
AGACGCAGGGAAAACACCCACACCCCCCCCACCCCCACTCACCGCCGCGCCTTTCCCCCCCCCCCCCAACCACCCAAAAAAAAAAAAAAGGGGAAAAAAAAAAAAAAAAGGGGGGGGGGGGGGGGGCAGAATTTAAAAGCTTCATAATTTGTTTTTAAGTTAATTAATAACTCTGTATGAGAAATAGCTTAGCCTGGGCTACAAATCTGACGGCAGATTAAGCAGTTCCAGTTTAGCAGAGGCAGCAGTTACATGCAGCTTTTTTTCCTTTCAAAAAAGAAAAAAACTAATTAATAACCCCCCCCACTTCCAGATCACTTTCTTCATTGCTGAGAATACAGCTACTACACTCTCTTTCCAAGAACAAATTAGCAGAACACGTGAACAAATAACTGTTTAGAAAAGGGAAAAAGAACACACATCTTAAACGCTGACTTCAGTCATACATATAACAGACACACACATGCATGCCTGTGACACGCACTTCCCGGTGAAAGAAGCGGAAGTATCAGTGCATGCCATAAAGGCTTTCTGGAAAACCCCTAGTGACATTTTATTACTATGCTGAAAAGGTACATAACTCCTCTTTCAAGCCCCAATAGCCTCCTCTAACAACCACTTACTATCAAAAAGCTTCTTGGACTGTCACAAATGAAAAAAAATGAAAAACGACTATGCTAACTTATGCAAATGTTGTCAGATGTTAAAAGCGGTGAGAAAAGTTCAATTTGAGATTTCAGCTCGGTCTTTGAAAACTTTAGATCAATTCTCTGCCTTACTACAGCTGAATCATTTAAAATCTGAAGTTACATTTCCCAAACACAAATGGGTACAACAGCACTTTCTACCTGAAGTACATTAAAGAAAAATACAAACACAACTGCGCAGTAAAGCTAAAAAAGATACTTTTAGTCTTGTTTTAATTAAAACAAATTAGGCATTGTACACAAAATCACTTGTAAAAATATTAAGACAAGTACTTGAAAGAACTATATTCTTCTGAATTTGTTTTTAGGAGTTTCCACAGAATGGACTGCAACTCAGAAAACTGTTTCCTTACTGAAGTATTGATACTTATATAGTGGACAAACTGAGTGCTCAACGCTGATAAAAAACAAATACTGATATTAGATTGTCTTCACAGCTTCACGTAATCTATAAACTGTGATGGCCCCACAGGTTAAGTGTCATAATTACATTTACAATTTGTAAATTCTTAAGTATTTGACTTAAGGGTTAAGTTATCATAACACTTATTTAGGTGCCCAATGGTTCAAAACGAGATTCACTGTAAAAAGGCATACATTTTCAGAGTATTTAGGTTTTTCTATACTCTGGTGTGATCATTTAAATTGGGACTGCCACAGAAAAACCCCACTCGCAAAACTTCCAATAAAGTGAGATTAAAAACCAGAGTAAACTGATCACATTTCCAACTTTGTACATCGAGAGACACAATGAACCAATGAGTCTTGAACAGAAACTTACCTCCTTTCTCCCCAGTAAGTAGAAAAGAAGCTGACAGAAGTCTAACACAGTGCACTAAAGGAGCAGAATTTCCATCAGTATAGTGACCTATGTCTCCCTTTACCCTGGAAGGCTATTGAAGACAAATCACAATTTTTATATAGATAAAAATTAATCTGCAATTTAAATAAAATACTAAGCACAACAAGATTTAGAAATATTGGACATCCCCAAATGTATAAAGGTTGTAATACAAAATGTGTTTAATACATATTCCAAAAAAAACCCAAAAGATGCCATGCTTTCAGGGATTTTGTATCCAGTATCAGAATTGGTTTAATTTCATCACAGAAACAATCATTGTCTGAATTACCCAGACTTGCTGTTTCCATCTGAATGAGTCTGATAAACCACTTTTTGTCACTAATGACCTTTCAAAACTCTGTATGAGAAGCAATTCATTCTTGTTTCTAAAGAAGGCCGACAACCTTCTATACTTTCAAATTTAGAGCTCCCCAGTAGCCCAAGCTGATCTAACTCTGCCTGCCACAAACCAAACTCCTTTTGCCCCAGCTCAGAACAAGGTCCAAGGCTAAAGTCAAAAAATTGTAAGAGGAAATCAATAACCTGTGCTTAGAATAGCACGAGCCTCTCCGCAGAAAGAGAGGCTAAAGGAGTAAGACACAACTTCTGAAAAGATCATAAAGTTACCTAAACAGCTAGCAACCAGTACAAAGATATTTCAGGTAATAAAGTAACAGCACACCCTAATAATGCACAGGAAAAAGGGGTCTGTTCTCAGCAGTTTGTGTTTTGTAATGGTTTTGCTGGTGATTGCATTCAAGATACCAACACCTGTGTATTCACCTTATGTTAAATGAAATTCAGGCTATAACTCATATTTACTATTCAACCTACGTTATTTTGACCTACAATGGAACACACCACATAAACAAGCTACCCACATTTACCACTAATTTACATGATCATAACTGTATTTTTTTTTAACTTAGTTGTTTTAAAATTTAAAGCAGACCACTGTGATTATTTCTTACCTTATTTTCATGATCACCAGGATCTGCTGCATCTTCTTTTGATGTAAATCTATCTACGCTGCTATCAGAAGGCTGCCTACTATGGCATATGGTTTTCAACAGGTGGGGCTGTTGAAGAGCTTTAAAAAAAGGCAATCCATTAAATACCATTTCAGACAAATTAAAAGCACTTTAACTGAACCTAATTATACAAACACGAAAAATAAGTTAGCAGAGATCAAAATAAGTGATTCAGTAGAAGTGTTGAAATATATTCGTTATTTTACATTTCAAACTAGTTATTTGTTTTCATATCCATTGTGAGTCTTCAGTCCCTTGGAAGTTAGGCAGCAGATGTACCCACACCACCTGCCTTCCAAGTGTCACCAATTCTGTGTCCACCCATGTCCCCCCACCCCCACCATTTATCAACATACCAATAGAAGAATTTCTGAAAGACTCTGATGAATCATCTTGAAGAATATTTGCAGCCTCATCTTCCTCATCCTGCAGCTGCCCAATTTGCATTCCCGAATACTGTCCTTCGGCACCCTCCAAAACCTACACAGTTAAAGGACAGGGCTTAAAATAATTTAGCTTAACACACAGTATTACATCTCAAACATGCAGTGTTAGTAATCTAGAAGCAAAGTGAAAGCAAACGTGCGTCTGATAACTATTAGTGTACAGCTGCGCGTAGGCCCCAAAGCAGTTCCCCCTCTCCTCGCGCATTTGGGCTACCGGAGGCCATAGTTACATCTGACCGGTCTCCCACTTGAGCCAAGAACTCAGACATTAACAGCAAGGAAGTCAAACACTTGGTGCGTTGCCTCCCCTGCAGCTCTCCCTTCCTCCCTTACTCAAAGCACAACTGTCCCTCTATCTCAGCAGTTACAAATCACAACCAACACCTTTACTGTCACAAATTGAACTTGTCCCTGGCTGTCGAACTCTCCCATAACCGCACTTGTACTGGATGTGTAAAGTTAAACTGAGAACACACTGTGCAGGATGAAAAAAAGGACAAGTAAGTTTGAACATGTTTTAATTCCTTCATTCTAAACTGGAGACTACTAAAATGGACACTTCTAGAAGAGAGTTTGACCCTTGGTACCAATGCAATCAATATATAGGCAGGAAGTATATGGAAAAATTACCATAAAACACAAAAAAAATTGTAATGTTAATAAAAGACAGTAAAAGTAAAAAGCATTTCATTGTAAGTTTTTCAGAAGACACAATATACTTCTTCAGTTACTCCCTGACTTTTTAAATGAGCAACGTCCATGTGCTTATAAAGCCTGTGTGACTAAGTTTGATAATGTTTGAAAAAAAAGAGCTTAAGAAACTCTAAGTTCTCTCCTTTTTGCATTTTCTGCTCATGCTCCCAGTAATTATATTTCTTTCTGTTTTTATTACCTCACAATACACTTGCTTAAGAGACAAATTTCTTAAAATAACTATATTATATGCACATTTCAGGTGCTTATTAGATATGTAATTGCTATGTTAGTAAATCATGCAGTATTTGCTCAGTATAGGAGAAATCCTTAAGATGGAATAAAAAGAAAAAAAATGAGTTGTGCTGCCAAGTGAAAAAGCACAGGCAGAACACAATGTGAAGCATTAGGTTTCAAAAGTATTCCTCTCTCATTCCAAATAGACTGTTCACCCTTTAACACTTCCATTAGTCCTCCTACATCAAAGCAATTAGTATCTCTATACAAAATGAAGGATACGCTACTAAGAGGATATATTTATGTCAAACCTTTGATATTGACATTCTTCCAGTGAGTGACAATCTGTCAAAGCCTTCATATGACCTACCCAGCAAACACAGTGATTACAGCTTTGTAGTTTTTAATTACTGCTGAAGTGAAAGTGTTAAAAGGAGGTCAAGCTCTCCAATAGAGGTGCGAGCTGCTGACCTTTCCATTGTTACTAGCTGAAGATGGAAAAGTAGAAGACGAGTAAGTAGATGAATCCAAGTCTGGGCCCTCCATGGAAGAGCTCTGAGATATGTCGGGCCCCTCAGTAGAAGGGGATCCCCCCTCTGCCTGTTGCACACTTACAATTTCAGAACTGTCCGAAGGGGTTACAGCAGAGTCTGGACCTTCTGTAGTTGTCTGAGAGCTATCGCTAATCGGTGAGGAAGCCTGTGTGCCATCATTCAAGTCCATAGTGGGATCTGACTGGACAGCACTGATCTGGCTGGAGCTTCGACTAAGAATATCATCTTCTTCCCCTTCAGTAGCTGTACTTGTCAGATCACAGCTTGACAGGTCTACAGAGTCTGACTGTAATGTATGTTGAGAACGTGGCTGCTCAGTAATGATATCATGTCCAGTAGAATCAGCAGCTGAACTCCCTACTGACCCAGCTGTCGATACACCTGACGAAGAAGCTAGTTCACTGGTTATCTCGCCCTTCACAGAAGCTGCAAAACACAGATATTTATGAGTCATTCAAGTGTTTAAACTTGTGCTTCACTCTTGATACAGACACCACATGCTAAGTTACATATTAAACTAGGCTAAGGAAAGTATATAATTAAACAGTTAAACTACTGGTAGGGAAATAAGCATCTGTACGGTGCCATTCCATCTATACCAGTACTTCAACATGACAGCCCATCCATTAAAAAAAATTACACAGTCAACTTCATTAGGTAAGCATTAAGTTTTATACCCAGGAGTACGCATGATACCAGTTTTGTCAGCATGTCTTTTGAGTACTCATCTACTTCCCAGTCACCATAACACATCACTTTTATATTTTACTTAGAGTAATAAAAGAATGGATTTGTATTGAATAGTAACACAGACTGATTGCACTGCTAAAGGGAAAGCCAGCTACCTGCAAACGATGCAGCACTGACATCTGATCTGGTTTCAGGATCATCCTCCAAACCTTCTTCTTCTCCAAGAAGTATTTTACCTGAGAAGTCATACAAGAAAAGCCTTTACAGTTTTCCAGAATTACAGTCAACTTGAAATGCTGAACAGCTGAAGTCAGTTCGATGTGAAATCCGTTCTTAAAAAGTTTATCCAAATCATTTTTCAAAGCTATGACAGGCAACAGATGGAAGAGAGGAAGGAATGAAAAAAGTGAATATCCAGTCCCTCACTATCTGATCAGGAGACAAACAGACAGCAGTGCCAAGGATACACAGAGTTAAGTAATTTTATTTAACAGTGCAACCATTCACGAGACTACCTATGACTTCATTCACTCTAGTTTATTTTCATGGACTACGTTTAAAATCCCAGTAATTTTGTGAAGTATGTCCCATTACTAAGGACTAGATATCGGGCATCTGGATGTCTGCCCTCAACTCAAAAGGACATTAAAGCACCACAAGCAGTGGAATAAATAACCTTTCCCTCCTTAAGGCTATGAAAATTATTCAGGCTACTTGCAGTTTGGGGCTTCACATTCCAACGATAACAGAATGGAAAATGCCCTGGGGAATGCGCAGCACAGACTAGATGCAGAAGACAACAGGAGTGGGACAGGGTGATGACCCACGGGCAACAGCCATTAATTAAGATCCAAGGACTACTAAGGCAAAAATCTTCAGAGAGGCTTTTGCCATAGGAAAAATGAGAACCACTTTATAACCTAACACAACCATCACAGGGTTCTCATACTTGCAGATTAACATCTATTTCAAACAGAGGCAGTGGAAAAGAGAAAGACACCTGCAGATGCATACTGCCTGGGAGCAAACCAAGCACATACCCGCACTGAACAGTCTGTAAATGGGACACGATACAGAGTGCAGAGGGAGCTACTGAGCCTATCCTTCTGGATCTTGGAAGCCACTTGCTGAGACAGAGAGATTCATGACAACCACTTTGAGATAAGCCCGTTCTGTCATTTAGAATAAGCTTCACTTGTAGTCTAAGATTCACCATGCAAGACACCAATGTTTTGGTATCTCTAGGTGAACTTTTTTGCATCCCATTTAAGTTACCAGAGGGTAAAAAAGAATTAAGAGACTTCTGTATTAATTTCTCTACCACAACTGCTTTCATACATAGCAGTAACATTGTAGAATTGTCTTCCTCCAAAAAGTATGTTTTATGTTATTCAAACCTGCAAGGCAGAAAAGTAATAACCATGACACTTCCATGTATGTTCTATGTAAAATAGACTGAGAACTACATGCTCCTACGAAAGAATAAGTAAAAATCCTGCTAAGCGTTCCCAACAAAGAGCATGAAAGATAGCATATTCTTCTCTATTCTTTCTCATTTTCATTCATTTCACTGAAACACACCAGGATATTCTTCTGCTTTTCACAGCTGATTGCATTTAAAAGTGAAAGAGGAAGCATGCTGAAAAACACTTATTAGGCATATTAGGCTTCTTATGTTTATATTAGACTAGCTGCAGGATACTTTTCCACTACTTAGAAAAAAATTCAGTTAAAATGTAGAACATAGGCTTTCAGTTAGAAATGAGTTTTCCGCCTTTTTTCTGAAGGTGAAACAAACAAACCAACATAAGCCAGCAGCTCAAAACTAAAGACTGAAAAGTCATGGAATATCTGAGTTCTAAGATAAGGGTCACAGACTTCTGTAGATCAGCCTCATTTTACACCCCTACGTACAAACGAGTATTACAGCTAGAGAAGTTTCACCCACAGCCAACAGCAGAAGCCTAATACTCTATATGGTAGTAGACTGCAAAATGACTTCCAGTAGGAACTGGGAATAGGCTTGATTCTTCCCTCCTTTGTACAGTGGAGAGCAGAAAAAATGAACAATTCACAATTTGAAATTAAACCTGTACAAAACACAAAATCGTGAATAGATTTCTTCAAATTCATTTATGCCTTTTTTTAGACCACAAAATCTTCATACCAGGGTCTTGAAAGTGGATAGAAACTGATGACTCGCACGTTTTCCCACTGAGTGAAGGAAAGGTTAGCGTTTTAACGTACTTTAATTAAATTTATACTATTATTAATACTTCAAAGTTTCACTGAAGACTACTAATGATTCAAAGTATCAAATGATGATTTCCCATTTTTCATTTAAAAGTATTATGCATTGTTCCTCTGATTTGTTGCATTCTGTCTCACCTTTGGATGCTGCAGCAATATCTACTTTCAGAACACCCTTTTCTTCTTTCTATCATTTCTAAACTAGAAATTATCACTGCATCTGTAAGCACTATTTCATTCAGCTCTACTCACTATTTTACATCTTGGTATATTCTTAATGCACATAGGTATGCTCTTTAACCATTATGAGAGATTCCTTGCACACAAAAAATGGGAGGACCTATTTGGAAGAGGTGTAAGCTAGTTGCTATAATGGTTCTTAAAGTTTGTGTAATCTGATTTAATCTTAAAACTATTTTTCCTTTGAGTTTTTCTTTTCAGTATTGCTCATTTCTCTACTCACTATGCTTGCACTCACTGCACTACACTCTCACATAGTTGCACTGCAGTGGCAAGGTTCTGCTCACCTAAAGTAAGTGATGAAGTGTTATACAGTTGTATCTAGAGTGATTCTAGTACTGATAGGACTGATTTTAAGCAAAGTGTAAATGTATAACTAGATATGAAGTATTTTTATGCACAAACTGGGAAAAGAATACTTCAGAGCCAATTGTGTTATTTAAAATTCTGCTAAATGATTTACCTATTAATGAAAATATACATAGTAAGACACAAAATGAACAGTATTAATCACCAAGAACACAAAAAGAAATAGGAGAGCATTGTATCAAAGCATGCAGACATACGCATGCATTAAGGAAAGAAGAAAAAAAAAAAACCCACAGGCCTAACAAAACCAGGAACGTTAACTATTTTGTGAGTTACTTTAAAGGTTAAGTATTACCATCAAAAGGAAGAATGCCCTGTTCAGATGATTATTTTTAGATGTGCTCTTTAAAAGCGAAAACTGCACCAATATTCACCACCATAATTTTGCCAGTGAACTACAGCAAAAGTAAGAATTATACTGCTTTGAATAATTTTAGAATATGTTGACTGCAGTATCAAAAATTGTGCCAGAATTCTTTCAAGATTTACAGTGATTAAGCTCAGCTGATAACACAAAGGCAACTGTGAATGAAAACCTAAGTTCAGCAAGACAATGAAGTGGGGAGGGGGAAGGAAAAAAAAAGGCAAAAAAATTAAATGCAATTAAAGATTTGTTTTTGAAAATAATCACCTTTATGCTTTCTCGAAAGAACAGGGCTGCATGAAGACCCCCCTCCAGCTGCAAATCACAGAAAGTAACACATCAGGGCAAAGACAGAGCTGCTGAAATCATGAAGGAATTCCAATAGCCACAAATGGGAAGGGGAAAAAAAAGCCCACAGCCAGGAAGAAATAGCAAACTTAATGCTTTTGAAGTCCAAGTGTTTTGGATCATTTGACATCAAATGACCTTTTATCTTAATATGCCACTTGTGCAAAGTTTGCTTTTAAAAAAATGTGCTCTAAATTTCACTGCTATGATTGCTTCTGGCTAATGAATTACCTTCTAGTAGCAGCAATATTAGAATGATCTGTTAGTTCAATACAGAGGTCCTTACAGAAATCCAATCACAGACTGATTCTTTTGAAACAAGTAAGTAGCAGTTAAGAGACAATTTTAAGAACATGCACTTCACAGACAAGAACGCTGATCGCTGATTTTAAAAGTCACAGACAAACTTCAGTCATTCTTTAATTTCAGGCTGGTTTTGGTATTCAGCAAGTAGCTATCACTTAATATAAATTCTGATTAGATCAGCTTTTTATGTATCACAGTTGTCAGATGCTTGGACAGAAGAACATTAATTGGGGGGAAGGGAGGGAGGGAGGGGAATCTGTCACCACAGCTAACTTGCTCTGTGTAACCAAAACCCCATAATACAAATTGTAGAAAAATACTTTGAGTCTGCCATTACTCAATGAGTGTATACTGACTTAAAGAAGAGAGGGGATAAAACCTTTTACTGTACCAGGGGGAGGGAGGGTTTGAGGGGTGGAGGGGGAAGTCATTCATAACTTCATACATTGCATTTTATCTGGCTAACACTGAGAAGTACAGCTGGTGAGTATGTTCATCTCCTTTTACCTGAATTACCAAAAATATAGCTTACCTATTAGTTCCACTATGCTCCCACTGCGGTTCCTGCTGGCAGATTCATCTTTGGATACACTGACCTGTGCAATGCCCCCTGAAGCGGTCAGGGCATGGAGAAGTTCAGGTGGTGGCGTTCTAAAGAGCTGTTGTAATAATTCTAAAGCTCCAGTCACAACATTATGGTCCTGATGCTGGGTGTAATGCAGAGTTAATTCATAAACCTAAAATCCAACAAAGTGCTGGAGTAACTCTCTTTGAACACACGACATACTACCTATCTTCTCATATACCACATTAAATTTCAGTGATGCATTAAAAATGACTGACATTTGCTACACCTAATCTTCACCACACTCTTCCAAGGGGAAAATGCCAATTAACTGTAGCCATTCACCTGCCTTTTTGGTAGAAGTCCGCTGTTTCTGATTACTGTTATAGAAGGAGGAATCACATCAAAGAACACCACAAGGATCATGAAGTTCTTTAGCTCCTTTGGGAACCCTTAACAAGTACTGCTGATGCATTTTTCTGTGTTTTCTGGTCACTAACATTATTTATCAATAATTCTAGTCATTCAACCAACTATCGTTTACCCAGATGAACAAGAATTTGAGAAAAATGTTCAGAATGTTCAACCTCAAACTAGTGCTGTATCATACTATATGCAAGATTTATTTCTTTTCCTTCCAACCAGTACTCTTCAGGTTAGAGTTATCATTCATATTTTACCTGTATAAGTTGTTCCGGTGAAGGCGAAATCTCTGTTTCTTTTCTTGTTACGCCAAAACTGCCTTTCAGGCTGGTATCCTTTACTTGTTGTTGCAATAAAGGTATGAGATACCTTAGTGTAAGTAAAACACCCAGAATTAGGAGAGTAGGATGATCGTCTTCTACAGGAACCAACAAGCCTGGGGGTAGAGAAAGAAGCAGCCAAATCACTTACTGACAACGGTTAGTTTCAACACAGATGTTATTTCATGTAGTCCATATAATAGCTTCTTAAAATAAACAAACAACAAATCAACCTAAAACCTACCAGCTACTTAAGAATGTTTTCTAAATGTGGAAGTGTTTGAAAATACACATTATTTAATATTCCTGAAAATCATTTTGGTCAGAGGACTCTCACCTTCCTTGTTTCCTACCTTTTTTCGCTCAATAAAAAGGCAAAAAATTTTCCTTTTTGTAATACCTGATGCTTTCCCCAAGTGATCTAGACTCTCCTCACGTGCCTCCTCCCTCCACTTGGCAGTTTAATTAAGGCCAAACATCATTCCCTCACACATACGTGCTACTGTCCTCATGAATGACACACTTTTGCCTCCTCCCTCAAGTACTGGCAACCTTGTTCCACATACCTACCTGCTAATCACAGAGTCAAACTCAAAACATATTAAGAACAAATATAACTGATGTAAGAAAACATGATGTTCTATGTGGATGGAAAAAAAAAAAAATCAGAATCAATTCATGGAATTCCTATTAACGCTGCCGCCTGAATTCAGTACCCTTGCCAGGACATTATAAAAACATCACCTTTGAGGCAGGAAAGAACAATATGTGCACAGAAGTATGCCGTTTTTAAGTCACAGAGAGTGAGGAAAGCCACTACATGGCATTTGAATTTTTCACCTGTTCTTAATAGAAGCAAGGCTAACAGGATAATGTTTTATGTTTCTGTTGGTCTTTCTTACCTCTCCTTTTGCAATACAGTCCACACAGTAAAGAACCCCTTGTCAGTAACAAAACCTAGGCAAAAGTTTCCACTACAATCCAGACAAGCATCTCATTATGAGCTGCAAAACACCCCTAAGACCATATAAATTTCCCAGCTAAATAAATATGGAAGCAATACCTGACACAAAGTTGTGTGCTTCTAATAAAAAAATTCGACTTCTGGTCTACATTAGGATTTCAAATAAAGCATCTACATGGTGGTACTTCCAAAAAAGGTTACATGGTATGCGCTCATGACCCAGAGAATAGCAGACACATCCTCCACCGCAGACCTGCTGCACTACCAACCAAGCTGCTGAACAATGCAAGTCTTCACAGACTCCTGAGCAAGTTCTTCCAGAATCTCTAGACCTCCTCATTTTCCAACAAGCTACTTGCTTCCCTAACTTTGGCCTTTTCTTTTCAGCGTGACTGAGTTACTGTTGCAGCACACACAGAGATACAAATATATTACGTTAGATGAAGGTATGACTGAATCTAAAATAGAGAAAGCATTAGCAGTGTAACCGATAGCCTAAGTATCCTTGCTTTGCCTGAAAACTTCTCATATATGGTAAGTGTCTTACAGGGAAAAAATTGTTACTTATACCTAAATAAAATTAAAATTTTTTTTTTCCTGAATCTTACCTAAAAGTACATTCAATAACCAGGCATAAAAATACTGCATTCTTCGCGAATGTTGACAGATGCTTACTGCTGATCCTGCTGCTGTTCGACGGATAGTAGGGGAACTGGATTTAAGATTAGCTATGAAAGCCTTCAATAAAACCTAAAAACAAGGATATCTTAGTTAACATTTTACGAGAAAG
>Ga0181612_166431_pt1 | contig 12141 bp, 2 predicted proteins | sample HoacroProtozoa21_FD_119630 | JGI IMG/M metagenome (GOLD analysis project Ga0181612, IMG submission 119630) | Hoatzin crop microbial communities from Cojedes, Venezuel. Combined Assembly of Gp0051906, Gp0051904, Gp0051908
AAAGGGAATTTGACATTTCATCACACTTTGATCCCTGAATTTTGGGGCTTTAATTAAGTCCCTAGGCCCTGTACTTATTAGCAACTAGATTATATTGCAAAAATGAGAAGAGTAACCACTCAAGTAACACAGTCTGTAACATCTGCTTCCCCAGCTGTAAAAACAGGGAACCACAAGGGGCATTATGTTCACTTATCCAGTATTTGGATTAGCTCATCAAGTCCAGCTGTACAGCTCAGGTGTGGACCCAAATATGTGCAAAGTTTTAGTGTATTCAGATTCAACCTAATAAAGACAGCCCAATTCAGAAAACAGTGTTTCTTCTCTTTATGTCAAACAACCTAACTGATTCCCATGGTCTTTTTACAACAAGGAGAGCTGAATCTTCTGATTATAAAGTTTTGTAATATGTACAAGATTGTCAGGAAATAGAAGTGATGACGTACTGTTAAATACAGGAGATCATCCAGTTTGGAGTATCTGGGGCCATGTTTTCAACCACAGTAACTAGTGTAATAAGAACTTGCTGCTCTGTGTTACTGGGATGCACTGCAGCTTATGGAAGACTTGTTAAGGATGCTAAATGTGCCCAAGCACGTAAGTCCTTAGTCTCAAGATTACATGGGAAGTGGTACAGATTGGACTTGGTTCTTTAGGTTCTATATTTACATCAAGAACATATGCAAACTTTTGCCGTCTGGTAGGCAGGCTGTACTGGAAGCAGGGAGACCAGAAACACCAAACATCTATTTTGCAGTTGGAGAATGACTGAAAAGAGGTACTTCCCAAACATGCCACAAGCAGAAAACTGTTGTGGTTACCCTTAAGAGAAATAGACTCTTCTTCTCTTTGGAACATGATTCCTTCATGCAAACCTGGCCTGACCATGAATTTAGAGTGGATTATTTCTTAAAACCATGCAGCTGCCAGAGGTGATTGACTGCATCTCCACTAGCACAAGAATAAACTGTAGGAAGAGGTGAGAGTGCTGTGATGTGATAGTTCATCAAATACTTCAAGAAAGGCACCTCTAAGTTCAACAGAAATACGCTGATTCTCACCACTTACATTAAGTGAAAGCAAGAGAAACTTGCTAAGAATCCAGGCCAAATCTTTCGTCTGACCATTATCTGGCAGGGAGGGAAAGCAGGGAGAAACCTCCAAGCCTCAGTCTTGGAAGAAATCACTTCAAATTGCAATTTTCATGCCAGGGCAGTGACAGGCGGACTTTGACAAACATATTTGGCTTTTGTTTTCAAGCCTTAAGGGTTGGGCAATAATTGAGGTTGAAGTGGTTCTACACTTACGCTTTCTAGAGTGTTTCATTTTACTAGGTCTGGTTTCAGTCGTTCAGGCTTAATTCAGGCCAAGATGCCACTGATGTCAGCAGGGCAGTTGCTTGCAACAGGAAGAAATGGGACATCTCCAATATTTCATTAGAGATGGTTAAAATCAATTATAAAGTATTTTTTCACTGCAAACTTAGAAAGCAACCACTCAAAAATCTGGTAAGAACTGGTGCCCTTCTGCCAGTAATAGTCGTAAGAGAAATCCAGTTAGGAATAAAACGTCAATTCCACATTTCTTTGGAGGTACATGTTACTTTAATTACTTCCCTCTTCCGTGGTTTGGAATTAAACACACAAAATGCAAAGGACCTTCTATCCTTTCAACATATGTTAAAATAATTAATTGTAAACATTTTGTTTGGAAGAACACAAGTACAGCACTGTAAAAAATAGTTCCCCTATCCATATCACTCCTATTTAAATACTTTCTCTGAATACAGGCATACTTTATATTTGTTCTCTCCATTCTTGTGTCTGGGAAAAGTTCGTTCCCATCTTGCTTTCATTTACGCTGACAATTAAAAAATACCAGTTTGGAGGAACAAAAGCACTATTCTTCTCACGAGGTACTGCGCCTGTGAAAAATCATGCTCTGTTGTAGGAACAACTCCCTGGCAATTTTTTAAACAAAACAGTGAAACTGTCAACAAATGTATTGAGCTACAGCTATTTTCCTCTGATAGTACTTTTTCTGAGGGCTGTAATCCATTCTTTCTGCATAAGAAATAAAACGCTTTTTAACAGGGAAATTTTTGTGCCAGATTCAGTAAAAGAAATTCACAGAAACCACAAGTCTGCCCAGCTGCAAGTAATTGAAAAAAGCTACCTAAGAACAAGGAATAAAGACAACATTCAGTCAAGGCAGTCCATGTCTATCATACTGATGAACAGAAATTTAGAGGGACTATGTGAACCAAGAACATTCTGAAAAAAACCTTCACCCTATGCAGCAAAAGTTACTTTTACTTGTTTTCAGTATCACATCAGATGGAACGATCAACACTATGTGCTCCAAAGGAAGATGCAGGAACCTATCCCCATAAAACAATCAATCATGAGGTAACCTCTCCCAAATGAGAGAAAACACCAAAAGTAAGCATAAGCAATTATGCCTATGAACGCTTATAAAAACTGAATCAGACAACAAGAACTAAGGAGAGCGGACAGCCCTATATTCTGCTGATCACATCTGGTAAGAAAAGACTCTAAGCTCAGGCTAAACATGATCAGCAGTTCTCAACAATACACCACTTTCCTGAACAGCAAACCTCCACTGAATATGTCTGAAGCTTCTTTAAGAGGTTTCTTCACACAACATCCTCTATGAACTAATTATAGAGTTTGTGAGCACTGACTTACTCATCTTTTGCATCTTCTTAATTGGAAGGGAATGTTTCTGACAGGTTTGAAGTTGGGTAGCAGTCATCTGTTTACCTTCATAGAAATCACACAATCAAAGACTAACAATAATTCCAGCCAGGTTCTGTACCTTCACCCCTAGAAAATCCCCTGAATGTAACAGAAGAATTCCTCTAATTTCAGTGGCCTTAGAATCAGGCACATTATTAAATACTCTATGTGGGAAATTTATGGCCATGTTGCTGAAACAGCAATAAGCAAGCTGCTTTAGATATCAATTCTGTATTAACTGCACAGGCATGTTTAGGCAGTGTTTGGGTGCGTTGTTTACACATCCATAGTCAGACTAACATTTGCATCCCTACACATTGTATATATGCACTTTTTGACTGTGTTGACTTTTTTGGACTCAGCTAAGTACCTCAATCTTTCTTTCTCTTTTTCACATCTTTGCATTCATTGACCATTTACTTACACAAAAAGAACAGAAATTAAATGCAAGTACAGTGGAAGCCAATCCGTGTAAGTGTGTACACATGTTCTTAGGCTTTGGACAGAGTTATGGCAATGATTCCTAAACCACAACACGCCCTTGTGTAGCAAGTCCAGAAGACTGGAAGAATGACCACTTTGCCAACTTAACTTTGCAAGGGGGTTTTATGAGATATTGCAAACGTCAGGAGCTGCACATTATGCTGCATGCAATTGGCTTGCTTTGGGCTAACTTGTAGGAGGAATTCTAACTGCTTATCTTTACATACAGAATTCTGTGTAGTTTGGTAGTGGTACCAGGCTCTGAGCAACAATTACAGCAGCTGAGGTCAGTGCTGCAGCATCTCCCCTTTATTACCCGGCATTTGTAATCCTGGCAAGCAGAAGCAGAGCCTTTCCCTGTGGACAGAAGCCAATAAAGGTGTCACACACAACTAAACACCCATTTATTTGTATTCACCTGCTTCTCCTCAAATGTTCTCTACAAGACAGTACTGACATAGTATCACCACTAGTGTTTTATGTGTTGCTTGCTATAGAAGTCTTTGCTCATCTGAAACTGTCACATGCAAGCATAAATCCATCAAAAGGTTACGCACTTAAACTCACTGTGTAAAGGACCCAGCATTGCAACAAATGCTAAACCATAATGTGAGCATTCCTTTGTTTAAATGCCTCATTTTGTGGCGCATGGGCCTATTCCTATGGCTGACTTTCTTCTGGAAGCTTTGTGATTTTCCACGCAGCTCTTCTGAAATCAGTAAAGCTTCATGAAAGCTCAACAGCTTCTTTGGAGAGGCTGGGGCTCTTCTTTCATGACCCTCCTGTCTAGGGCAGTGCATGGCCCATTGAGAACCCTGACTGAAGCACCATTTCACTTGCTGACTAAGGGCTGGGGCAGATGGGAGCACACATGCTCTTAACTGCTTTGCCATGTATGCTCAAACAATAAACTTTTTTCAGGAGTTCAGTATTCATTAGATCTATGGAAGGGTGAAATTCAAGTACTTCCATTCTATCTGGAAATCTCAATATAATGGGTTCAAAAGCAGATTTTGAAAATCTCTTTTTTTCAAAGTGCTGTGCAGACTTGAATGTACTGAAGTGTAAAACAAATAGCAGGTGGTGTCAAAATTAAGTTAATGGGAGAATAAAGCTGGGTGAAGACTTAAGTGAGTTGAGATAAACATTCTCAGTGAATAAAGAGTTTAGTCCTAGTGGTCACGTATGATTTCAGGATTATCATGACTCAAAAAGAAATACCATTTCATTCAGTACAAATAACAATTTATTATAAGCCAGCCAGGGTGCCACTGGTAAATTATCTTTTCTGTAAGTGATTTCCAAAAATCTAGCTTGAAGTCCATTACACAGGTCCATTCTCCAACACAAGAGGGAGCTGAAATGTCTTGAGAAACAAAAAACCAGACAACAAAGGTGTTGGCAAAAGACCACGCAGTATCCAACAGAGCTGGAGTGAGTACATCCAGCTGAACCCAAGCTGGCTGCTGCAGAGCCCCTGGCATGCCTCTGAAGCAGGCTCCAGGGTGGGGGAGAGGTATGCAGTGCACATGTAGCACTGCACTGCAGATGGCTCGGCACCACTCTCCCATGCTCTTGGCTGTAGGAGAGCACTGTCCTTGAGCGAGGCTATCCTCCTGCACTGCAGTGATGCCATACCCAGAGCTCTCTACAAAGCACCCAGAGGCACCCAAGCAGCTCAGACAGGAGCTGTATGTATAGTAGAGCTGGGCTGAGCCAGGCTAACCCTGCTGCACTTTGCTGACTTCATGTGGAGCCACTCTGCTGTCTCTGCACTGCAGCCCTAGCCCTGGAATTACAGTGACAGGACACTGGAGTTCAATTTGCACGGAGCCAACTCAGGTCTGCAGGGTTTGTACCACCAGCTCTGCACCGCACAGCTGTGGATATACACCTTGTGGACACAAACTGCTGCGGAAACAGTACACGTGAATTTAAGCAGCGCTGTACCTGAAGTAAGAATACCTGGAGCCTGGCAAACTGTAAAAAAAGAGCTCCATCCACAAGTGCTTAAAGCAGGTAACCTAACCTTCCACGGATAAAAGAACCAACTGTATTTCACACTCTGAAGGAAACTGGCAGCAGTGACAACTGAACTATGGTTGCCCAAATATATAACACAGGAGATGCATGTAGTAGAGCCTTCTAATTGAGCACAATTATCATGCTTCAAATTGCCTTCTAAATTGAGTATGTAATTTAATTTCTATAGATTGCACACTGTATACACTGATAGTCCTTTTAGCATCTTCAGTCTACAATTTGCATTAAATTTTAAATCATAGAAAAAAAAATAGTCTAGCTACCAGAATAGGGAATGAGAGCTCAGGAGACCAGGACTGTATCTATTTATATCTTAGCCAATTTGCTGGTACTTACTCTGTGCAAGCCATCTGGATTTGATCCCATCAAAGTCGCTACTAACTTTTAGAAGTACTTGAAAGTTTTTAGAAGTACTTAATGTGTTCACTAAAAAATACACTTGTTATTTAACATACTGATTTGCTGAGAAGTTGATGACATTTTTGCAATCTGAACACAACTGATACAACACATCTAAAAGTTGTTTAGATAAATGACACCCTTCTATTGACTACATCAAATCTGGCCATCAAACCTTTGCCTTTAATAAAAAGAGAAGGAATGAGCCTAGAGAGCTGTGTAATCATATTTGGATTGAAACCTAAAATTATAATTTGGGACTGGAAAAATGAGGCTTACTCCAAGACCTTTAACTTCATCTGTTTGTACAAAACCTTCTAAAATTCCATAATACAATCATGTAAACCTGCCTAGGGATGAATAATACAACAGGCGCCTTAGAAATTACTAGTCTGACAAAAAAGTCCAGGAGATATCTACACCTAAACTCTCACTGCCTGTTTTCTGGCTATGGATTAAACGTTTTGGCGGGAACAGGATACAGAGTAATTTTCAGATCACGGCCCTTGGCATTTCTCTTTCCTTTGGTTTGGTTGCCTGCTTATGCTCAAATACCACTTCCATAAAGAGTATGTTCTGAATTGCTCAGAGCGGGGACAAAGCAAAGGTTTATAATGACCCTTATTTTATAGAGGGGAACACTAAGACACAGAGAAGAATGCATTGGTTCCAACATTACCTATTATTAGAACTATGATTGGATCCTTCATTTACTGAGTCCCACTGAGCAGCTGGCCCCCTGCCATCTCAATATTTTGTCTTCAGTAAGGTTTACATGCGAGTACCAAACAGCTGAGTTTCCTGTTGGCTCTGTGCGATCTGACACCAAATTAAAGAGGACCCAAGTGCTGCACAAAGACAAAACAGAGGACAGTGGTATCAGCAAATGAGTTGCTGTTTGCTGATTTCAACAGAGGTGTACTATTTCCCTTTAGCTGAATGCAGTGTGGAAGTAAGGCAAGAACTGGTGCCAGAGTTGCTGGGTGACTAGTGGAATCTTCCCAGCAGAGAGTACAGGGCAGGACAGGACCAGAAGAAACATCCCAAAGAGAGAGACCAGAATCTCTGAACGCAGCTTCAATCTGAAAACCCTTCACATTTCTGTTCCTCTTGCAGATAGGCAGAAAGACTCTTGGGAACCATATTTACAGTGATGTATAGTCTCAAAGTCATTGCAAATGTAATTTACACTCCCTTACATGGAAAGCAGTCTTAGCATAAATCAGGCTCCTTTGCACAAACCCCTGATAAAAAAAAGTTAATTTCTTATCTCTATTGCATGCTCTTCGATTCTTCCTGCTATACTAACTAAATATTGCTAAAGCTTTAACTAGAATATCAGAAAGCTTAAACAATTTATTAGCTCCTCTTGTATTTTGCTCAGCAAAATATAATAGGTCCCTGTTCTACTTTGTCAGCTCCATCTGTTAAAGTTTATTCTCAATCTTTCCCCCATAACATTTTCTTCTCCTTTTGGCACACATTTCTCATCTACTTTCATTCTTTTCTCAACAACAGTAATCTACAGACAAAATATTAATTCTAGTTGTCTGACTGCCTCTGATTTTTCCTTTCTTTTCGACTCAGAGTTGTGAGAGTTTTTGTTAGCATAACTGGACAAATACCTCTACACTTATGAAACAAGAATCACTTTCAGAAGCTTTTACTGAAGACATTACCAGTAGCTTTGGACATAATTTAAAGAAGTTGACAGACAACAGAGGCCAATACTAGTTGGTTCTGCATCTCCTCTGGTTCCCTGGTTTAGGGATTTAAGAGAGATCAGTTTATGCCATTTTGTCTGTGACTCATACATGTCTATAGCAACGGGACAATCCTACAGCTAGTGAAGGCAACCTCAGTTCAGGCCACATGTTGGCCACATTGCTTTATTGTGCTGTAATATGAAAAGGCTGAAAATTCAGGTATTTTGACCTCAGACCTTCCTGAATAGTATCTCTTACTTCATATTTCCCTCTTTGTGGCCAGTATAAGGGAAGTGACTGAGTATAATCTAACGGAACCAGTGAGGGATTTATCACTCAACCTGCCTTAACAGAGACAGGCTAAAAACAGCCTCAGCTGCTCCTGAAATCAGTACTCCTTGATATGAAATAAGAGTAATTGTGGCATAACTGAGGTAACTGGATTTTCTATAGCATCACCAATGTATTCCAACTTGGATGAACATGATGAATGCAAATTTTTTTCAAATTTGCCCTTCTCCAAAAAAATGACTGTTTTTCAAAGAACATTACAGAGTTATATCCTTCAAGCCAAGATGGCTTAGTCTATCTAATACTTTGGCTGCTGCTTCTGTCCTCCATCTCTTAGATGTCAGCACATCTTAACCTAAATCACAGTCTAGCACTAGATCTTTTATACTTTATGGTGCTGCTGGAACAGAAATGTAGCTTCTAATAGGTAAACATGCATGAACTACTTCCCAGGAACCCTCAAAAAAGGCATCTTGCGGAAAGCTTCTATAACTTATCTTCAGAAGTCACAAAGAAAAATAAAAAAGAAAAAAGGAAGAGGAAGCAAAACCCGCCAGAATTACAGCTCGGAAACAGCAACTGTCTATGAAGATTTCCTTGCTCAGCTGCCCAGTTACACAGCTGTTTTGACTGGTTATGAAAGTATTTTTCTCTTCCTATTTTATGATCTCTTAGTCTGATCAAGGGAGCAGAACTCTGGGAATAGAGATTCTCCTGAAAATCCTGGGAATCCCACACTTTAAATGGCAGTTCTGGCAAGTGTTCCAAACAGTAAGACACATTGCTAGCTGCTTCTTGGAAAGCAAACACACAAGGAAGCAGGCTGCTTTACACATCCAGAAAAATACTTGGGCAAGACGAATAAAAAGTTAAATAGTACAAAGAATGCAAGTTCAGATTCAGTTTTCTGAGTAGACATCTACGCATCATAATCCAACCTTTCTTTACAACATCCATCTCTGACAGCAACAGCAGTGTAACTGTGATAGCACAGATTGCCAAAACCCTCCCAAGATCCTAGACAAACGTTCTGATCAGAAGCCTGCGAAGCTTTTCCCAGCTGCACTTATCACTGCCCAAGCTGGTAAGTTTAGAATGGAATCAGGCATCCCTGCCCAGGATTAATTTACAGCTGGGGATCCTCTGGCAAATTATACTTAATTAGCAGAAATACAAGTCGCTTTCATTCACACACTAAGCAAAAGTTGAATGAGAACTACCTATTTATTTACACTTCATTAAAAAGAATAGGTTTTTAGATGCAATATCAAGAAGTCCGCCTCTGTGTTACTGTTTCCACAGTAATGGCTATATTGTTATATAACTATATTATTGTATGATAAGAGGTAAACTCACCTCAGACTTCCTAAATCAGAACATTCTCCAATATATGCCACAAACACATGGTCGCAATCCTTTTAATACCTCACTTGTTATTAGCCTTATAATGCAACAGAAACAGATCAGCTGCTTAGTTCAGGAGGATGCTTTCTATGAGCATCTTTTATCCAATCTGGGATAAATCATAGAAACAGTCCAAAAACACAGTATTTCTTATTAAACATGAGAAACTACAGAAGCAGAACCATCACAATTATTAGTTGATCATATCTTGATGCTTTAGGAATCAAAAGGGAATTGTATGCAACTCATATTAGTAGATGCATCATTTTAACAGGCCTTAATTTTCCCAGCATGTTTCTACAGTTTAAGTAGTACAGAGACATTTTTCAGTTTTCCCCATTGAAGTTGACACAGGTTTGCCCTATCTTGGAACTTACTCAACTATCTCACTCATCTCTGACTTGATAAGACACGTGCTTAAGTCCATTCTGAAGCACCATATATCTAGTAAGAGACTGTACACAGACAGCCAATAAGGCTGGAATTACACTCCTTGGGATGTAGTCTCTACATGTCTGCAGTTGTGCAGGGCAAATCACTAAACTTCTCTAAAATGTAGTTATCTTCGTCAAACACGTCAAGGTCCCCCAGTGAAAAGGGCTTCTTTGACTTGGCTTGTTTGTACTATCATGGTGCTAAGAATAGCCAACAGAGTTCAATTTTCTATTTCATCCAAAAAGTGCATAGCAAACAACAGGTGACAGAGAAGGGGGAGGAGACAAGGAAGGTCATGGCCATCGTATCTGGATGGGCACTGAAACACTAAGAAATTGAATGCCTGAGCCAGCATCCTGTAGATCTGTATCAGAACCAGGAGTTAGCTCTGCAGTCCTCCTCTAGTGCACCGCCCTAGCTGCAATGTCACTCCTCTTCACAAATACAGCTTTCAGTAAAGCAAAATATTTCTGTATTTTTTAAATTTGAAAAAGCAGCAGGAGACACTTGAATAGCATAGAACTGAGTTAAAGGAAAGGAGATCCCCTATAACAGCTCTCCCATATCCCTGTGCCTGTTGCACACAATGTGTTTTAACAGCTCTAAATGTAGATATCACCAGTCATGGCGACAAACACTTTTTTCTATGCTTTAATCCATTTAATTGTGTAGATCTCAAAAGAATTAGTCTGCCCTGGTAAGCAACAGAATTTCCTCTGCTCTCACTCCGCTATCTCAGTAAACAACACAAGAGCACTACATCCAATTTAAATTTACCAACCGTTGCTTTTACTATCCAACCACTTTTTTGCAGCCTCACAATAGTTTATTCAAAAAGAAATGGAAAGTAACTTTGGAACTGCCCAAGTTGCAGGAAGACAGCTGTTTGCTTATCTAGAATCACAAAATAATTTAGGTTGAAAGACATCTCTTTATGTCATCTAACACAACTCCTTACCCAAAGCAAGACTAACTTCAAAAGTAAATCAGTCTGCTCAAGGTCTTTACTGGCCAAGTTTTAAAATCTCCAAGGATGGACATTCTCTGGCTTCTGTTCAGTATTCAAGCAAGAATCAATGAATGACACTTCCAAATCCCCAAAACACTTCCAGTGAAGGAGAGAAGAGTGCTACCATTACGGCACTGTGGTGCTAGATACGGATGGGCCAGTGAGAGCAAAAGGCATTGTGGGAAGAAGTACAATACATGGCTTCACAAAACAGATTTCACTAACTGCTAGCCATGTCAGTAGGGCAGCTACTGCTGTAGTGCAGCATCCATTTCTGCTGCCTGCAGGATGAGATATGTAAAAACCTTTTCACCCAGTGACTTCACTTTGTTTCTGTGTATCTGGTATGTAGGCGAGGACTTCTGCACCTGCATGAAAGCCGTGGAATCCATGACCTTGGTTTGCCTCGCTGGCAACTTTCCCTCTGCCTCTTGGTGGTGGTAATCATTCTATTCTTTAGTCTGTGGAAAGGCGTGAAGACTTCAGGAAAGGTAGAGCTAATATTGTCCTTCCATCTCAACTACATTATTTGTCTCCCTTAAGAAGTCCCCTAATTTTAGAAAGCAAGAGACTAAATCACTGCTTCTGAGGGATCCTTGAGAACCAAATCATGTGAGAGGCCTGTGTACAGTGGAAATACACAATCCAGATTCAGCCTTTATTTTATTTACAAGTTTTGCTTGAGTGATGTTCCAACTGGAAATTTTATTAGCATATTATTTTCAATTCAGCATTAGTAGTCTCACCCAGAAAATATTTTTAAAGACTTTAAATTGTCTTAAATATGCCTCCCAGTCTTAGCCAAATGTACTAACGTTTGATGGTTTAAGATGCTTTGGTTTTATTATATAAAATATCATGATGAGAGAAATACCTGATGAAAGTAATTTGAAATTACTCTTTGACATCCCTCAGAAAACACCTCGACAGAAATTCTAGGGTTGGAGACATCTGAGAGTTTTTTGTCCATTTTCATGAAAGTATCGCCTAACATCAGGCAATGACTGTACTTGTTCACTAAATGAATATGCAGCTGAACACCTAATCAGCAGTCTAACACACACTGGTAATGTACAAGCACTCCAAGTCTTCTGTTTGTCAAAACTGTCTCCTGCTGGTATCTGTAAACATACATATGTAAAGATTCATGACACATAACAGCATTTTCCCCCAAGATATCCTATAAAGAGCTTCTCCATCAAACTGAATGGACAAAACCAAGAAATGCCAGCTGTATTTTTCACACATTCTTCAGTCTTCTGTAACAGCTGATTAACCTTTGGGATCTCTGTTGTCTGCAGGTTGTTTGGATAACGGCCACTTTGCCTTATGTTGTATTATTTGTCTTGTTAATACATGGAATAACCCTGCCTGGTGCATACAATGGAATAAATGCATACCTGCACATAGATTTCAGAAGATTAAAAGAAGCCACGGTAAGTGTATTCTTCTGCTCTCATTCCCTTGTTATTATTAAACCTGTTGCCCCTATTATTAAAACTGGAAATATTAGAGCTAATTTCCGAAACAATCATAGAATCATAGAAAGTTTTGGGTCGGAAGTGACCCCTAGAGGTCATCTAGTCCAACCCCCCTGCAGCGAGCAGGGACA
>Ga0181612_167379_pt1 | contig 12141 bp, 10 predicted proteins | sample HoacroProtozoa21_FD_119630 | JGI IMG/M metagenome (GOLD analysis project Ga0181612, IMG submission 119630) | Hoatzin crop microbial communities from Cojedes, Venezuel. Combined Assembly of Gp0051906, Gp0051904, Gp0051908
ACGACTGCTGATTCGGCGGTGACGGCTGCGGCGGCAGCCCCGTCGACAGCGGATGAAGCGAAGAGCGCGACGGAGACGAACGCAGAGGCGATTGCTGCGAATACCAAGAAGATAGAGGCGAACGCTAGCGATATCGCGACGAACAAGAAGAGCATCGAGGCGCTGGAGACGACGACTGCCGGGCATACGACGGAGATTGAGGAGATGGAGAAGGATGCGAAGGCTCTGGCGGAGCGAGTGTCGGCAGTGGAGGCGATTGCGTCGAATGCGGAGAGCTTGACGTGGAGTGAGCTGAAGGCGAAGCGGGACGCTGGCGAGCTGGTGGCTGGCAGATGGTATAGGATTACGGACTATGAGACGACGACGGTGCAGGACGAGACGGATGCGGCTGGTCATGGATTCGATGTACTGGTGAGGGCGATATCGGAGGGCGTGCTGTCGGAGGCGGACTGCTGCGCTGCGCTAAGGGATGGTGATGAGTACTTCTCGGGGGCTGGCGCGACGCTGGGCGGATGGAAATTGAGATACTGCCTTGACAACGACACTGCGAGGTTCGGCTGGGCTGATGCGACGAACGGGAAGGGCGTGATATATGAGATGGAGGACGAGAAGGGGAATGTGGCGCCCTTCGACTTCAAGAACATCCGATTCGCGCGCTACGAGATGGGCGAGCCTGCGATGGAGTGGGAACAAGAGCCAGAGAGCGAAGATGCTCCGATTCGGAAGATGGCTGATACTATCGTGGCGCAGATTAAGAAGAACGCGGCTGTGGCTGACGGGCTGGACTGGAAGTTGTGCGGCCTCACGAGCGGCGCAGAGATACAATGGGCTTATCTTGACTGCGGTATTGATGATGGCGAGGACTATGGATATGGCGCAATCAAGGCGACCGCTGGCGAGGATGCGAAGATGCTGTATGCCTACGGGGCATTGATTGACGGCGAGGCCGTAGACCTAAGCGTGAAGGGCAGCGCCTGCTGGGGCAATAAGATGGGCTCTTACATCAAGAGCGGCGTGCAGAAGCTGAACAACATCGTGGTGGTAGGCAACAGTCTGTCGGCGGTGTGCCAATATACAGAGTGGACGCAGGAGTGCTACGACAACACGCTGAGCCACTCGCTGTGCAATACCTTCTCGGGACTGGTGTGCGGTCTTGTTGGCGGCAAGGAGATGTCGTATAACTCGTTCAGCGGTCGATGCGAGGATGTGAGGCTGTGGATATTCCGCCGCAATAGCGTGGAGGATAGACTGCGACAAGTCTACGCTGGAGGCAATTACTGTGAGTACAACTCGTTCTCGGGGGACTGCTACCGCAACTCGTTCTCGGGGAACTGCGGGTACAACTCGTTCTCGGGGAACTGCTACCGCAACTCGTTCTCGGGGGGCTGCTACAATAACTCGTTCTCGGGGGACGTCTGTTGCGGAATATTCTCTAACATGTTGCATTACTGCGAGTTCGTATTATCGAGCGGCAAGTATTTCAATTTTTTGGAGCCGCAAGGGAATATCGCTGGTGAGAGCTCTACTAATATGCTGGAAATCAGTGTGTCGGGTGATGCTGACGAGAATAGCGGCGTGAAGAAATATATTGGCTACAATAGCGACGGCGAGCTTAAGCAGTGGAACGCTGCCGACCTGGTTAGCTGATGGGGAACGGCGGATTTTCGTGACGAGGAGTTGCGAAAATTCGCCTATTGTTTCCCTATGGCAGAATAATAGGGAAATATTTTTTAGAGAGAATTAAACCGATAATCGCATAATTGATTGAGCATGTGGATAATGCAGCGGGGAGCGTGGGTGTGAACTATTAGTTCCCCGAGAACGAATTTAGATAACATAAAAGACGATGAAGAAGAAAGGGCAGCCACTGAAGGTGGAGAAGAAGATAAGATACCGACTGGTGTGGAATAAGGCTCGGCGACTAAACAAGAGAGGTGAGGGTCTGATTGAGATTGAGATGCAGCAGGGCAGGCGTAGGAAATATCTTAGCACCGGTATGTATGCGACTCCCGCCGAGTGGGGCGAGGGAGACCTCTGTGGCTGTTCGAGGGAGATGATGAAGAGGCGAGCTCTGCTGCGCAAGATGAAGATGGAGGTGGAAGACATCGAAGTGGGACTGATGCTGCAGGGCAGGGTGCCGACGGTGGGCACGATAAAGGAGATGGCGAAAGAGGGAGTGAGGAGCGACATGCCCATCGGTGACCTCATAGCGCTGATGATGGAAGACGAGAAGAGATGCGAGACGACGAGGAGTAATTACCGGACATTGATGAATGACCTGGAGAAATTCAGAAGGCGGACATACATTGTGGACGTGGACTACGACTACGTGAAGGCATACGAGCGCTGGCTGAAAGGCAGGGTGAGACAGAACACGCTGACGGGAAGGATGCGACTGCTTCGAAGCGTGATGAACGAGGCGAGGCGGCGTGAGATATACTGCGAGGAGCCATTCAAGCTCTACAAGATAGGTCAGATGGAGCCTCGCAAGGGGCATCTGACGAAGGCGCAGCTGTGGCGGTTATGGGAGATGCCTCTGACTGGGAGGGAAGAAGTGGCACGTGACCTATACCTCATCGGCTGCGTGACAGGGTTGAGATATTCAGACATTCGGACGCTGCGGCAGTCGGACATCGACAGCGGCGGCTGGATAAAAAAAAGACGCAAAAGACTGGCGTAGTGGTAGAGATTCCCGCCGTGCGTCTCTTCGACGGTCTGTTCGTTCGGATTACGGAGAAGTGGGGCGGCGATATCGGGCGACTAACAAGACGGACGCCGCTGAACTCGGAGCTAAACAAGACGCTGCGCCCTCTGCTGGAGATAATCGAGGCAGACGAGGGACTGACATTCCACTCATCGAGGCACACCTTCGCCACACTGCTGGTGGAAGAGGTAGTGGCGGTGGAGACAGTGAGCAAGATGCTGGGACACCAGACGGTGGCGACGACGAAGATATACAACGAGGCGACAGCGAGAGGAGAGATAGAGAGAGGATTGATTGTTTAATTTAATTTTTTTATATATGGAACGAAAAACAAGGAAAGAAAGAAGGAGATATGTTGACAGCTGCTCAACATACGAGGTGTTACTGCAGGACAGCGGTCTGGCACCGAAACCGAGAGAGAACTGGAACACCTTCGAGCCGAAAGAGGGAGACTGGGCGAGAGTGGATAACGATGGAGACTACTGCTTTGACGGCGAGAAGTGGGTGAAGGAGGAGAAGACCGAGGAGATGGGCGCTCCGGGTGGCGTGATGGGCTGATGAAGGCAAAGGCGGAGAAACGCTGCGAGAGGCGCCGGAAGGAGGCTTAAACGTGGAATTTTGAGAATTTTTGAGAATGGCGGAGAGTGTTGTTAGATTAAGAATTGAATCGGAGGAATACGAGGGGAGGCTGCGGAGGGCGAGTTCGGCGCTGGGGCGGCTGTCAGATGAAGCGAGAGCGCAGGGGAAGAGCCTGGCGAGCGCAGACCAGCAGACGGTGTCCTTCGTGAGGAGCCTTGGGCGCATGGAAACGCAGGTGAGGACCGCGAGCGGGAAGCTAGGCGAGATGCAGAAGACTTTCGAGGATCTCGCCATGCAGTATAAGCACCTGGCGGATGCGGAGAAGGTGAGCCCATACGGGCAGGCATTGAAGGCGAGCCTTGATGAACTGCAGGAGAGAATCAGGAGCCACAAGGCGGACCTTGACAGTGTGAGGGCGAGCATGAGCGGACTGGATGCGGGCGGTGGAGCATTGAGCAATATCGCGGGCAAGGCTAAGGAGATGGCTGGCGCTCTCGGGCTGAATATTCCGGGTCTCAACGGCATGACCTTGGGTATCGGCGCTGTGACCACTGCAGCTGTCGCCGGAGCAAAGGCGCTGAAGGACTATGTTGATGAGACGCTGGAGCTGTCGAACACCATCTCCAACTATACTGGCATGGACTATTCGGAGATGGACGTGTTCCGGGCGAAGGTAGAGGCGGTATCGGAGACTTATGGGGTGTCGACTGATGCGATGGTGGAGGCGTCGAACAAGCTGGCGCGGGACATGGGCATTGCCTACGAGGACGCTGCCGAGATGATCTCCAAGGGCCTGGCGGTGAGCACCAACAGGGACGAGTTCCTGGAGCAGTTGAAGGAGTACCCCGCCTACGCCAGGGAGGCAGGGATGAGCGTGGACGACCTGTTTACGCTGATCGCCTCCTCGCAGCAGCAGGGAATATTCAGCGATAAGGCCATCGACAGCGTGAAGGAGGGCAACCTGCGGCTGCGCGAGATGACGAAGGCGACGAAGGAGGCGCTGGACGGTATCGGGCTGAACTCTGACGAGATCAGTAAGGAGCTGGAGAGCGGCATGACCACGACGTGGGAGGTGATGAAGAAGGTGAGCGACAAGCTGGGCGAGCTGCCGGAGAGTTCGGCAGAGGTAGGCACCGCCATCGCAGACATCTTCGGCGGACCCGGCGAGGATGCCGGTCTGAAATTCCTGCAGACCTTGGGCGAGATCGGCGGGAGCATGGACGACCTGCTGGCGAGAAGTCCGGACCATGTGAAGGCGATAGAGGAGAAGAGGCAGTCGACGGAGCGCCTGAAGAAGGCGGTGGCCGATTTCTTCGGATTCTCCAGCGGTGGCTGGGACACGATGCTGCAGTCGTGGGAGACGAGCTGGAACAACACGCTGACGCGGCTGATGCTGAATCTCGACTGGCTGAAGACCGGCTTCGATGGGCTGTGGGAGGCAGGCAAGAGACTGGCACACCTTGACTTCAGCGGGGCGAAGGAAGCGTGGGACGCTGCCTCGGGTGACATGTCGAAGATATGGCAGCAGATAGAGGCGATCAGGGACGGAAAACCGATACCGGAGTTTAGCGGCGGCAAGCACAATGCCGACGGCGTGGCCGCGAATGTGGAGCTGGGCGAGGTGACGGTGACCGGGAACAAGAACAAGGTGAAGACCAAGAAGGCCGGTACTGCCGGCGGCAAGGCGGGCACCAAGAAGGGGCGCGTGACGTCGGGTCGGACAACCGAGAAGACGGAGGAGCAGATCAACAACGACAAGATCCAGAAGCTCACGAGTGAGTATATCAAGGCCAGCGAGGACCGCCAGGCAGCGATAAGGGAGGAGATCAAGATATTGAAGGAGCGCAACGAGCAGATTGCGCTGATGAAGAAGGATGCTGCCGGCGGCAACGCCACTGTTGCCGAGAATAAGATCATCGGCGACAAGTCGGCACCGAGCGTGGGGCTGACGGGTCTCAATGACGGGATGCAGCTTGACTTCGGCAACGGTCCGGAGATCATCGGCACTATCCTGTCGCCTCTGCAGGAGCTGGAGGCAGAGGCCGACATCTTGCGCGAGAAGATGGAGATGGCGGCTTCGCCCGAGGTATGGGCAGCCCTTGCGTCGCAGCTGGAAGGCGTGGACGGTAAGATCAAGGCATTCAAGGGCGAGAGCCAGGGAGTGTCGGACAGTGGCAAGGGAGCGAGTGAAAGCTGGAAGGCCGCAGTGGGCAGCATCTCGCAGGTGGGAGGCGCCCTGCAGCAGATAGAAGACCCAGCGGCTAAGGTGGCAGGCATTGTGATGCAGGCACTGGCGACGCTGGCGCTCACCATGGCGGAATCACTGAAGGACACTCCGGGAGTGTGGACGTGGATCGCCGGAGCTGCGGCAGGTACCGCGACCCTTATCTCGACCATTGCGGCAGTGAAGAGCGCCGTGGGCAGCTATGCCGAGGGCGGAATCATTCCAGGCAACGACTACCATGACGGGCTGACCGCCAATGTGAGCTCGGGCGAGCTGATCTTGAATCGGGCGCAGCAAGGGAACCTCGCGTCGCAGCTGGGCGAAGGCGGCGGAGTGCTGGGCGGACTAAGGCTGGAGACGACTGTGAAGGGCGAGGATCTGCGGATTGCGCTGAATAGGAACGGAAGAAGAAAAGGCAAGGGCGAGCTTGCCTTTGGAAGCTAAAAAAAAATGACGATATGAGCTCTTGGAAGGTAACATTCGAGGATATTACAGGAACGACCTGCACGCTGTGGATCGGCGAGAAGGACGCCGACGACGCGGTGGAGCTGTTGGGGGCGAGCGAGCCCACGACGAGCGAGGAGGACGACGACACCTGCGTGATTGGAGGAGTGAGGAAGAAGACGGGATATATCCGGGTGGTGACCGCCGATGCGTCGCTGCTGGATGATATTGCACCGTCAGACGTCCTGTCGGTGCCCTTCTGGGCGTATCGCGGCAACGTGTGCGTAGAAGCAGGCTATCTACAGCCGCAGGGCTGGAGTGTCGACTACCGGGAAAACGGGTCATATTACGAGATAGAACTTCCGTGGGTGTGCCCACTCGGAGCGCTGGAGAGTTTGGGCTTTGACGATTTTTCTTCCAGCATCGACGTGGAGAGCTGGGCGACCTGCCGGACCATCAATAAGACGATATACGACATATTCTCCATGTTGGAGGGGCTGACATTCCGGTACGTGCACTTCTCTGACGCGAAGATGATCGAGTGGTGGGGCGAGTGCAAGGTGAACTGGCGGATGTTCCAGAAGGAAGGCGAATATGTCGCCGAGAAGACACCCCTGGAGATCATCGAGGGAATCTGCGACTTCTTTGGCTGGCAGCTCCGCATCAAGGGGCTGGATCTATTCTTTATGAATGTCGATATGTCGAGCGACTATACCACCGGTGCGATGTGCTATTCCGACTTCTCCGAACTTGGCGAAGGCCTGACTGGATCACCCACCGAGGTGGAGTGGAACAAGGTACTCCTGCGTGACCTGATTCTTCTGGATGAGACGAAGAAAGGCCGCGAGCTCGGCTGGAAGACCGCAACGGTGAAGAGCGAGACGGACAGATACGACACCCTGCTGGAGCTGTCGATCGACGAGATAACGAAGAATTGGGAGTACACGAAGGCCGATTCGATAACCGAGAAGACGAGCAGCAACAACTACTGGCGCTATCTCTTCTCTTCCGCGCGCGTCTCCGGAGGTATTATCTGGAGCTACAATGCCGACTGCATTCTGTGGCGACACATCGCAGAGGCAGGACAGGACGTGGCACGCGGAAGCTTAGGTATCAGTTGTCTGTTCGATCCTTCCGATACAGTGACGCTGAATTATGAGCGAGCAGTGATGGTGAAGGCCACTGACGACTGGGACTATTCGTCGGACAGTTACGGCTATCTTTTTCGCATGGGCTCCCGCTTCGATGTCAATATATGCCAGGGAGTCGGCCTCGTGATCTCCGGCCAGGTGTACCAGATTGCGTCGAGAAACAAGACGGAAGACATCGTGAAGTATATCGTAAACGGAACGCTGCTGGTGTCTCTTAGCATCGGTGATTACTACTGGAATGGCAGCGGCTGGGTGAAAGGTGCTGCCACCTTCGAGCTTCCCGTCGGCAAGGAAGATTCCACCGGCACGCAAGGCGTGGGCGAGATACTGAATAACCGTTCGTATACAGACGGATTCGACGGCGACAAGGGATATGGAATCCTCGCCGACATCGCGGTACCGATGACGGGAAAGTTCGACTTCCGTATTCTGGACTGGACGCCGAACAAGAGCGAATACACTGAACTCTACATCTCGCAGCTAAAGTTCTCATTCATTCAGGTGACCAGTGATTCTTTCGGCGACGACAACATTGAGAAGGCAGAGAGCTGCGGAAAGTTCTTGGACGACGAGAGCCGCGAGCTGATGCTGACCTGCAAGATAGACTACAGGGGCGCCGGATGGAACAGCCTCTGGAGCGATGAGATCGCCGACGGGTGGGTGAAATCGCTGCCCTTCGGTGACGGTACGAATTGGATGAGCGCCGAAGCGATGTTGTTGAAGAGGCTGAAGGCGTGGGGCAAGAAATCGCGAGAGATCATCGACGTCGTCGTCGACATGAGAAACGACGATTCCACGCTGGCGCTGACAGAAGACGACCTGTCGCCCATCGCATTCTGGCACGACGGAGGCACGACCGGCGATGGGACGAAGTACTGGCCTGTCGCCATATCGAGAGACTATGCCTCGGGCGAGGTGCGACTGAAGCTGGTGGAGCTTGATGCGTGAGGAATACCTTTTATATGTTTACAAATGTTAATAAAAACGTGCAATGGCAATTATTCATGGGAACAATATACTGTTGATGATCGACGGCGAGGCAGTGGCGAAGGCCAAGAGCTGCGAGCTGTCGGTGAAGTGCGACACCATCGAGACTGTGGGGACCGCTAAGGCGAAGGGATTCGTGAGGGGCAGGTACTCATGGACGATGAGCGCGAGCGGACTGGTGGGCGATCTGCAGCTGATGTCGCAGATCGGCTCCGATGTCGAGGTGTCGATGGAGACGAGGGATGAGAGTGAGAGCCTGACGGGCGCTGGCATCATCACGACGCTCAAGCTGACTGCGACGAGAGGCAATCTCGCCCAGTACTCGGTGCAGGTGACCGGGACGGGGGTGCTAACGAGCGCCGGGAATACCAGATAATCTGTTGCTGTAAAATCATAATTGTTAAGTTTTAGGGTTAAAACACCCGCCGGCTGGCGGGGCCGAATGAATACATATTACGTCCAAACTGTTAATTTTCATTTAGCATTTATTTTTCCTCCGGAGGCTGCGAAGTTTCCGGAGGTTTTCTTTTTTCGCATTTTTCGTGGATAGAAAATAAGTTTAATCAATAATATACGAAAATATGGGTTTTTTCGATTTTTTCGGCGGATCGTCCGTCGGCTCTGGCGGTGGTCAGCAGAGGTCTGGCAATCGATTGGGCTGGACTGGCGATTCTGGCTGGTCGCTTGGCTATGGTGCCTCTACTGGCTCTGGGTCTTCGTCTGGATCGCCTTCGCGCCATAAGCGAGACCTGCAGGCGGTGAACCTTAAGACGGCCTGCAACGAGTGTGCAGACGAAGACGCGGCAAAGGGCGGCACCTTCGGCGATAAGGGAGTGAGAGTAAGGAACTGGTGGGACGCGCTGGGTGTGTCGGCATTCTATCGCGGTGTGGAGCTGCGGGCGAAGACGATGTCGCAGATGAAGCTGATGTATCAGAAGAAAGACCGCCAGGGGCAGAACTACGAGGAGGACGACTACGGAGAAGGTAAGAAGTTGAATTACCTCCTGCAGGTACGTCCTAATCCCATGATGACTGCGGCAGTCCTGTTGCAGCAGGTGGAGATTAAGAAGATCTTCGAGGGCAATGCCTTCGTGTGGATTGAGCGGGACGACGACGGGAGCCTTATGGCTTTCTGGTTGGCCCAATCCGGGCAGTACAACTGTATGACGGGCGAATATACGCTCACTATCGCCACCGACAGAGGGCCTCGCATGCTGACCTGCTATGCGAAGGACGTGTTGCATATCGCCAACACCTTCCGCCGTCCCGACGGGTACATGGGAGAGCCGACGCTGCTCTTCGCCCGCCGCACGCTGGAGATCGCCGCGACGAATGACGCACTGACCCTGGAGAATGCCTCCAAGGGCGGAAAGATGAAACTCATCGTCCAGGAGGAGAAGACCGGCAGCCTCGGAGTGGGCAGGGCGAGTAAGCAGCAGCTGGAGAAGATTACGAAGCAGCTCAACAGCGACATCTACCAAGACGATGTGGTGCTGCTGAATAATGTCGCCAATGTGACGCCCATCAGCCAGACGCAGCAGCAGATGGAGATCCTGTCGGCCCGCGAGTTTTCGGTGGCGGAGATAGCCCGTCTTCTCGGCGTGCCGAAATCGATGCTCATGGACGACAGCGGCTCATCGTATAAGACACCGGAGGCGGCGACGCAGGAGTTCATGCTCCGCACGATCCAGCCGATGCTGCGGGAGTGGGAGGACGAATTGAATTCCAAGCTCTTGGGTATCGACGACTGGGGCAGGAGGCGATTCCATGCCAACGAGGGCGAGCTCATGCGCCTCGATCCTTCGGGACAGGCCCAGATCGACAAGCTACATCTGGAGACAGGCGTGATGAGCGTTAATGAGCTTCGCGCCCATTACGACCTGCCGAACCTCGACGAGGGAGACATACACTATGTGTCGACGAACCTCGCAGAGCTCGGGAGCGAAAAGCTGCGGGCAGCCAGTGGTGGCGGCGAATCGTCGGAAGCATCGGGCGAGAAGTCCGGATCGGGTGAGAAGAAGGAAGACGAGGCAGAGACCATCGTCGTTGCAATGAAGAAAGGGGGTGGCTCATGAATATCCTGACCCTTAATGAAATAAAAGCGCACTGCAGAATCGACGGAGACGCCGAGGATGACGTGCTGGAGATCTACGCTACGGCAGCGGAGGAAGTAACCTTCAAAATGCTAAACCGAAGCTATTATAACCTGGTAGAGGAAGAGGGCGAGCTGCCCGTCGCCGTGAAGCAGGCGATGTTGATGCTGGTGAGCCACTCGTACAAGGTGAGAGAACCGGTGGCGGTGGGCAATATGTACGCCGTCCCCTACACCGTCGACATGTTGTTGAAACCTTACATGATTTTGTAGCTATGGGATACGCGAGCGGAATGTTGAAGGACCGCGTAGAGTTCTTCGTTCGCAAGGAGAGCGAGGGCGGAGAGTTCGGGCGCGGATCTGCCGGCGAGAGCTGGGAGAGCGTGGGGAAATACTGGGCAGCTGTCGACTTCTCGCGCGGGCTGAAAAGTTTGCGCGAGGGCGAGATGGAGGCCTACGAGGAACTGATGGTAAGGATGCGCTGGACCGACAAGGTGACCCGCGACTGCCGCATGAGGTGGCAGGACCGCTGGTGGGAGATCCAGTCGTGGAACGTAAACAAGATGGACAACATCATACAGGGGACAGTGAGAGAGCTGACCAACGGGGAGGGATGGTATGCCGATAATTGATTATGAAGCCTTTGTCGAGAAATTCAAGGACAAGAAGACCACCGACGACTGCTACACGCCGCGTCCGGTGTATTCGGCGCTGCTGGGATGGGTGACACAGAAGTTCTCTCTGACTGGCGCCGACGAGACGCAGTATAATGAGGCAGAGCACTGGCTGCCATACGACGGAGGCAGGATTGTACGCCCATTCTACCCTCGCGGCGACTACGCCCGCTATCCATACCAGGAAGGAGATGTGGTGATTGACAACCCGCCATTCTCCATCATGGCCGAGATAATCAGATGCTACGAAAAATCCGGCATCAGATACTGGCTCTTCGCTCCGGCGCTGACCCTCTTCGAGTGCCTGCGACAAGGTGACAATGTGACCGCCGTCGTGATGGGCGCGCAGCTGGTGTATGAGAATGGTGCGAAGGTGCCGACATCGTTCGTCACCAACCTCTACCCTACCCCCTCGCCCTGGGTAGTGATAGAACCAGAACTGCGCCCGATGCTGCTGGAGGCGAACAAGCAGACGATCGTTGAGCGACGCTCAATATCGCTCCCGATAGAGATGCTGTCGGCAGCGCTGCTGCAGAAGGTGGCGAAGCGCGATATACCATTCAGGGTGGAGCGCCGCGACGGACGATTCCAGGCATCGCTCGACTGCGGTCAGCAGATCTTCGGGGGGGGGCTGCTGCTTAGCAAGGAAGCGGCAGCGGAGAGAGCGGCAGCGGAGAGAGCGGCAGCGGAGAGAGCGGCAGCGGCAACATATCACCTTAGCGAGCGCGAGAAGCGATTGAGCGAGAGAATGCGGAAGCTGGAACAGGTGAGAGCGAAGGAGGGCGATTTATTTGGAATGTTTAATTCAAAAAATTGAAGATATGAAAGAAGTAAGACGAATGCTGCACATCGGCGGCAGCGGATTAAAGGTGAGAAGGCGCGAGGGTTCTGACGATGTGGAGCCGTCGTCCGGACGGACAGTGGAGGGGTATGCCATGATCTTCGGTGTTGAGAGCGAGAATCTGACGCCATGGAGCGAATACAGGGAGGTTCGTGAGGTGATGATGCCCGGCTGTATCGACGAGGCGTTGATCAGCAGGAGCGACGTGGTACTCACCGCATTTCATAATGACGAGCTCATTATGGGCAGATGCCGAGGAAATAAGGGCTCGCTGGAGCTGGGCATTGACAAGAAGGGTCTGTGGTTTCGCTGCGAGCTGCCCAAAACAAGGACTGCCGACGATATGCTGGAGCTCATCAAGAGAGGCGATCTCGACGGTATGAGTTTCGCCTACACCACCGACGAGGAGGATTCCTCGTTCGTAGGATATGAGCGGCAGGGAAGA
>Ga0181612_112154_pt1 | contig 12140 bp, 3 predicted proteins | sample HoacroProtozoa21_FD_119630 | JGI IMG/M metagenome (GOLD analysis project Ga0181612, IMG submission 119630) | Hoatzin crop microbial communities from Cojedes, Venezuel. Combined Assembly of Gp0051906, Gp0051904, Gp0051908
ACCCCCAGCCTACTCGCTGGGACAGCAGAGTGAGAAACAGAAGGATTTGATGCTATGTGAGGTCTGCTCAGCAATAGCTGACACGTTGATGTGTTATCAACCGTTTTGGTCACGTCTAGCAAGCTGCACTATGAGGGCTGCTCTGAAGAAAGTTAGCTCCATCCCAGGCACACCCAATACAAAAGTATAAATACAGTTCTGAAGCATTTGTGCACTCAGACGAGTGCTTGCTGCACTCTTAAATACAAGAAGAGTTGCAGGATCCTTGAAGCATTGAACCTGTTTCTCTGTTTATCCTGTTGCATGGATCCAGCAGAATAACAAGCCCTTCACCTGGCCAGCCAGGGCCCTTCCCCAGAGCAACCAGCTCTTTGGTCCTGTGGCTTATCAGCCAGCAGGTCCTCGGGAAGCTTTTGTATATAATTCATGTGTTCCTACCAACCTGTTTTAGCACACAGTCTGCACTTTTCCACTCATCAGCCTTTTCTTCTGGTAACTCTTTCCCCTTTCATACCTAGGGAGTCCATTCATTCCATAAAGTGGTTTTATAGAGATACAATATAAGCTACTTAGGCCCTTTGTTCCTATAAAGAGCCACTGCTCCTCTTTCCGTTTACGTTTCTAGCCTAATGATTTTCTTAATAATTTCTGAACTGCTGGAAAGGGAATACTATTCCACTGGAGAGGACACTAGCCAGGAATTTGGGAGTTTGTTCTACAAACCAGCCGTTTATTTTTGCTAAGTCTCATTGTGCCTTGACACAAGTTTTGTAACTAAAGATAATAACATTTTCTATGTCACTTTGTATGTTGCAGAAGTGTTGGGAGACTATTATATTGTTTAAAAAATTCTGAAGTCATACAAGTAGATCTGTAATATTAACCATTAGAGTCAATGAGATACATAGCACATAACTGTAAAGTTATTTTCATTTACCTTTTGCCTATTCAAAAGAGTTTTCACTTAGAAATAGAGACTGGAGCCTAACATTTTGTTCTGGTTTTTTGTTCTGGTTTTTTAAATATTATTGTTCTGCAATATTTATGTCAATTTAGAAAAGCACGTAGGTCATTTTTCTCAAGACTAAAAAAATATGCTACAATAGGCAAAGCTAATCCATGCCTAACACAACAGCAAAGGTTAACATACGAGCCGCACACCTGTTAAGAAGGATGTTGAAAGCCAGCTGAAGTGTTTTGGAAGGTTAGAATTCAGCATCAGCTCTTGTTTGACGAAAGAAATATTTAAGAGAAACATTAAGATTTAGTGAGAAAATTCTTTGCGAGTCTTCAAAACCTATGACTTCTTTAAAAAATAACAACAGTTAAGACTATTAAAACCAACAATTTTCATTCCTGGCCTTTGTTTTTAAGGGGCTGTGTATGTGTATTACATGGATCAACACAAATGATACTTTCCCTTCTCCTTGGGACTGAAATGTTTGTTCAGACCATGTAGTACTCTCTCTGCAAATGAATTTGCAGAGCCACAAATGTGAAGCATAAGCAGCTACAAGGATTCAGAAATATTTAACAAAGCACCACAGAATTCTTAAATCCACACTGATGGATATAAATGATAGGCTTTGCTGAATCTAACTGTTTTGTTGTACCATATGTTATAACATTTCTCATCTAATAATACAATTTTATCAAGGCTATTGGTTTTAATTAGTTTCCCCACATGCTGAATTCATGCTAATCAACAGTACACTTGGTGGCAAAAAATTTGCATACATCCTCCACTTTTTTTGTACAGTGAATAAAGATCAAATAATGTATTTTTTTTTTAAGGTACTGGCACAATGTACAAAATCTTTTTAGTATTGTAATAGTATTATTCAAATAAATATGGTGTGCCTGGTTAATCATTTGCATGCTCTAATAACTTGTTCATTATTGTTTATTGTCTGCCATGCAGACATTTTATTTCACAACCCATCTGGACTGAGTATGACAGCTTTACATTCCACCTGGTATTTGATTAAATACTTTTATTTGAGAAATACTTCTCACAAGCAATGAGATCAGCGTGCCTTGTGGCACATACTGTTCTGTAATCTGTAATGTAGTACATTGTAGCGACTGTATTTGTAGCAGATCAGATGTGTCAGCAGGGACTGAGATAAAATCTAGCTTATAGCCTTGTTTTTGAGTAAGTTGAAACCCACAGCTAACAAAAGAGCTGTAGTTACGGGAATCACAAGCATACAGAGAAAAATATTAAGTATTCACTGGAAAATAACTCTGATTTACCATCAGATTATATTTAATTGAGAAGTTGAATTTCTGGAAGAATATTTAAGATGCAGTGATATCTTACAGCTCTAAGACAATAACATTGCATACCTTCTAAATAAATGGATTTTGAAGTCTGATAAATTGTATTTTCCAGCCTATCTTTTCTTTTTCTTTTCCTTTCCCTTTTTTCTTTGTATACAGACAGTATTGCTGTATTCCATTTCACAGAAAATACCTATTCTTAGAGCATCTTCTAGTTGAGCACTCACTAAACATAGGTAAAACTAGGAAGCAATTATCCTATATTTAAGGTGGAGCTGAAGGGGACAAAGACAAAACATTCTGCAGAAAAACAGGTGTCACAATCTGTGTACTGAAATCCTGTCTTCACAAGCTTTCTCAAAGGACTAAGGAAAAATAGAGAGAATAGAGAGAAATAGACGTCCTTCTTTTTGAGCTGACTTTTAGGTCAAACCACGGACCCATATTTCTATTATTATATATTTTAGACTTTTAATTTCCTTGCAGCGTGAGTGAACTGGCTGTCAGCCAGACAGCCGTGGTTTCTCGTTATCAGTCAGGAATTAACAATAGCTTCTTTCACAGATGCAGGTATGAGATGATTGTGCGGTTGCCTAGTGCAGCAGATTTCTAGGGGTAACAAAGTGAACATGCCCCTGCTTTTATGCCTTGCCTATAGCAGAATTACAGGAAAACAAGGTTCTGTAAGGCATGCAGGATAAAAGATACAGGATCACCCCCTTGCACTTTCTAAATTTAAATAATTTGCTGTACATTTAAATCATTACCTCTATTTTTCCATCTCCTTGACGGAAGTAATAGCAGTAACCCTGGTTTATGAGCGCTCTTGTTTCTCAAACTACTTATCTCAGGCTTCATATCCATTGGCAGCAGTGGCCAGAGCTCTGGCTTTTGATGCTTTTGTTGTCAAGATCAAATTTTGCTTTCACTGGTGAGAAGCCCTTAACTGGTACTGACTAATCAGTACGTTTTTACTTCATCTGCCCAGGTGATGTGTATTGTGTTCTTCATGTTAGAATACAATATTTTTAAAATTTGAAGTTGGAACAATAGTGAGAGCTGCTGCTGACCTATTGCATTTTTACGTTGTCCATTCTGTTATTCATCTGTGTAAAAGAAGTAAAATATGAAAAAGTTGTTGATGGTCTAAATAGGCGAAGATTAAAATAATGTGTTTTTTCTGTCCATGGCTTCTCTTCTGAGTATTTTACAATGAACTCTTGTTTTGAATGAAATTACAGACTCAGACAAAGAACAGAATAATAAAAATAACGCAGAGAAAGCAGGGAAATTTAGGATGAGGTATAACATTTATTTGCTGCTTTCCATGTTCTAACACATGTTAATGTTTTCTCTGTAGAATCTTCTGTGCCAACCCAGCCAGAAATGGCCGTGTATGCTGGCTGTATACCACTACATTTGTTTGAAGAGGATATTTTTTCGTTAGGGCAGATGGTAAGATTCTATGCTTTCAGGACCAGAAAGCATTACATATTTTATTATCAGGGTGTTTTGTTTTGTAGCAACTACATTGTAACAAGTATAACAAAATTAGTATAGTGAACAGTCACCAGGTAATGACTACCTATTAAATTTGTATTTCAATACTTCTGTATTCTGATCACACATTTGCCTGCCACAGCCCGGCTTATTTTTTCAGTTTTACTACACTTTTGTCTGGGTCCCGGGAGGTTAAGTCTGCTGAGAGAGACTAGATGTGGACTAGAAAATGCATTATGATGAGATACTTCTGACTGTAAAGACTAATTATTTTAAGGGCTACTTGAAAAATATGAATTTCAGGTTTTTTTCAGACTACAATTAATGACTTCTCTGATATACATTTTCTGATATGTTTTTCTGTAAGAAATAGCATGTTTATATCCATTTCTATCATTAGTGTTTTAACTGGTGAAAGCAACTGGAGAGAATGTAGCACTTCAGGCAGCTGGAGTGAAAACAATGCTTAAATTTCCACTTAGTCACTCACACTCTACAGAGAGCTATTTCTAATACCAGAGCAGGCTTTCTTGAGTTGATTATTAATTAGATTTAAATTTTTGTACATTTAAATCATATTTATCATAATTAGAATGTTAAAATTTAAGCTGCCTCCTCATAAAACTGATAGGCTTCATAAAATAAAGATATTTCCAGAAATGGTTTGCAGGTGTTATGCTTTACTGCTCTTCATTCTTACACTACTTTCTTTTTAAAAATTGTGTTGTGTATTTTGTGCTGTTTTGAAGACTAGCTCATTTTCTGTGATTTTAGTTTCATTTGTATTATTTTAAGGTCTCAGATAATACTGTCTCTTTGCTAATAATAAGTAGTACTAGTCATCAACAAGGAAACTGGAAAGGGTGACATAGGGTTATATTTTTCCTGCCACCTAAGGCCTTGAGTCTCAAACTTGGCTTCAGTGTGTTAGGGTACAGAGATTACTGAAAAAGAAGCATGGCAGGCCAAATAGGGTGAGGCAGATGGATCTATATGTCCTAAACAGTATTTAGTAAAGAGTGGTAGAAAAATGGACTTTGACAGAAATTGAATATAGAAGTGTAGTGGATTTCTTGTGGGCCTCAGTTAAAAAAGCTCATTTTCATGCTTTCTTTGGGGGCTGAGAAGTACTACACCAACAGAAATACTTAAAGTTTGGAAGAGTGGATTCATTGTTTGGTATAATAGTTGCTCCCTAAATTTGGAGGAAATTTTGCCATTGACTGGTGTTGTGCCAGAATTTTCTTCCAGAATGTTTGTAGTGTCCCTTTTAGCTGTGCTTTCTAGTGTGTATGTCTTTGGATTGATGTGGCTTGAGTTTAATTGTCTTAAGTTTGGTCAAATAAAATGAAAAAAATCAATAGTTGAGTCATTCAAGTGTGTTTCCTACTCAGCAGCTGACAAGTTCTCTTTCATGAGTTATGGCACCTAACTCGTTGTGTTCAAAATCCTTTCTTCTCCTGGAGGTTTTAACTTGCATTTTCACGTTATTTGAATATGTGTGTACCCAGTCACCACTCCTGTAATATAACTTTATAAATTCAGATATCAAATGAAGCTGATATATTGTTTATGTACTTTAATGTGTTTAATTTGATCCTCTCCTTTTAAATAACCACTACTACATTCTTCTCTGCACTTTGTAATTATAGAACCTCAGGAACATTTGACAATGAGCAGGAGCAATCAGAGACTTGCTGATAAACGTGTTAGAGAAATAAGTTATGGCTGATTTATTTAGCAAGCAAAAGAAGATGTATTTTTTAAATAAAAAGAAGTACAAATCTTCTAACAGAACATCCAGTAGGGAAGAATGTTAAGTACTGGACCATTATTATTTTAATGGGAAGAGCACCACTCAATGTCTACATCTAAAATTATTCTTGTTCAGGGCTTTGGTGTATGGGTCAACTGTAGTGCTTTCAGTGTGTTTTCTACATTAGCCAGCAGATAAAAAGTTTAACTTTAATGATGTATTGATTCAGAATGATATTACATTATGGAGATTTCACAAGTTATCTAAAAGACAAGTTGCTTTTAGAATTCTGCCACTTTATAAATTCAGCATGAAGTAAGGACTTTTTCCTCAAAAAGTATTTTTAAATATGGTTATTTAAAACAGAATGTTATCACTGTTGTTTTCTTATATCTTTCACTTATATTTTTTTTTGTAACACCCAAAAGATTACGGTTATATAAATAAGTTCCAAGAAGTGATGAATCTATTATGAAAAGTAAAATATGTGTAAATACTTCTAAGTATTCAATTATACTTTTTCTGATGAACATCAAATTCTAATTAGAATGTTTTTGGATAGGTGAATTATTTTTGTTTCGTCTGTTATCCAAGCCATTACATGCTTTTGTGTGCTTACTGTTCTTTTTTGAGAGAGAGATGTGATGAGAAATGAGAGCTGACCCCGGTCAGATTATCTTTCCATGTTTCATAGGCTGATTCTTCAGAGAAGCTGAGGCAATATGGGCTTTCCCACATATATAGCCATCCTGTCCTGATTACAAGAACTAGGTCCTGTCCTCTGGTAGCGCCGCCACAACCACCACGAGTTCCTCCTTGGAAGCTTTTCCGTCAGAAAAAGGAAACTATAGTGACATCTGAACCTCAAGGTCTGTCTACTCAAATCTCAAAAATAAATTTGTAATTACATTTTAATTGTTGTAAGCGTTTTCAGAGCCATACTTATCACACGTTAGCCTAGTTTCTGTAGAACTCCCCTAGGGATTACTCTTCCTCTCTCTTTTGCCAGTTTTGCATTACTTCCCCTTAGCCCTATTATTTCTTAAATGCTTTGAGAAGTGTCTTAATTTATCTCTAAAATAGCACTCTACTGAAGAAAATGAAGAGGGAGCGTTATCAAAGCAACACAGAAGCTCTCTGATGCAGAGCCATGAAAGCTTCTGAACACCTTTTAAACCTTTAAATATGTGACTAGTCCTGCTGCAACAACTCATGTTTTTATGGGTAGTTCTTGTTCTAGTGTTTGTCTATGCTGTATAGTGGATTTAAATGCATGATATGAGATAGCTTGAATATGAAAGCATTACAGGCATGCTAGCAAAATATACTGGGATCAGACACAGAGGAGATTACAAAAGGCAGAATGTGCTGCCATAGTTGTTCTGAGCTACCTTGGATAACCTTACATATTAAGCACCCTTTTAGTACCTTGCAGACTGAGGTTCAGAGTGTTAAGTACTTATTTTCTCATTATATGTCCCCTAAAGCCACCCCTGGTTGCTCTCTTCCTTTCAAGTGTGTGCAATGATACTTGGAAAATAGAATTATTTAGGGGTGATGGAAAATTATTAGTCAAAATTTTAGTGTTAAATGTTTCTTATTAATATATATTTAATGAGTTGCTTTTTTTCCAGAGCCTGTGGTAAAGAAACCTGAAGAACATGTTGAGATTGCTAGCCTATTTTTGAATTACAAGTTGAATCTTATCACAATACCCACAGACATGTAAGTATTCAATATAGTTTCAGCCTTAATGTCTTATTGTTAGTCCATTTCACCGTGAAAGTGCAATGGTTTATGTTTACTTGTGTCACAAGGGAAAACTGCTCTGTTTGTATAGTTTAAAGCACATCAGGATTAGACCACTCTGTTGTTTTACTGATGGCACATAATTAATTGGCAATCAGTGAACTGTACGTTTAGGATCAATATCAACAATAGAACAGATAAACCACTATACTAAATGCTTACAAAATGTTAATGAACACCTACAAACTTCTGAACACCTTTCTGTAACTAATCCCAGGAATTCCTAACCACACACTCAGAGACACACACATGCAATTATACGAATCCTCCTGGCATTCTGGGTTACAAGCTTTCTTACAAGCTTTTTTCTTCCAGCATTCTGGGTCCCTACTTGTCAAACCCTGTGCAGACAGTCCCCTAGTTGGATGCACACTTCGCAGGGTATCCGACATTGAGGGGCAGAGAGCTCTGCCAGGCAAAAACACTTTGCCAGTTCTCTACTCAGTGGGCCCAAAGATGTAGAACACTCAATAGATCGCTTCCACCAGAAATAGGAATATTCTTTGATATCTTTCAAATTTTTCTTCAAACTACTGGTCTTTTTCGTTTCTTGCACATAAAAAGGAAGTAATTGGCTGGCTAGTCAGTACTTTCATGGGCATCACATATGTGGCATGGAACAACGAATGTTAATGTTTATGAATAAAACAGGTTATTCTCTGTTCATTATAACAGTTACAAGAAGCCAGAGGGTGTATGTGAACCATCTCATGCTCAGAACACAGCTTTGTATAAATGCCTCTTGTTAAAGGCTATTTGGAAATCCTGTAACCCCTGGAAAACCAGGGTCTTCAAACAGGGTGTCTTAGAAAAAATGTTTCAGAAATTGATGTATACATGGCTTCTAGTGACGTATGGAATATTCGGCATAATACTTGCTCACTGGCAGGAAAAAAGGGTTACCATTAAGTGTATCAGGGCCTTGGTTTTTTTCCTCTGACCCACTGCATAATACATTACTGACAGGCTTCAGCTTATGCTATGAACACTTGGTAGACAACTGCTGGAATTATTAATCTCCTCTCGTTTATTCTGACTGAACTCCTGACAGGGGAAGCATTGAATGTATCACATACTAAGTGAGAACCAAAAAGTTTATGTTATTTTGGAGGACATTTCTCAAGCCTGGGTCCAACAGCAATTTGTAAATTGTTGGAAGTGTGTGTACATTTTTAAGGTGTGTACACCTTTTCTAAGTACATCTCTAAGTAAGCTGAATAAACTACGTACTTGGCACGTTCTGCATTTTGATCATCATGATTGGATGGGTTGGTAATAAACCAATTAGATTTTCTTTGTTTTTGGACAGTAGCAAGGGGGAAATTATCTTGGAATATTCTAGGAATAGCATTGTTTTGCTGATACAGTTGCATTTTGCTGGTTAAAAATACATTACTTACAGTTTGTTTTTAAATAGTAGGAGTAGAAATACATAAAAATGCTCTAAGCAATACCATTAATAAGTTACTAAAAGAGTGACAGAATAATAATTAAGATGTTGCAGTATTTGCATGCTAACCTGTTTTATGTTGTTTTTTCATATTTAATAGATTGATTCATGGTCATCTTACCCCCTTTTGTCAAGGACAGTTTATTTAATGTGCTAAGTTTCCATGACAGTCAGCTAATTTAATCTCTTGTGATTTAATTAACAGGTATTAACCAAAAATATATAGCAAATATTAGCATTTCATTAAAGTAATATAGCTGCTGAAATAAGATGAGGGACCTAGATAACAATTGTGACTGAAACTGTTTTTAATCTTGTGCTTTTATTCTAATATAGTCTTTCAAAACATTCAAAGGGAAGATAATTGTGGTTGTGTTACTGCTAAAGTTCTTCATATTTCATTATCTCGATCCATAAGAAGGGGGTTAGATAACACATGCTTGCATTTTTCTCTGTTCTTTATTGCTGCAATAACACAATTAGGTATTTATGTCTAATTGGCATGTGTGCAACATTGTTTTCATCTTGTTCTCCTAGTTCATTTAACAAGCAAAGAGCTATTTATATTTCCATCATTTTTTACTTCTGCCTCCACTGAAGTCAGTGACAGAGCTTTCTTTTACTATAGCCAGAAAAGACCTTGCACAGGTTTCCTTGGTTATCATGTGTTTTAGCTGTCTGGTAGCTATGGAGACCCATTTTGAGGGAAAAGATAAAAAACTATTATGACACAAAACACAGTTTTTTGCCCTGCCTCTATTTAAGCAGTACATATTATAAATGTTTTTCTTGTCTAGGGGCCATAGAAATTTATTTACTTCCAGCATTACAATCTAGTTCTCTTCAGCTGACTTGGATTTTGTTTGACTTCTGGTGTTATCATCTAGTTTTCCTCAGCTGACTTGGGTTTTTTTTTTTTTGAGGGTTAGTTAAGAAGGCAACAGTTCACATCGTTTGAATATAGATATGTGTGTAGTGCCAAGCCAGTGATTATAAGGAATATATGTATATATAGATTTTGTGCTGCTCTATTAAGCTGTCAAAATAAAGGAGGCACAAATTAATTTGACAAAATTCTGTTAAGAATAGTAGTTATGAAGACTGTCATTTGAAAGTAAATGTGTGGATTAAAGTGTTTGACTTTTCTTTTATTGTTTAGCCACTTTCCACAGTCTACCATCAAAAAAGGATTTCATTCCATATCCTGTCTCCCTTCAGTTACTGAAAGTGATGAAAATGTAAGTGACAGTAAGGTGGGTATGATCCAAAGTGAGAGACACTCAAATGCAGCATGTTATTCTCAGGTAATAATTTTTCCTAATTTTTTTTTTAACTTGACCTGGTGTTGTATTCCAAAGGATAGTAAAAGGCAAAATAGGAAATACTTAAATATAGACTTCTAAAGACTTTTCAGTAAGCTTTTTATTTTTTTCTGCTGGTATATAAGTAATTTCTCTGCTCTTGATGTGTACTGGGTGGGAAATCTTTCCTAATGGTTTTTGTTTCAACCTTAATTTTTTATGATATACTAGTCAGATTCTATAAGTCCTATTGCTAACACTACAAAATATTTTGGGTTTGCTCTTTAAAATCAATTTGATGGGAGAGTCTTAAGAAGATAGTCAGGAGTCTTTATAAATTAATGTTTACTGCATGTTATGATTAGTGTATTTCATCTACAGTGAAGGATGTACCTAGGCAAGTGGCTACTTGATAAATGTAAACTTTATAAACTCATGCCTTAAAAATGAAATCCTGATTTGATTCTTAATTGAAAGGCTTCAGGCCTGATCTAGAAAATGAGTTAAGGATTTAGTGCTCAGTTTTCCTGCCCTTAAATTACAAAACTTTGCCTTCTAAGGGAGTCCTCCGCCATGAATTAGACTCTCAAGCTTCCCGAGCAAAATATTTTGCATAGGGAAATATTTTACAACATAAAGAAATAGAGGCTTAAATATTCAAAGAAACAGAGCTCTACTGATGTTGTTTTATTTGCTCAACACCTACAAAAGAACCCAACTTGACAGTGCCAATATCTCTTTAATTTCATCCTTATTGCAGCAAACGCTGCTCCTAAGAGGATCTGATAGCATTTCTCTTTTTGACTTTAACAAAACTGAGGGGGAAAAAAGCAGACTAGGCAATATGCAAATGCTTTCAATGAAGTTATACTCAAAATCTGGATCCAACTCAATAAACTAATTCTGCTTTGGAGAAGACGTAGTCTCAACTTGTAGATGTTTACTACAGTTCTCTACTCCACATTTATTTTCTGTTCCAAGTAAAGAATGAGTACTTATTCCGTATCTGTTACATTCGATATGATTACAATGCAGAAAGTATTTTAAAAGCACCCATACAATGTATTCATCCATAGTGCTGCATAAAGGAAAAACAGCAACAAAGTCCTTATCTGCATAATCCTATAGTAAGAATGACCCAATTATTTAAAAATTTCTACTGTTGTTTTCTGGGACAAACTGATAAATATACTTGAGGGTAACATTTGTGGTATTTAGTTGATGTATAGTGATGGTCTGTAGGGTTACAAAATATGTTAGAAGACCAAAGACATACTGCTAAGGATAGTATTAGGTATCTTTATGAACAAAGACAACATAATTTAGTTTGATAAATTTTGAAATAAAAGGGAAATGATTTTCTGTATAATTTTTGGAGGGCCTATTTATATGTTTCCTCTTCAGGGTGTACTGTAATGCCATTTTTTTACTTCAGATCTGAAACTCAGTTGTTTTAAACTATTCTATATCTATTGTGTGTATAGAAAATGGACATGTGTGGATATAGTTATTGGGTATTTATTAGCTTAAAATAAGGTAATTCTGTACTGAAGGAGAATTCTTTCCAACAGAAGATGTATTTAGCTATTCTGTATTTTGTGTACATTTTAAAACAATAGTTTGGTTAGTACTTCACGACATTTTTAAAGTCTTTTTAATAATTGCAACTTAAGAAAGTCATTACAAAAGCAGCAGGGTAAAAAGGAACTGTAAGTTGCATCTTACAATATCTAGTAATTATTGGTTGCATGACTTCAGTCTCTCTAGCTGTATAATATAGATCTAGTTAATTACAAATTAATAGATATTTATGTGCTGGGAGCATAAAAGCAGTTTGGAACATCACTTTGATTTTTTTCCCCTAGTCAAGAGTGTAAGAACCATGTGATTGTAGAAAGCTGGTCTGTCACAGTAGGACGTGCAGTCAAGGAGAGGCAAGGGCAAGTAACAAAATACGAGAGAGAGAGACGTTGATAAAAGCAGAGTGGTTGGAAGAAGACATGAGTGCGACTTAGTCTGAGGGCAGTCTGATTCAGATGAG